>Ga0257110_1000852_pt1 | contig 14346 bp, 14 predicted proteins | sample LP_taG_7_FD_190184 | JGI IMG/M metagenome (GOLD analysis project Ga0257110, IMG submission 190184) | Marine microbial communities from Northeast Subartic Pacific Ocean, Canada - LP_J_2015_P26_10m | ecosystem: Environmental > Aquatic > Marine > Oceanic | place: Canada: Northeast Subartic Pacific...
GAAAATCTCTTCGAATGTTCCCAATAAATTGGGCAAAAGTTTTTCAAGAGGGAAATATTCTTGTACTTTCTTCTGGTCATATTGTAACATCTCCTTCTTATATAAATTGGTATAATATCCCAAATTCCATGATTCTAGATCGTCTCTTTTAATATATTCTTTCAACCTAGAAACATCTTTTTGTGAAATAGGAATCATTTTTTTTGTTAGAGTTTCGAGAAACTCGTTCACTTCATCCGAAGAACGCGCCATTCTATTATATCCCAAAACATAATCAGAATAACTATTGTAACCCAATAGTTGCGCCTTTTTTCGACGAAGACCAAGTGATTTTTGAAGTAATTCGTGGTTTTTAAATGGTTCTTTACCGCGATGTCCAAACAAAGTACTCAGTTCCTTGCGAGTTTCTTCTACTTCACAATAGGGCATAATCATATTAATATGATCATATTTTGTTGTGACTTTGTATTTGCCGTCTTTTTGTTCTAAAGAATCTACAAAATCGTCTGCTACACCTTTCAGTTGATCCTTCGTAAAATAAATAGAATCGTCAACTTCGTTCAAATTAGTGCTATATTTAATTGACATATCTGTTAATTCTTTATTTAATGCTTCCAATTCATCACGTTTATCTTGCTCTAAATGAATACCACGATGTTTGTAAGATTTCAACATACGATCCAAATAAAGTATTTCTTCGCCTTCTAATTCATGTTGGAATTTGTCAAATGCGCACTGAACGTTCTTATAAATATCCACATTCATTGACCATTTGTTCATAAAATCGGCTATTTGCTTCGAACTTTCTACTGCCGAATCACGTATTTCTTTAATTGGATGAACATATTGCATAAAATCATAGGACTCTAGTTCCAAATCCCATGGTTCAGTTTGTTCAAAGAATTGAAAAAATTCCGTCTTAGTTTCAAATGGTTTATGGGACAATGTTTCATACCAATTATTATATTTACTTATTATGGATAAAGTACCAATAGAAATTAAATCAGGTGAACTAGGAAAACGCATAATAGGTGATGTAGACAACATCTTATTTTTATAATCAATATATTGTTTATATGGATTATATTACAATGTTTATGGAATAATATTTAATTCTTTTACAAAATTAACAATAGGTTGTAAACATATACATCCAGATTCAATGGTGCATTTATATGTGTGTATTTTAAAATTATTTTCCAAAATGTTAATCATATGTTTTACATGATGAAATCCTGAACATTTTTCGGGTAATGTTTTTAAATATTCTAAATTATCAATTGGATAACCTAAACCTAATACATTATTTTCAACCTTCTTTTGCATTTGTTCTTTATTACGACAATGGTAATGGACCAAACATATATTTGTTTTTACATACTCTTCACTTGGATAATGATTTCCATGATCCAATACTCCATTCCATTTTTTTTTATTTATAAATGTTTTGGCATGACCTTTATAATCTTGGTGTATACCATATTGTGTCTCAATTATTGCGTTTTTATAACCATATTCACTATCATCATCGATCAATGTTTGAATATAGTTCGCTTTAAATATTGTGTTTTCACGAAATACATCTGTTTTTATTAGATTATGTAAATATTTTAACACACGTTTTGGATTTATTTTATTTTCATCTTCATTATAATATACAATGAATTCATCAATATCTATCGGGAACGCAATGTCATAATTATATGTCGAATTAATTAATCGAGTCATTATTTCACCTTTTTTCTTATAATCTTCTTCTCTACATAATTGAACACCGTGATTTTTATAAAACTCTATAATTTCATATGTACCATCAGTACTCATATTATCGACTATATATAAATTTTCATATCCAAACAATGTACCATGATATTTAATCCAATATTCAATAATATCTACTTCATTTTTTACCATGGTAAATATTTTTATTGACATAGTTATTATAAATTATGTCAAGAATGTTTATTAACTAGTTTTCGCTATTAGTATAATATTCTAGTTGTGTAATTTCCTTTTCATATTCAATTGTTTCTAAAAATGCATCTTTCAATACAATGTCCTTATAAGAACCTCCACGTGTTTTTTCAATTCCAAACATGTGCATGAACATTTTTACATATTTATCGACATCGTAAAAATCGTGTATTTCCATTACAAATACAACTTTTTGAGGTTTATGTAACTTCACATAATCATATTTGGCTAAACATTCTTCTATAACTTTATCATAACTCTTTTTAAAATCTGTATGTAAAAATAAATGTTCATCTTCTAATGAAATATAATACATATATAATTTGTTATAATGTGGGTCTTCAGATGGATCCTTCTCTTTTACCATATCAAAATTTCCTTGTAACATAGAACAAGCATCCATAAACAAACTATATTTTGCGTTTAATGCTTGTTCATTGATACCTTTTTTATCCGGACTTTCCAACCATTCGAATTTTTTAAAAAATTCGTCTTCCCAATTATAACTAAACTCCTTATCTAAATCAAGTGTCATTTCATATTCAGATTCATCTTTCGAATTCAATATTCTTTTAAGATATTCATCTTCTTCGCTGTCGTCGTCAATTCTTCGGTTTTCTTCTACGTATGATTGATTGGCAACAATATCATTTTCTATAATATCTTCAATGGAATTTTGAATGAATTTTAATTCACTGTCGCTGTCGCTTCCACTATTTGTGTCCATTATAAACCAATATTGGTTATTTTCATTTATATTATATTTGAAACATAATATAAATTTATAAATACTATTATAATTTATGTGTGAATTAATTGGATTATTAATACCTACCACTAGTTTTAAGCGTTCATGGAGAACATTTCAAGATACTACTTTTTATCTCGTTTATTTACAATCGTTTATAAAAACATATTGTAATAATTACTCTTATGTATTTTATTTAATTGTAGATGATGATGATAAAGTATTTTCAGATGCTAGTATTCAAACAGAAATAATTAAATATGTCAAACAAAACAAGAATCTCTCGTTAAAATTCATTTCTACAAATGGAATTCAAAAAGGTTGGGTAACCAAAATGTGGAATCGCGCTTTTTTACAAGCATATAAAGACGGATGTCAATATTTTTTTCAATGTGGAGATGATATTTTATTTGAAACAAAAGGTTGGGTTCATCAATCCGTAGAAGCACTAAAGAAACATAATAATATTGGTTTAACTGGTCCAATAGATAATGGACGATTTGTTGATGGAAATCCAGTATTTAAACCTGGCGGATCGCGATTTATTCACACTCAGGCGTTTGTATCACGAAAACACATGGAAATTTTTGGAACGTTTTTTCCAGAACAAATTAAGAATTGGTTTTGCGACGATTGGATCACAAAAGTATATTATCCGAATCATTTTTACATATTAAAACATTCTTTGAAAAATGTTGGAGGAGAACCACGATATAATGTTGAAACAAATTGTCCATGGGAAAGTTTAGTTTCACAAGGAAAGGAAAAGTTAAACAATTATTTTAGAACTCCTTACAAACATATGAAAATGAGTTATTTTTAATTATGGTTTATTCTTAAAAATAATCAGACATTTTTTTGCGTTGTTAAAAAAATTCATTTTGCTGTACTATATTATCACTCTGCGCACTCTCTTTACTTTGGTTTTCAATTGAAGAAGGAGGTGCTGTCATTGATGGCGGAGGTGTTGTCATTGAAGGAGGATTTGTGGATGAAGGAGGAGGTGTTGTCATTGATGACGGAGAAGTTGTAATAGAACCTGCCGGTGTAATCATAGTAGGGGTTTTTGTTTCTCCGCGTGATGAAGTGTTTTTGTTAATTGCTTTTGTCAAATTAGAAATACTTGTATTTAATTGTCCATTGTTCATAGAACCAGGACTAGAAACTGGTTGAGCTGACGCACCTTGTGGAACTATTTTTTCATCTTTTCCCATATATTTACCAAATTTACCTAATGCTTTTTCGGGTATAAAAATTCCATCTTTCGACAATTGAATATTTACATTTGTAGATGGAGAAGAACTTGGTGTATACGATGACGTAGAAGAAGTTGGTTCAGTAGGAGTTATAGTTTCGGTAGAAGGTGTAGTGTCGATACTAGTTGATGGAGATGGTGCTGACGCTATAATCATTCCACTATAATCAACTGGAGCACTGGATGGTGCTGGTGAAAAAGATTGATAATTTATATTATCCATATTTGGATTATATTGTGTTGAAGGACTTGAACTAGGTTGTGTGTTTTCGGAAGGACTTGGATTTGAATCAGCAGGTGGTGATACATTCATTTGTTGACTATTAGGTAGAGGCATTTGTTGTCCCATTTGTTGTCCCATTTGTTGTCCCATTTGTTGTTGTGATACAGGTGGTAGTCCTTGTTGAATTTGTCCACGCGATGGCATTGTTTGTAATGGCATTTGTTTCATATGACCACACATTGGTTTCTGTTGTAAGCACATACCAGGTAATGATTGACAAGAACTTTTACAATTAGGGGGTGCTAATGCTCCCGGTGGTGGCGGTGCCATAGACGTTCCCCAATTAGGAAAATAACTATTATTGTATTTTTTTACTGTTTTTAAGGAATCTTTGGAAATAGTTTGTTCACATTGTTCTTTAGAACCAAACGTTTTTCCATACATACATTTATCATTTTTACCTATTTGCATACATAACCCCTGGTTTTTATCAGTTCCTATAGGACACCATGGTAAATCAGAACTACTACTTTCACTGGGCATTGATTTTAATACTGACTGTCTTTCATTTATTTCATTATCAAGTTCGGTTAATAGACCTTTCTTATCATTAATCTTATTCGCAAATTGTGTAACCTTTTCGTTAATATTTTGAATTTTTTCTTCCTGCTGTTCATTCGTTTGTGAAGACTGTTCAGAACTATATTGATTATTTTCGTCTAATGGTGTTGGATTTATTCCAAACACATTCATATTCCATTGTTGCTGTTCTACTGTAGTACCACCCATGTTAGGTCTGTTTTGTAATAAATTTCCAACAGATTGAACAGTTCCTTCAGCAATATCAATACCGGTTTTTGCTGTATCACCTACAATATCAGCAGTTGTGTTAATCACAGCACCACTGTAAAAACCTAATGATGTAAGTAATTGTAAGAAATAGTATTTCAATCCGCTGAAAAACTTATCTAAAACATTACCAATCATATAGAAGAAATTTACTCCTAAAAGGGACAAAATTAGCAAAACCCCCAATATAATAATAATGGTTCGTGAATTATTGTTTGTTCCTGATTCTATTTTAGATATTTTATCATTATTTCCATCATTTACTTGATCTGTATTTTCCATTATACACTAATTACATATAATATTTTGTTCGTTTATATAATCGAGTATTTATGTTTGTGTAATATAAATGGCATTTAGTTTCATGGAAACATCATTTGTAATTAGTTTAGGAATAACTTTTGTTCTCCTTTTATTGCTTATTTATCATTTTAAACAACGATTAACAATTACCGAAAGTAAACAAGATACTATGTTTGAAATTATTAATAATTTAGCCCAAGAACTCAGCAATATAAAAATGAGTTTATCGTTAATGAACCGACCATCTACACCTTATCCACATAATGTTTCTAACGAACCCGTTTCTAGTGAAAATGTAAAAATATACGAACAAATGGTTGATTTAGTAAATGAAGACGAAGACAGTGATTATGAAGATAGTGACGACGAATATAGCACTGATGAAGATAGTGATGATGAAAATGACAAAATCATTGTCTCAGAAGAAGAAGACAATATTAGTGTAGAAGAGATCCGTCCTACAGAAGATGTTGATAATTCCGAAGAATTGATTGTAGATATTTTAGAGAACATCCAAACCAATACTCAAGGACCAAAATCTTTAGATAGTGAACAACCACAACAAGTAGAAATAGTAGAAGAAATTGAAAAACCCGATTTTAGTAAAATGAATTTAGGCACTTTGAAAACTTATATAATTGAACAAGGTTGGGTAGAAGATGCTTCCAAAATGAAAAAGGCGCAAATATTATCTTTGATTCAAGAACATCAATAATTTCATTTGCTAGAAAACATTATGTATAAGAAATATATAATGTTTTCTTATCCACAAGCAGAACCATTAAAAGACGCATATAGTCTTGAGTGTTCCACTAATTCAAAAATAGGTTATGGTACAAATAATATATATCAAAATATGCCCTCACGTATGACTGACAGTCGCTCTTTAATTGCTGCTCATCAACCTGAAGCAGTACTAAACGATAATCTATTAAAGCAGAACAATATTCAATCCAATTGGGAATATCGCAAATTCCTTACTGAAAATTCACAACAAATTGCTCAAGACAACTTTAAAGAAGCATGTAATGATGCTGGTTATTTTCAACGTTTTACACCTGATGAGCGAGGATTCCAAAGCGAAACACACCAAACTCCTGGTCAAATACAGTACAAGGAAAAAACCACCATATTACAAGAACAAAGTGATTTAAAACAATTGTATTTAAGTCGCGATGAATTACAACAACGTAATAAACCTATTACATTAACACAAGACCAATTATTCTCCCAACTAAGTAAATAATTCTTATTATATATTATATGTTAAAATATGTTGAATCTTATTTAGGCAAAGATTTTACCTATAAAACCGTTCGTGGTTTAGATATTGCTTATTTATCTGTTATTCAATTTATTTTTGCTATAGTTATTAATATTGGTATTGACCGTTTTACACTCCCTAATCAAGAGAAACTTGATGAACACGAACATATTGTAACAGATTTTGTATTATTATGTTTTATGATTGCGGTTTTAGTTTCATTGGCATATTTAGGTAGACGTATTATTCGATCAATGCCCTCTCCGTTTGATCTAATTGCCGGATTTGAACATGGTAAACTACCTGAATTAACTGATATTACAACTATTACAAGTTTCATATTACTCACATCCGGATATATTGAAATGCGTATTACTAAAATACGTAATTATTTTGGTTTAAATACTAAATTTTTCAATATAGATGACAAAAAGGACGATGGTATTGTAATATCAAAGTAAATTTTACAGCTTTATAAATAAAGATGTAAATAAATTAAACATATGTTAATAATATCTTTAATGAACATTGCCTTTTGGGATAATCAATTATGTGAAAGAGGAACAAGTGTCAGTTTATTTGACTACGCATATTATAATCAAACACTACTAAACAATAAATCTTATATTTTTTATGACAAAAATAATAAGGACAACAATAATGTTATTATAGAAAAGTTTAAACAAAATTTTATAGTACATGAAGTAAATGATTTTAAAGAGGTGGATGAATACTTGTTGAAATATAATATAACACATATTTACATCATTAAATCCGGTGAACTTGATTCTAGATTAAGTATGGTTGCTAAGAATTGTATCCATTGTGTTTTTTCATGTAAGCAACCACATGGAGAAATATACAGTTCTATTGCTCCTTGGGTTGAGGGAAATACTGGAAAATATCCCATAGTTCCACATATGATAAATCTACCAAAACACGATGAATCCATGAGAACACAACTTAATATACCGCCAAACGCAATTGTGTTTGGTGGGTATGGAGGATCACAAAATTTTAATATTCCCTTTGTTCGTGAGGTAGTATATAACGTTGCTAAACAAAATTCTCACATATATTTTTTATTTGCCAATTTTTCAAAATTTTGTTTGGATTTACCTAACATTATTCATTTACCAATGATTACTGATTTACATGAAAAGGTTAAATTTATTAACACTTGTGATGCTATGATATGGGGTCGTAAATATGGAGAAATATTTAGTATTGCCATGGGTGAATTTTCTATATTTAATAAACCTATAATATCTACTATTTTTTGTGGTGGTGATTTAGGTCATGTTTATTTATTAGGAAAAAAGGCGTTGTGGTATACAAATGAAACCGATTTAACCCAAATTTTATTAAATTTTAATCCTGAACTAGAACAAAAAAAAGACTGGAATGCGTATTCTGAATATAATCCTGAAAAAGTAATGAATATATTTAAAAAAGTATATTTAGATGAATAAAATTGTTTTTATAAATGTAAGTAAAACATATTATAAATTAATTATTATTTTATAATATTATGAGTTATTACGCAGTTGCCAAAGGTGAAAATATTGGAATATACAATAATTGGAAAGACTGTCAACAACAAATAAATAAATTTAGGGGTGCCAAGTTTAAAAAATTTAATAACGAAAACGACGCCAAAAGTTTTATTGAAGAACATACTAATATTCAAGTTGAAGTTGATATAGCAGAAAATTGTGAACCCGATTATTATGTATATACTGACGGAGCGTGTTCGAATAATGGTAATGAAAAAGCAATTGCTGGAATAGGCGTGTATTTTGGAAATAATGACTCAAGAAATGTCTCCAAACAAATTTTCGGAAAACCTACTAACAATGTTGCTGAATTAAGCGCAATATTAGAAGCGTGCGAAATTATTAAAGATGATCTTAAAAATGGAAAAATAATTACTATTGTTTCCGATTCCAATTATTCTATTTTGTGTGCTACTAGTTATGGTAAAAAAAACGCGTTACAAAATTGGAACAAAGACATTCCAAACAAAGATTTAGTAAAAACATTATTTGAATTTGTATCGAATTACCCAAATATACAATTTGAGTATATTCAAGCGCATACAAATAAAGATGATGTTCATTCTATTGGAAACCATCATGCCGATTTATTAGCCACATCTTCTTTACCAAAATAATATATAGGAAAATTATAATGGACCATAAAATCGATCTTCGTAGTGATACTGTCACAAAACCTAGTCAAGAAATGTACAATGCCATGTTTTCGGCAGAAGTTGGCGACGATGTATATGAAGAAGACAAAAGTGTACAGCAATTACAAACTACATTAAGTGAATATTTTGGAAAAGAATCTGCTCTTTTTTTCCCAACCGGAACAATGTGTAATTTATCTGCTCTTTTATGTTGGAATGATAAACGCGGTTCAGAAACAATTGTAGGAGAACAAAGTCATATTTTCCTTTTTGAACAAGGTGGCGCTTCCCAATTTGGTGGAATATGTATGCGCACTTTGCCAAATAAAGAGGATGGAACAATGGAGATCGCAAAAATTAAAAAGGCAATTCGCGATGACGATATTCACGAACCATCTACGTCGTTGATTTGTATCGAAAATACACATAACGCATGTGGCGGAAAAGTATTGAAAGAGTCGTTTTTACAAGAACTTCGTAATTTATCCAGACAGCATAGTATTCCTATTCATTTAGATGGTGCACGTATTTGGAACGCATTACAAGAAACTACTATTTCTCCTCTTGAAATGGGATCTTATGTTGATTCCATGAGTGTATGTTTATCAAAAGGATTGGGTGCTCCGGTCGGTTCTGTTTTAATAGGATCAAATGATTTTATTAAAAAGGCGAAACGTATGCGCAAAGCATTGGGTGGAGGTATGCGACAGAGTGGTGTTTTAGCAAATGCTGGATTAATCGGATTTCGTGATTTCCAAAACGGATTGTTAAAAGAAGATCATTTATATACCAAACTTATTGCTCATGAAATAGCAAAAATACCTGGATTTATTCCTCAAGAAAAGGTGGAAACAAATATATTGTTTGTGGTTATTGATCATCCAACCCATAATGAAAAAACAGTCGTGGAATTTTTCAAAGAACACAGTATTTTAGTATCGTGTTGGGATACAAATCTTATTCGTATTGTTTTACATCGCAATATTACAAAAGATGATGTAGAATATTTGTTAGGAACAATTCAAGTGCTAAAATAAATCAATTAATGGAAAATGTAATATTTTCTTCTAATTCTTCAATTATTTTGTTTTCTTTACAAATTTCTTCGTTGTAAAACGCACTTATATTTGATGTATAATTTTCAAATTTATTTTTGTAATAGAGTGATTTATTGTATTCACTAATATATTTTATATAATATCCCAATTCATTCGAATATATCCCTTTTGACCATCGTGTTGTGCCATTTATATTTCGAACCGCATACATAATATAAGGTAATTTACGTACAAAATGTATTACATCGTTTTGTCTTAGATGATATTTGATTAGCATTTCCAAATTCCATGATTTAAAATTTATCATCTCCATAAAGTAAATATTTGATTTTTCTACAATATTATTTAATATGTTTAGATAGTGTACTATATTATTCTTTGATAATATAGCATGTCTATCAGTATATCCTCCATTATTTTCCCCATCTGGAATCCATATATATTTTTCATTTAAAAGGTCTATTTTGGGATGAGGTAATTGATATAAAAAATCACTTCTAGTAATAATAAATCGTTCATATTTATTTAATAAATTTTGTTCTATTAAATTTTGTAATAAAAACCATCTAAAAAATATAAGTATTCCGGCTGAACCTGGATGTTCATTATATTGATCTTTTATTCCTCCCAAAAATTGGTCTTTAATTTTCAAAAATTCTCTCCATGGTAAACGTTTTCTATAAGTCGTTACATCTTTTTGTTTGACTATTTTATTAGTTGAATTTTTTATACCATATGTTTTATTTTTCCATATTTCATCATGAAAATTGTTTTCGTGTATTACTATTTCATCATCACTTAGACTATCTATATTTGAATTATCTTTGATATTATTATAATGTTTAATATTGTTATTAGTTTGCAATGGATTTTCTAGAATACCATGCAAAGCATTATAACCTTCTAGTCGTTCATATTTAGATTTATTATTTATTATTATATTATAAGCATAATCAAATGCTTCTCCATAATCATCGAGTTCATTGTAAATGAATTTATATTTTGCTAGTTTATAAAAAGGATTATTATAATCATAATCAGATTTCACACCAATACAAAGACATAAATCTGCGTTTAATTCGTCTATAACATTTTTTTTAAAAGAACCATAAGTTAATTCAGATGCTCTTGTTTCAGATAATATTATTACTAATATTTTTGACATATTTTATAATTATATAATAACAAACTTTATATTGTTATAAAATTGATTGAAAAACTGTGTTTTATATTATTTATAAAATAAATCAAGATGAACGTTACTATTAATAAAATTAAATTACCATGTGATATACTGTATACAATTAATTCCTTTTGTTATAACAACCTAGGATATACTTTTGTAGAACTTCAAGAAATAAACAAATATAAAAAAAAAGGTCAATTTCAAATGAAACGCATAAAAGTAGAATTATATTATTGGAAATCGACTGGTTGTAGTATTGGTTGGTTAAAACCAATACGAAATGGTAGATGCAAAGGAGCATATTTAGACAAAAAACATGAAATAAATGAAATTAGAGAAGCATATCAAGAAAATAGATTATAATTAACTCCATCTACATTTTACAGTGCGTTTTCCATAGGTTTTTCCATGAATTTTTTTTAGATCATTCATGATGAATGAACGCACAATAAATCGATCATTTCCGTCAAATCTTGGTTGAAATACTGACCGTCCATGGACTACTTTATGATTATCTAACATCAATATTTCCCCTGGTTGTAATACATATCCATTACGGCACTTATAATAAATATCTACAATTTCATCAATTATTTTATTTGCGGTTTTTGTTTCTGCCATTAATAAATCTTGATCAAACACTAAATCATAATGTTGACCATTATATTTTAGTATAGACAAAGGTCCACGAGCAGCAAAATCACATCCATTTAACGCAAAAGACATATCTACCCCTATTTTCCAGTTTTTGTTTCCCAAATAACATATTTCTTCATCAGTCATTTGTTCTATTATTTGGTTGACATGTAAAAAAAAAGTATATGCGTTTGTATCTCCTTTTATACACGCTAAACTTAAATAATCCGGTCTATAATCAGAAAATGCTTGTTCAGTATGTAATTCCAATTCCACATTGGAACCCAAACTGGTTTGCGTTTTACTCAACTCTTTATTTGGCACCATATCTTGAAATAAATATCCATCTCCTTCTGCTTCATAACTCACCATATGTCCCATATATTCATTAAATAATGCTTGAACATTTGCCAAAATAGTGAATTCTCCTACATGTTCTTTATTGTCTTTGGGCGTTATTACAAAAGGTTCGTTGGGCAAATTGCGAATCAACAATGCACCATATTTATCACCTGATTTTTTGAATTTTTCTAATTCGCGTTTTATACGTGATGGTAAACGTAACGATAATATATTAGCATTTGAAATAAATCCTTCCATATTTTTACTTGGACTTATATGTTGTAAACTTTTAGATAATATTATCAATTTTTCTTTTTCTTCTTCTTGTAGTTCCAAAATATTCATTATATAAATTAGAGGATTATAAATATAAACGCAAAAATTTTGTATTTCTAAAATGAAGGTTGTAAGTTTCGATGTAGGAATAAAAAATATGGCGTATTGTGTTTTAGTTATGGAACATCAACAATTCTATGTTGAAGATTGGGGTATATTGAATTTAATGAATGAAACTCCCAAAACATCATGTTGCGATTTTTTGATTAAAGGAAAAAATCCTAAAAAATGTGGAAAAAAAGCAAAATATACAAAAAACGGTCATTTTTTCTGTGAAACTCACGCAAAAATGGCATGTAAACAATTTTCTTGGATTTTCCCTAATCCTATTTTCAAAAAATCCATTCTTTCAAAAAATTCGAAAGAAGAATTAGAATTATTAATCAAAGAACACAAATTACTTTTAGAAATTCCTAAAACAAAAAAGGATATAATTAATCAAATTTTAACCAAAGTCCAAGAAATTATGTTAGAACCTATTGTAAAAAGAAAGAAAAAGACCGCAAATGATATTGATTTAATATCTATTGGACGGAATTTGAAGGATGAATTGAATCAAAAATCTTGGGTCCAAGAAGTCACTCATGTGATTATTGAAAATCAAATATCTACTATTGCCACACGTATGAAAACAATTCAAGGAATGTTAAGTCAATATTTTATCATGCAAGATACTATTCCATATATCGAGTACGTATCATCATCAAACAAATTAAAGGATTTAGTTATTAACAATGTCCAAGAAAATAGTTATAAAAAACACAAAAATGACGGTATTTCTATATGCCAACAATTTGTCAAAGAAAATGATCAACTCACTTCCTGGACACCATTATTTGAAACAAAAAAAAAGGATGATTTGGCAGATGCTTTCTTACAAGGAATTTGGTATATGAAACGCGAAAATATAATTAGTTATGCGGAGAACTTAAATATTAATTGTGTAACTTTATCATAATTAAACAATGGAAGTTATTGACATTGGTTTAAGTGATTTAGAACCAGTTTCTTTCAATCTTCAAGAAGATAAACATGACGAAAATAATTCAGAACCACCTTCTGTTAATTTTGGTCCAGGTCTAGAATTGCTAATGAATGATAAAAAAATTAACGCATCTTCTTCTACCAAAGTAGATGTTTCTGATTTAGATAATTTAGAGAATGAATTAAATGATTTATCAAAAAATGTAGAACCTGTAAAAGTCGGCGAATCATCTTCTAGTACTTTAGGAGGTTTAGGAGATTTGTTCAATTTCTCGAAAACAAGTGAACCACATAAAGACAAAGATGAAATTAAAAAATTACACGAAGCAACGTCTGGAATTGGTTCCGCAACGGTCGAAAGCATTGGAAATACTAAAACATGGGATGGATTTACCAAAACAAATGAAGTACCAAACCAATCATCAGGTAGTAAAATGACTGATCGTGAAAAACGTCGTAAAAAACGCGCAATGATTAAAAAGTTAGAAGAATGGTATGAACGAGGATTTATCAAACATAATTCCAATTTTACATTGGATTCAGATTATGATGAAATTGAAGATGAATATGAAACAGCAATGGAAGATAAGCGTAAAAAAGATAGTATTAAACTACAAGGTTGGTGGTTTACAACATTAATCAATTCAATTGAATATGGAAATGCTGCGTTTGACCCGTTTGGACTCAACTTAGATGGATGGGGTGAGCAAATTAATGAAGATATTGATAGTTACGAAGAGATTTTCTCCGAATTACACGATAAATACAAAGGTGGTAAAATGGCACCCGAAGTATCACTATTGTTGCGTGTTGCTTTTAGTGGTGCTGTGTTAAACATTACTAATAAAGCTCTTTCTACTTCAACCCCTGGTTTTAATGATATTATAAAGCAAAGTCCGGAATTAATGAAAATGTTTTCTACAGCAACAGCACAAACCATGGGGCAACAAAATCCCGGATTCGAATTTGTAAACAGTGTATTACATCCCGATGAGAA
>Ga0257110_1000853_pt1 | contig 14346 bp, 13 predicted proteins | sample LP_taG_7_FD_190184 | JGI IMG/M metagenome (GOLD analysis project Ga0257110, IMG submission 190184) | Marine microbial communities from Northeast Subartic Pacific Ocean, Canada - LP_J_2015_P26_10m | ecosystem: Environmental > Aquatic > Marine > Oceanic | place: Canada: Northeast Subartic Pacific...
GTATCTAAAAATCCATGAAATTCTAAAATAAATGGATTTGAACGTGTTTCATATTCAAAATCATCAATGAAATTATTTTTATCATATTTTTTATAAGTTATTTTTTCTATTTGAACACCAGCATTATAATTTGCTCCAATCACCCAATCTTCAAAATCATTATTATTCTTACCAAATAAATCAATATTATTTACAATATATTGATTATGATTACTTGTTGGAAATGGATTCATAATATCTTGAACATGAAATAATTGTAAAGATTCATTTTTATTATCATAATATAATCTCAATATTGGAACGCGATTTATATAACGTAGATCCTCTGGTTGATCTTCAGCAGAAATAACCATATATTTTTTATCACTAGTAAACCATACTTGATGATAATATCCACCTCCTTCAATAGTTAATGAACTAATTTTAGTTATTTTATTTATATTAGTTACATCATAAATAGCATAATCATCACCTGTTGAACCAATTGCTATAAACATTAATTGTGTTGTTTTATTCATTGGAATTCCTAATAATGCATGTTGTTCACTTCTATCAAATGATTCGACTACTATATCATGTAAATAATTTACAGGAAAATCCAATATAATAGATTTGGGTTTAGGGTGTAAATGATTTTCTTTTAAGTCATAACATATACCTGTTGATATTTGTTTTCCATCCTCTAAAGAAATTTTCATTCCAACATTATAAAGAATACCTTGTTCTTCGTTTACATAAACATCATGGGAACCTGTTGTAGAACCAATATTTGTAATTTTATTATCTTCCAATGAAAAAGGTTTATTAGAATCATCGAAATAATCATATGTTACAATTGCTTTTTCATTACTCAATAAAGGTTTTAAATTTATTGCTAGTAATCTACCTTTATTTTCTTTTGTAAAATAACAAGATATATTACGTTCAGGATTTTTAATTGTTACATGTGCATTTATATCTTCAGGTAAACTATATGGTTTTTCATCTAATACATCATTATTAACCAAGACAATATTATGACAATGATCACCATGTTGCCAATTAAAATCTGTTTTTAATCGTACTTTGATATCTATAGATTCATCATTATCTGAAGTATGCATCATCATATGTGTTTTTTCTTTAAACATAGGCATTTTACTCATACTATCATGTGAATTTTTAATTGTATGTTCATGATTATTATGAATTACCTCTAATATTTTACCATATACAATTACTTCTTGATTTAATTCTATTGTTTCACTACCATAAACACGTTTGGCTATTATAAATTTTATTAAGCTATTTCGTTTTATTTTTTTGGAAGCATTAATATCTTTAAAATTAATAATCATTGTTGTTACATCATATGTTTTCACATCTCCCCATGAATTTTCAGTATTGCCTGAAATAAATTGTATAGGATAACAAAAATGTTTTCCACTTGTAAAACGTGAATCACTATTCATTTTATAAATAATCATTCCTTTTTCAGTTGTAACTAAAGAATAATAATCTTTATTCAACGTATTACCATCATAATTTTTATTAACAAACCCCCAAACATCGCTTCCAATTCCAAAACCATGTGGGTAAACATTTTCTACAAAATCTTTGTCTTCATCATTATATTTTAAAAGCATTTCTGTTGATCCAAAATCAAAATCATATAAAGGTTCTAAATTTTTATAAGTGTATTGATTGATTGGATTAACTACAGATTTTTTTATATTATGATGTGATGATGTAATAACATATAAATCATCATTTTTTCTAATCAAAGAAGCAGATATTTCATAACTTCGCGAAAAGCCATGGTCATAACTTAAAAATTTACTTGTAGTAGCAGATGATGTGTTTAAATCAGATGAATGCTTTGTATCCTTAATAGTATCAAAAATAATTTTACTTTTTTTTAACATTTCTGTATGATTATTTTCAAATAAATTATTAATACATTTATTTGATTTATTTGATTTATTTGATTTATTTGATTTATTTGATTTATTGTTTTTATTTGAATTAATTATGCTGTTCATAACATTATTTTTTTTATTCATATACATAATATTTTTATACTATATTAATATTATATATTTATTCGATACATAATCTATCTGGTTTTTTAAAATAGCGTTTGCAAAGTTTTGTCATTGTATTAACATCGCGCAAATGATATAAATGTTGATTATATTTTAGTGACAAATCTACTAATTTTTTATTAAATACTAATCCGGTTACGACTTGTTCAAAATATATATCACTTACTTTAAAATTACTATTATTTTCGTCTTCATAAAATAAAAAAGATTCAGTAGGTTGATAAAATCCATCTGCTTTATCTTTATGTTTTAAAAATAAACCTATAATTTCATCGTGTTGATTTTCATATTCAGTCTCGTCATCACGTACAGCCAATAATTTAAAATTATATTTTTTACTATATGGTACTAATTCAGTTTCTGCTATATTTCCTTTTAAACATAATATAGTTTTACCATCCAAATCGCTTTTCTTTGTATATTTTCTCGTTAAATTTTTTGATACTTCATATGCAGAAATAGATGCAGTTACATATATACCAATTAAAGATGAAAGAAAAACAATAAATGTACGTAATATTAAAGCATTTGCACTCATTCTATCGATCTTCCCATTAAATTTGTTTGGTTCTACACCAAAACCAGGTTCTCCAAAAAGAGCAGATGCTACACGCCATAACGATTCTTTGAAGGATGTTTTAAAAGGAGATGTAACATAATGAAAAATAGATATAATAAAACTTACAATAAAAATAATAGCAATTAATTTAAATATGAAAATTAATGCATCTAAAATATTTACATTTCCAACATAACCACTTTTATCATCATAGTATATGAATGAATTAAAATCCATTGAAATAGGTTGTCCATAAATAACTTTTTGCGCCCGCTCTTTGCTTTGCCCAATATTACCCATAAAAACATCATATTTTCCATTTGCTACTTCATCCACTAATTCACTATACGACAAATTTGAACCAGTTAAGAATGTATAATTTACTTTTAACTTTGCTTCTTTTGCAAAAGAATTAAATACATCATATTCTATTCCTTTATAATCACCTAATTCATCTTTATATACAAATGGTGGAGCATCAACTAAACATACGTTTATTGGTTTTTTTTCATTTTCTTCATCGCTCATATTTTAAATAGATATTATAATATATTAAATATTATTTAAAATATCACGACATCATATTACCATTTTGTTTTTCTTACATTTATTTTAGGACCAGCAGCCCTTCTTCTTGAATTATTTGGATCATATGTTTCTTCTTCATCATCAGAACCCATATTTTTAGATATTTCCCAAAACTCTTTAGATCCTAATTTAAATTCACCATGTGCATCAGCTTTATACCAAAAAATTTGATCTTGTAATTTATTTGATTTTGAATTATTATTGATTACTAAACATTCATAATTTTCAGTACATTGATCCATTACCTGACAAAATGATTCAAATGTTGGAAACATACCTGCATAATTTTCATAAATGCGCTTACGATTTGCAATATAAGGTTCTCGCAAAATAAATACGTAATCAATATTTGTTCTTAAATTTGGTGGAATACCTAAAGGATACTGCATAGTAATAATAAGCATTACTTTCCAATGACGTCCATTCATAAAGAGTAATCTCATCATTTTATCTTTAGACCAGCTTGCATCATATAAACAATCATCTAATATAACAAACGTTCTTGGATCAATAGTTGTCCTTTTATACATTTCCATATCTTTATTCATTTGTTTAAGAACTTGTTTCTGTCTTTTTAAAATATTTTCAATAATTACTGTGTTATATTCATTGTGAATAAATAGTTTAGGCACATGTTTGCCATAAAATCCATTTCCTTCTTCAGTTCCTGAAATAACAGTACCTAAAGGTATATCTTGTTGATAATATAATAAATCTCTAACTAAAAAACTTTTACCCGTATCACGTCTTCCAATCAAAACTATAACTGGTCCTTTATTTTCATTAGGTTTAAACGAAATGTTTTTCATATCAAAACGTTTTAACTCTAAAGTCATATAATCATTTAATATAATAAATCTAATATTTTTGCGAATAAAAATATTAATTTAATAAATAATTAGTTTAAATATATTCATTAATTTAAAATTATATAACAATGGAAATTGGCTACTCAAAACATAACCATGAAAAATTATTCAATGATTTAGAAAATGAAAATTTTTGTAATTTGGAAAATACTCAAAATTATATACCTATTTATAAAGAATTTTTTGATTTAAATAAAAAGAATTATAAAAATGTTAATTTTGATTCTACATTTGTGTTAAAAAAAATAAAAGAAAGACTTAGTTATAATAAATATATTGTTGAACTAGAAAATTCATTAAATAATGAAATAAGTGAAAAAATATGTTATTGTAAATTTGCGCCACTTATTGATCCAATAAAATATATGATGGGAAAATATAAAAATATTGATGAAAGTGATTTTTACAAGCTTCCTTATATTGATGAAAATAAAGATAATGTTTTAGAAAAATATGATTTTATACATAATGTAGCATATGTTGATGCTTTATTTTCATATTTATCTAGTAAAACTAAAGACAATGGTTTTATTCATTCTAATAACTATTATGGTATGTTTTTAGCAAACCAAAAAGATTTTAAAATTAATATTGAAGATGACATAGAATATATGTTTCAATCACAATTTTTTCATAATAATAAACACACACTATTTGAAATAGAAAACAATAATTCATTATTTGCTAATCGCTCATTTAAATATAAAAAACCTATTGAAATCAAAGAAACTGAAATTAATATAGAAACAGAAGAATTTCCAAATGAAATAATTAATACAATTTTTCAAGAATTACCATATGATAAATCAGTACAAAATATTAATATTAATCATGATTTATCCGCATCTATGATGGATGATATGGTATATGAAAATATTGAACATACTAATAAAAATAGTAATTCAGAAGATGACAATTCAAGCACATGTAGTAGTTCTTCATCAGTAACAAATAACACTGATGAAAATGATAACAACAATAGTGATAATGAAGAAATGAGTGATTGCGATAGTGAAGATGTATCAGATACCGATACATGTGATGAAGAAGACGAATCATTTGCTATTATAAAAAAATATCCAGTATTAGCTATTTTCACCGAATGTTGTGAAGATACATTAGATAATTATATGATGGATAATGAAATATCTAATATTGAATGGAAAAGTATTTTATTTCAAATTATTGCTATTTTACATTATTATCAAAAAGAGTTTTTATTTACTCATAATGATTTACATTCTAGTAATATTGTATTTGAATTTACAAATGAAACACACTTATATTATGAAATAAATAATAAGAAATATAGAGTTCCTACTCATGGACATATTTTTAAAATAATTGATTTTGGACGTTCTATTTTTACAATAAATAATAAACGTTTTTGTAGTGATAGTTTCAGTAAAGGCGAAGATGCAGACACACAATATAATACTGAACCCTTTTTTAATGAAGAAAAACCAAGAATAGAACCAAATTATAGTTTTGATTTATGTCGTTTTGGTTGTTCAATGTACGACTTTTTTATTGACCATGTTGATGATGAAGATGATATATGCAAAGAAAATCCTATTGCAAACTTAATACGTAATTGGTGTTTAGATGATAATGGAAAAAATATTTTATATAAAAAATCTGGTGAAGAAAGATATCCTGAATTTAAACTTTATAAAATGATTGCCCGCAATGTTCATAATCATGAACCTTTAAAACAATTAGAAAAAGGAATTTTCAAAAAGTTTTTACTTAAAGGAAAAATAAACTCCGAAAATACAATAATAAAAATATAAATATTCACGTATAATTTATAATATATTTTTACAATGCATATTATAAAAATATATATATGGAAACATTACCTTGGGAAATTCAAACAATCATATATCAATATTATTGGTCAGATCATTATAATAAAGTAGTTATAAATGAAATGAATGATTTGATATTTAAGTTTTCAAACATGAATATGTTTCTAAGACATCATTTCATTTTTAATAGAAATGATAATTATGATAAACAAATATGTTATTATTTAAAAAAATATAATACTTTATTAACAAAAACAAAAGAAAATAAAGGATTGCATTTATTTGCAACGAATTTTAGAAAATACAATAATAATATTTTTAATAAACGATATATTGCAATATTATCCAATGAAGTTAGAAAAGATTACATAAATGTATGTATTTATTGCATTCAATTAGAACCTGAATACAGATTTGCTATTATGGATAAATTTAAAAAATTATCTAATTATATTTAATAATTATTCTACTTTTTGTTTTATCAATAAATAATATTTATTTGATAAATAAGGCAATAGATTAATTTTCCAACATTTTTCACCAATATACGCTTCTTCAATAATTAAATTATCAATGTTTGAATCTGTACCAGGTTTAATGAAAATACCAAGTTGCTCTTTTGTAATTGTTTTTTTATCATCACCATCACCTTCTGTTTCATTTATACTTGAATATGGTTCAAAATAATGTACTCCATTTTTACATATTTCTTCTTCGTAAATAAATTTATATTCTGTACATTTCCACTCGTTTGATTTCCCATAATATCGTTTTTTTTGAAATTTAATTGTAGTATCATCTAGTAAATTATTAACATAAATTCTAAAAAAATACTTACCATTATCAAATTCAGATGGTAATTCAGTAAAGTTTCTATAAATATATAAACTACCATTTTCATTTTTTGGTATATTTATTTGCCAAACACTTTTGTTATTTATTCTTTTATTTTTTCCATAATTGTAACTATTATAATGTTCTTCATCTATATTATTACCTTCTTCCCATATATTATCTAATGTTTTAGTTGATATATTTTTATTCAAAAAATCATAAGAAGCTAATTCAATAGAATATTTTTGATGAAATTTATATCCTAATATCCCAAAACCAAATAAAATAATTCCTGGAATTCCAAACATTTCGAAAGCAGTGTCGAAAGACATTTTATTTATATAAAAAATAATATTTATATTTTTTTGATGTTATAATTACTATAACATCAAAAGTAGAATAGCGGGAGAAGGTTTCGATCCTCCGACCTTTTGGTTATGAGCCAAACACGCTGCCTCTGCGCCATCCCGCTTTTAGTGTGTTATTTTATTTTTTCGTGTATTATTTGATATCCATGGGATTCGAACCCATGCCCGAAGACCAGTACCTTAAACTGGCGCCTTAGACCACTCGGCCAGGATACCTCAATTACTACACATACTAAATAATATTACTTCTTTAAATTTATTTATACTAGTAATATTAAATTAACAAAAAAAGTCTGGCATTAAATCTTTTTCATGAATATTATTATTTACCTTGTATTTTTCAACATCACCACCACATGATAATATAACTTCATCATCAATAAAATTATTACCAGAACAAGAAGGTGGTTTAGTTGATAAAATATGATATGCTGCATCACCCATAATAGAAACATCCCTTGAGATGTTTATCATATCATCACCACCTAAAATATTTCTAACAGGAGCAGTATTAATAGTAGTTCTAGGCCATAATGTATTAACTGCAACATTTGGAAATTCATGATGCCACATTTTTGCCATAATAGACATATTATATTTACTCATAGAGTAATAAAGATGATTTGTCCACCAATATTCATGATTTATCATATCAAGTGGTGGAGAAATCGTTAATACATGTGGATGTTTAGATTTTTTTATCCATTTTAAACATTTTTTCCCAACATTAAATGTTCCTTTTATATTAACATCAGTCATTAAATTCACTTCTTTTTCAGTTGCATGTAATGTTGAAGATAAACATAAAGCACTTGCATTTAATATAACACCATCAATCTTTTTAAATTTAGATAATGTTTGATCAATAGAATTATCTATATCAGATTCATTACGGATATCGCATACCATTCCTAATACTTTATTTTTATCATTATGTATTTTAACTATATCTTCAATAGCAGTATCGATAGTGCCTTCTAATTTTTTGTGAGGATTTTTTGTTTTACCCAATAATGTAACATTAGCACCAACTGATGCTAATTTTGTTGCTATACTTAAACCAATACCTCTTGTACCACCAGAAATAACAAAGGTTTTATCATTAAGATTAACTTTATTTGTTAAATTATCGTGTTTTTTAACAAATTTCATAACAGGGATAAATTGTTTTTTAAAATTATTCATTATTATAGTATATGGATGATATATAATGTTATTTCTTTAAATTTTATTTACATTATAAATGATAATTAAAAATCTGGATTATTTGTGAAAACAGCTGCTTGACCTTCTTCACTTACATTTGGAAATTGTTGAATTGCCAAAATACCAACAAAAGTACTTACAAATACAATAATTGCATCTTTTAAAATATTTTTCAATGGTTTGTTTTCTTTTTCAACGAAGCGCATTTCAATAAATTTAAATAATAAAAATAAAAATGCAGCAACAAGTGAAATCATCATATTGCCTTCCATATAAACTATATTTACCTAATTTTAGTTATTATTTAACGTATTTATTTTAAAACTTCAATATCACTTAATATAATATTTTCATCATTTGTTTTACCAATAGTTTCCAAACCAATATCGTCTAATGATATATTCTCATCACTAATTTTAAGTTTAAAACTTGTATCTTCATCATCATCTTCTTCATCTAACTTACGTTGTTCATTTCTTAAATTACTAATCTCTTCTAATCGTTCAATAGTTTTTGGAGCACTAATTACTTCTTCTTGATTATTTTCATTTATTGCTAAATCATTATCGTTAAATCGAATTCCTTGATTAGATTCATCATTAGATGTATTTACTTGAATTTTTGTTTCACTTTCTTTATCCTTTTCTTTAATTTCTTCTTTTAACTTTTGAACTTCTGTTAAAGATTCTTCTTCTTCTTCTTTTACTGGAATTTTTTCTTCTTGAATAGTTTCTATATATTCTTCTTCCATAGATTCATCCATATATGCACGTAATACACTTTCTATTGGTAATGTTTCACGAACAGCATTTAAAATGCAATCTTGTACAATCATTTCTACTTCACGACTATGTTTTTGTTTTTGTAAAGGTGTAACATATCTTTCATATAAATATACATTAGTGTATAGTTTGCGTGCTACTTGAATGTATGCTTTATGAATATAATCTTCTAGACGAGGTATTTCTATTTCTATTTTTTTCTGTTTTTTACCTACACGAATGGTTGTTAATAATTTCAATTGAATTACATGAACACATGTTAATAAATCTTCTAAATAATTACATCCACTTTTTTCAATAATACGTTCCTTTTCTTTTTCAACAATTTCACTATTCCACTTGGGTACACGTGAAATTAAATTTTGAAATGTCATTAAATATTTTTCACTTTCATCATTTTCTTTGCATAAATTCCATGCTTCATCAAAAATAGAACCATAACCTTCCATAATCAAAGGTGTGAGAATACTAATTAATCTAGAAGTATATTCGTTTCTAGATTCGTGTAAAGTTGCAGTTGTGAAATCATCCATATTACATAAATGTAATATTTTCTAAACTTCGTTTATTACGTAAAAAAAGTATTGTTAACATAAAAGTCATAAATGTTTTTTCATTTCTAAATTCTTTTTTTGCATCATTGAATAGAAATAGATATTCTATTTTTTCATTTTCATCAATCATACGGGTTTTCTCGATTGTTTTTATTATATCTAAACCAGATATTCCTCTATTATAAAATTTATTCACAACATTGTACAATTCTAGACTACTATTATTTGATAATGCTTTTTTAAGTTGCGTAAATATTTTTTGTATATATTCTATCCTTTTTTTTTCATCATTTGTATTATATATAGTATTTACCATATGCTCATGAATTGAAATTGATTTATTTTTAATTTTTGGTAATCCCACATAAAATTCACAAAATCTAGAGCTTATTGGCTTTAAAAGTTTATATTTATCTTCTAAAATAAAAAAAAAACGTGTTGAATGACTGAATAATTCTATGCATCTACGTAAAGCAGATTGCGCATCCATAGTCAATTTATCCGTATTCAAGAATACAATACTTTTGAATAACTCATTTCGTATATTTGTTTTTGCGAAAAATTTAATATCATCTCTTACAAATTTGATACCTTTTCCCTGTGCACAATCCACATACATAACGTAATCTTTTAGATTATTTTCTTCATTGCGATAAATTTTCTTTAAAAAATTTTGAACAATTGTTTTTTTACCACTTCCATATGGACCATGAAAAATAATATGTGGAACACGATTATTTTTAATAAATATATCTAATTTTGTATTTATTTCTTTGTGTATAGATAACATAATTATTAACAATAAATAAATAATTATATTTAAATGTATTCATATGATATATTTTCTTTAAAAATTTTATCTACATATTTTTTTATAAAATCCTTTTTATTTTCAGTAGTATCATAATGTATTTGTAAATCAGGACGTTCATTTACTTCTATTATTACGCCTTCAAGATAATATGGAACAGATATGTTAGTTGTTATAAAATCTATTCCTGATAATTTTACATCCAATACCTGATTTACTTTTTTAAACATTTCAATATTTTCAGGATGAACGTTTACTATTGGAATATTAAAAATAGGTGCTCCATTATGATAATTACTAACTTTCGATAAATATATTTTTTTATTGGAAGGAATAATTGTTTCAAACTCTACATTTTGTTTATGTAACATATTTAAATCTACATTATGAATTTTATATTTACTATATTTATGCTGTTTAATTAAATATTCTAAGTTGTTTTCACCATCACCTATTACATAAGGCAAATCTCTTTTTACAACACCAATAATTTCATTATTAAAAACCATAATACGATAATTATCACCTTTTTTATGTTCTTCAATAATAATTTTTTCATTTTCTCTTCGTTTTAATAAATATTGAATGTGATTTAATAAATCCATTTCATTATTTATATTTGTTTTTACCCCGTAACCTTGTGTCCCTTTTGTTGGCTTTGCAACTAATGGATAATTTAATTCATTATTAATTTTATTTAAATTTGTTTGATTTGAACTATTATTATCCCATACTATAAAAAGTGGAACATTTATATTATTTTTTTGAAGTATTGATGATGTTAATGCTTTATCGTTACAATTTATATCGCCTTGTTTTGAATTAAAATTATTTTTATAAGATATTTTTTGTCCACTACTAGTTATTAATATTTTCTTTTCTTTATCAAAAGCAATATTATTTTTTTTATAATGTTCTAAAAAATATGACATATTAAATGCAACCCCTTCTTGTATTTTAGTATTTAAAAAATAATAAAACAATATTAATATTACTGATATTATTATACTAATTTCTAATAACATAATATGTGTATATAATTTACATATATTATATTTATTTAAACTGATGAATTTAAACTGATGAATTTAAACTGATGAATTTAAACTATGTGTAAAAGGATTCTTTTTAAAAGCATCTAATAAGTCTGGTTGAATTCTTGAATTATCTTCTACATCTTTATATGCTTGTGGTTGATCCATTCTTCCGTATGTTTGTGTTGAAGGAGTTGCATAATGAGTATTATTTGGTATCCACATACGATTATTTTCACGATCTGTCTGATTTTTTGCAATTGATATATGTCTATTTGGTTCGAATTTTTGTGTGTTACCTGGATTAGTTCTTGCTACACTAACAACCTGTTTTGATTCATTATTTGTTTGTTTATAAGCAGAATCATAAAGAGAAATACCATCATATGCACCTCCATTACCTACATAGTAACCTTGTGTTTCATTTCTATTACTATAAATAGCTTGATGATCAGTTGTTTCATAAGCACCATTACCTTGATTTTGAACATTATAATAGTCAATTGATTCACCATACATTTCACGATTGGTAACTTCAGGTGATTGTTGTGTTCCTTCTATATATCCTGCTGGTGTAGATACCTGAACATCACCAAAAGCACGTACATTACCAATTACGTTTTCTTTACGTGTTGGTTGCAATACATCCATAATAGGAGTAATTGCTGCTTGTAATGTATTACTTATAAAACCGAAAACATTTGGATTTTCAGCGCGTTGAGTTCTATTATTATCTAACATTTCATAATTTGTTTTTGCAGAACCTGTTCTACCACTCATATTTGGATGAGGTACTTGTGGAGTACCATATATATTTTTAGTTGAAGGTGTATAAGCAGTTGCATTATAATTTGTTTTTTTTTCATTTGTACTTGCAGCAACACCACTATAATTGGTTGGGGTATTATTACGTTGAATATTTTTAGGAACTATACTACTTCTAGATGTTTGTTTTTTTTCAACTCCTGTTGTAGTAAACCATCTATCTGAACCATTTTCATAATATGTATCTGGTAAATATTTTTCAACTTTACCTTCAACACCACGCTCCTTAATTGCAGAAATTGCTGGACCCTGATGACTATCTAATGAATAAGACATTTTAGGGTTTGTGTCGACACGTAATTCATCTACATTTTTAGGAGTCCACATATCACGTGCTTCCATACCTGAATTAAAACCACCTGTACCTTGCGTTCCATATCCTTGATTTAATCCTGGAGCAACCTGAACACTTTCAAATGGTTTTACATTCGCAATACGCTGACTAGGGTTTACACGTGATTGATAAAAATCAGTCATATTTGGTGCACCATTAGCATGTTGAATATTATCCTGAGGTTTAAATAAAGGTGCTTGTTCAGTTTTGCGAATTGTTTGCGAACCACTCCCATTCATATTATCTAAAATTCCTTCTGATATTTTAGAATCGACTGAGCCACCACGTACTTTAGAACCAAAAAATGGCTTCATATTATTATGTGAAAAATTGTTAACATCCATTTTTTCACCAGTCAAACTAGTGATTTGACTATTATTTGAGTTAATTTGTTCTTTTTGATAACTACCATCATAATATTTGGTACGACTATCATTACTATCATATACTTGCTCCATACTATTTGATTGTGAAGGAGCAAAACTGACACGTTTTTTTTCACCACTATTTTTTACCATATTTTGATTTATAGGTTGTTGTTGAAAACCTTCAATATTAGAACTTCTATTATTGTTATGATTATGGTTATGGTTATTATCTTGATTAGAAACTATATATAATCCACCTAATGCAACTAAAGGGACGGCTAATTCCATTATATATAATATAATAATAAAATAAACAATACAAATATATCCTAAATGAAATTATATATTTGTATAATATAGATGTCCATTATCCCATTATCAAAAAATTCCCATGAATATTTTCTTATGAAAACAAATTATTTAAAAAGTCAACCATCAGTTAGAACAAATAAATATAAAAGTATTTATTTTCATAATTTTTATCATGAAGATATGTGTACTATCTGGTCAATGTTTTTTAAAAACTTAGATATGTGTAAATCTAATTTTAAATATGGCCATGAATATATATTAAATTCTTTTGATTCTTATGATTTAGTTATTATAAATGAATTTACTAATATAGATGAAATAACATTTCAGCAAATAGATCGTTTTATGGATATTATTAATAAAAAGGGTGAATTATGGATTTTTTGTAGTTCGCAAAAAAAATATGATTTAATTACTGACGTCTTCGATAAATATAAAAAAAAATATTATCATCGTGATTTATCTAATAAAGACAATGTTTTATATATCGTTTCTATTGATGTATAATTTAACATTTTTTATAATAATCTTTTTCTAAAATACGTGTTTGTAAATTATTTAAAAATGGCATTTCTACATGTACTTGAGGATTATAAGGTAAATCAGTAATTCGCTCTTGTTTTAAACCTCTAATTTCCCATGCAGGTGCAATGGCTCTAGATTGTTCTACATAACTAGGTGTTGAATTATAATTATTTTTATAATTAGGTACTTGCTTTTCTTGGTATTGAACATGATCACGTTGTAAATTACGTGTTTGACATCTTAAATCGCTTTCAATATCAATTGCATTTTGACTTAAGTTTGCACCCCATTTTTCTAGACGAATATGTGGATCTTCATGAAAATTCATATTAGCACCATTACCAGGTACGTTCATCATATATTTTCCACTATAAGTCATTTGTTCTAATTGTTTTTGAATTCTTGCTGGATCGTCGTGAAATCTTGTAAATGACATAATATACTATAATATCATAATATAATATATTATATGTTTACTTCAT
>Ga0257110_1000856_pt1 | contig 14323 bp, 16 predicted proteins | sample LP_taG_7_FD_190184 | JGI IMG/M metagenome (GOLD analysis project Ga0257110, IMG submission 190184) | Marine microbial communities from Northeast Subartic Pacific Ocean, Canada - LP_J_2015_P26_10m | ecosystem: Environmental > Aquatic > Marine > Oceanic | place: Canada: Northeast Subartic Pacific...
CGATCTGTTTGTTTGAACTGAAGTTATTATAGATGAAAAGACGGGGATTTTAAACCCCTATGGGTCACTTCACAAACCGTCCATACTTAATTCTCAATGCACCTAGCAACCATGCATCTGTTAATTTCTTAGGGCCCTCTAAAAGAACCTTGCGGACCTTGGGGTTAGTTTCACTCTGAAGCGCAATTTCTTTCCAGTTCATGCCACCAAAGAAATAAATTCACCAAGAACCTTTTTATTTAGTTTCTTAGTCTTCAAAGATTTGACGAAAGCAGATTTGATCTTTGCTTTTGTTGCACCATCATCAACTTCAAACTCAGAGTCTTGAGATAATGCAGATGCAGACAATCCAAAGTATGCATGATATCCAGATTTCTCAATACAGAAACTCTTGTTCTTTCTCCAATCAAACATAATTTTATCATAATCTTTAGTTCCATAATCATAATAAAGTTTGATAAAATCGTTTGCTCCACGACCTTCTAGAACACGCATACCAATAAAGTTTACTGATGGAAACTTATCACGCATGTTTATCAATAAAGTTTGAGTAAAAGTGTGCCACCCATAGTCAAACTTATAGGTGTTTCCAGTTTTACGGTCACGGAGAAATCCATGTCCAGGATGAATTCTGCGTTGACCCATATATTGAGTATTAGGTCTGATGATCTCAACATTATATCCAATGTCGTTTGCTTCACCATCGGTCAGAATTACACACTGAACTTTTTGTAGTTTATTCTCTTTCTGAAACTTGGGCAAGACTTCATGAAGAGAAACAAGAGCTTCATTTAAGGGAGTTCCAGAAAGACACAATCGGGGAGAGATTCCAAAAGTTGCCTGATAGTAACTATTGTGATAAGTAGCAATACGCCAGATGTTCTTTATCTGGTTCTCCATTTCTTTACCACCCACTTTACTAGTAAGAATATTCATCAAAGAAAATTCATCATTAACTGCTAATGTATATTCTTTCTTGTCGGTACGATTTCCAATTTTTGCAGGTTTAATAATTTCCCCATTACTAGGATTAAACTCAGGACGTTCCCATTCATTAGTAAAAGCATAAACATCAAACGGGATACCAACTTTCTTACAGAACCAGACAAGATTAAAGAGTTGCTTGCATGTATCCAGTAGAACACGGCTCATAGAACCAGACCAATCAAGAATAAAGACTAGTCCGTGACTTTTACCATCAGCAAGAGTTGTGACTTTTCTGAACAGATCTTCATTGTATTTGTAGGTATGCAGTTTAGTTGTATCTAAGACACCTGTACGTGCTGTGGTAGCACGAGCATAGGAATCTGCTGCCTTCTTACACTCAAACTCTTTTACAAGGTAGTTGACTTCTTTTTGTGCAGAACGTTTAAATTTAATAAACTCACTATCAACCTCTCCAAATATATCAAGTTCCTGAAACTTACTTTGCTGATGATTAAAGTAACGATTAATCTCACAGTGAACTTCATCGTTCTGAGCAATTACTGCGTCAAGATTGACCTTAGGAACCTCAACATAAACATTATCAATTGCACCACTATCTACAAGAGATTCAATCTTTTCCTGTAATGAATCAGCAGTCATGACTTCAAGTTCATCATCATAATCACCTGAAGATGATGGTTGCCGATTTACCATTTCAGTATCATTAGAATCACCAGAACCTTCAGATTCAGATTCAGTAGGTTCTGCATCTGTAAATTCATTTGCTGGTTGATCAGACTCACCACCAATCTCTGGTGGCATCTCTATGTCATCTACCTTTTCTTCTTTCTCATTCTTACAAAATAAATATAATTTTTCTGCTGCTTGCAAGACCTCATCAAAAGTTTCGCAACCTTCAATCATACGAATGATTGACATCTCTTCTTCACTGAAAGAAATGTCTAGAAAATTACCGACCTTAAAGTAAAGATTTGCACGATCAGCAAGATTGAGATCAGCAACATTGCTGTTAGATATAGAGAAAAAGTCTTCTGCTTGTAATTCCTTATAGCCATGGTAGAAAGTTTTTGCTAATCCTGCATATTTACGTTTCATCATTTTTTCAATACGCGCATCCTCCACTACATTCACAAATTGTGGGGGAACTGCTACCTTCTCTAACCAATTCTCATCTGGTGTAAACAGTGCGTGTCCCACCTCATGACCTACCAGAAGGTCGTATACTGTATCGCTTGCCTTATCCCACATAGGAAGAGTTAAGACGCGGGTGTGGACATTGAAGCAAGCAGTCTGGGTCTGTTTGTGCTCTACCACCAGGTCCTCAGTAGCAAGGAGTTTGGCGAGTTGAGATTTGATTTCTTGCTTGACTGCCATGCGATTGCTCTTGTATAACCCTATAATACCAAACCCCCACCTTACGGCAGGGGTATTAGGTGACAGTTCTCCAAGTGTCCGTGTACTTTTTAAGATTTTAAAATAGACCTACAAATTCTTTTACAACTTGATTGCGACTCATCGCATTCGATTAAACAATCGTAATAGTCGTTGATTACATCGGCCTCCTCTGAAGTTCTTTCCAAAGTTCGTTCAAGTTTCATGACGCTCTGTTTCCATCCTGCTAATTGATTATAAGATAACAGATTATGCATAATGTTCTCCGTGTGGCGTGATTATAACGAATGGGGTTTTACTTCATTCATTCCTCTCAATTCTACCAATATTTAGTCAGCGTATGCTAACTTAATGAAGTTTTTGTTAAATTTGGTATTATTGTAAAGTGACGTAACTATTCTTTATAATCCAGATGCCATATGCGAGAAACCTTTTACTTTCTCAAATCTTATAACATTTTCAAACTTATCGTGCAAGTCTGCTTTATGAGATATCACAAAAATATTAGCATCCTTAATAACGAAGCGGATAATTTTCATGAACTCATCTGTACCAAAGCCATCCAATGAACTATCAAATACCTCATCCATAATCAACAGATTAGTATTAACAGAGTTCTTCATCCTTGCTACCTCTCTCCAGGTGAACAAGAGTGCTAAGTCAATTCTCATCTTCTCTCCCTCGCTGAAAGAAGCATAAGAAAAATCCTCATGAATTGGAGACTTAACGGTTTCGTTAAATTCTTCATCAAGTGTAAAGTTGATATAAAAATCCATCATCTGAAGATAACGATTCACCTGTTGATTAATCAGAGGAAGATACTTCTTAATAATTTTGGATTTGACTCCACCGTCTCTTAGTAAACTATAAGAAAAATCGTAGTAGTTGATTGTGTTCTTACGTTGAGAAAGTTCGTCGTATGTTGTTTTTAAATTGTCTTTAAAAGATTCTAACTTTTCATCTTCAATATTTCTATTTGCAAGTTGGTCGGCAACTCTTTGAATTTCCGATTCCAAATCTCTGACTTGTCTTTGACATCCAGAGACTTTAGTATTGTTTTTAGAAATGCCATGTGTTAGGGAAGTAATCTCCTTGCTTAAGTGTAAAAATTGACGCTCTCGCTCTTCTTCCCTATTAATTGCCTCCTCCAGTTCTTTATAACCAGATTGCAACTCTTTAGCTTTATTTTGAGCGTCGGTAATTTTATTTATTCTAAAGGTCTCTTCTATATCCTGTTCACAAGTAGGGCAGACCGTATTCTCTGTAAAAAATTTATGTTCCTTAGTAATTCTTGATACTTTATTAGAAATCTTACCTTTTAAGTTTCCAAGTTTTTTAAGGGTATCCGAGGCACCAGTATGAACAGACATTACTCTTTCAAGATCATCAATCTCTTCAGTGATACTAATATTATCGTTCATCAGATCATTCTCTTCATTGAGAAGTTTTTGAATATGAACCTCTTTATCTTTAATGTTTTGCTTCCCCCGATTTTCAAGTTCCCCAATAAAAGTTTCTTGCATCTCAACTTTATCCATTAGAGACTCTTTCTTCAAAGTCAACACCTTCACATTATCTTTTTGCTCACGTAATTTTTCCTTGAGAAGACCATTCATTGTAGAGAAAATTTTAATATCAAGAAGATCTTCAATTACTTCTCTACGATTGTTAGTAGACAGTTGCATGAAAGGAACAAAAGCACTACTACCCAAAATGACAATTTGAGTAAATGATTTATAATTCATTTTGATAACATTTTGTTCCAACCACTTTTGTTGATCTACGGCTGAGGCAAACTGATTCATCAAACAATTATTTTTCCAAATCTCAAATATATTTGGTTTTATTCCACGAACAATTTTCCAATCCGTATTGTTAATAGAAAAGCAAACTTCTACACTACAATCCTTTTCATTTGTGGAGTTTATCAGCTGGGGTTTATTAATCTTACGAAAAGGTTTTCCAAACAAAGAAAAAGTCAAAGCATCAAGAATGGTAGACTTACCCGCACCGTTCGTTCCAATAATTAAGTTTGTATGATGCTTAGTAAAGTCAACTTCAGTATATTGATTGCCCGTGGAAAGAAAATTTTTCCAACGAACTGTTTCAAATAAAATCATGTTCTTCTTCTTTAGGTGGAATTACAACGTCATGCTTTGTGATAATCGTATACTTGTAATCATGGATATCACAAGTTTTTATCATAATTTCATCTTCAACTTCAATGACATGCATTTCAGGTGCTCCATCATCCTCTAACATCATAGCATATCTTATGGCATCATCCTCATCTTCAAAGAGATATAAGATATCATCTCCATCATCATCTGATACGGAGTATGCACCTTCAGTTTCTTTTCCGTAGATGGTTAAGATGTACATTAGATCAACTCACAAGCTTCCTGATAAACTTCGTGCATAATGTTCTTAACTAATGATTTATCAAGGGGTACTTCTGCTTCTTCAATATATCGGTTCAAGATAGAAATGGTATCTTCAGATTCTAAAGGATCAAATTCATCATCACCATACCATCCAGCAAAATCAAAGTTTTCAGTGACCTTTAATTCTGCAATCCCTACAGCATAAAGTTTATCAATAAATTTTTCAAACTTTTTAATATCAGTTTTTTTCCTGACAATAACTTTTACAATTTTGTTCTCATATTCACGAGCATCAAATGTTTGATAGTCAGTATCTTCGTAGTAAATGTTATAGAATAATCTATAAGGATTGTTTACGTGAAAATGTTCAAGAGTTTCTGTATCAAAAATAGTGAATCCTCTTTCATCACCAACATCTGTCCAGAACATTTCGTATGGATTTCCCAAGTAATAAACTTGTCCATTATCGGATCTAGTGTGATAGTGACCACTATAGACTTTAGCAAACTTTGAATATAACTCACTTGCATGGCCATGATCCATGACGATTTGGGTATTGACTCTAAATCCATTGAGTTCAAGATGCCCCATCGCACACTTACAAGTTGTTTTATTGATAAGTTGATGGGTAAATTTTTCATTTTCCTGATTAATCCATGGAATAAACAAAGTGTTTAGTCCACCTAGATTAACTTCTTTTGCCTCAGAGTATACAGTTACGTTTTCATACTCGCGAAGGAGAAGATCAACAGCGTTAACATCATTCGTATTTTTATAATATGCCGTGTGATTACCAACGATAGTATGAACTGTGACTCCCATGTCACTTAGTTTATCGTAATAATTATTCTTTGCCCATGATAGTGCGGAAAAATCAATACCCTTTCTACTATCAAAGGTATCACCCATATCAACAACCACAGAGATACCATTCTCCTCCAAATACGGAAAGAAGATATCTCTGTAGAACTTTAAAAAGTAATCGTGAAATAACTTAGAGTTTTTGCGAGCACCAAAGTGTTGATCGGTAATGATTGCAACTTTCATTAATTACGGAGTTTGGAATGCACTGCATCTTTGATTTGATTATACTCGGAGTAATTTGATCCGTCAAGAGTGTTGTTGTCGTCAAACACCTCACTGAAACCAGACCGTTCAATGATCTTGTTCTTGATTTCTAACTGTCTTTTCTCTCGCTGAATACGACGCAGAAAAGCATAATGAATAATCTGAGTGAAATACGCAAAGGGATTCTGGGATTTCTCTGGGTTAAAGTTATGTATGTACTGAACACAATTCTCAATTCCGTCAGAGATCATGTCCTCCTTGAACATGTAGTTAACAAAATTGGGTTTGAATGATAGATGATTTGCAATCTTTAAAAAGCACTCACCAATGTAACGTGGAATAGGAGGTTTAGTGTCCCAACGTGTTCCTCTATCTTGTTTCGTAGGTTCTCTACCGTGCTTTACTAAGAAAGTTCTTTCAACTTCACTGCGATAGCTAACAAGAGCAGCAAGCAATTCCTTATTGTTCACGTAATGCTCAGATCTTTTTCTTCTGGTCATACCTGGTTGTATCATAAGTTTATCTCATATTATGTATAGATTATATCATCTTATGAGGCACTTGACAAGGTGTCTAATATTGTGTACAATTACCTTTGTGAGGGTTGATAAGGATTGTATTAGCTACTCTTAAATATCTTTTCTAGGATCTCTTTAACGTCTCTTGTGTTTCCTAGATATCCCATTCTTCTATTAAGTTTAGAATTATTTTCATTATTTCCACCACCCTTTTGTGATTGGCGTACATAATTTTGATACATCATAATCATTTCAATATCAGATGATTCAGACATTGTAAGAATATTATCTAAATTTATAACAAACATATCTTCCTTTGTAGTTTTTAGCCAGGGTTCTACACGATATCCCATTATTCCTGATTTACCTTTAACCTCAGATACAACGATTGGATTAGATACCAATAACATTGTTCTATTATCTTCATCAGATGCAGCAACCTTAGCAAAGATTTCTTCACCTGATTTTAATTTAAGTGTGCAGTAGAAATCGTCTTCAATCATATTTTTAGTTGAATAGTGATTATCTCATAGTTAAAATTTTCTTCATTATACGTCTTGATTCTTTCTATGAAATGATTAAGTGTGTAATTACGTCTAGACTTAGTGGAGCAATCATCAGAGATATCATATAAAGTTGCTTTTACTTTGTCTTTTCCTTTTCTAAGAACTCGTCCAATACTTTGAAGATTACGGACTCTTGATTTACTTGGAGAGGCAAAGATAACATTATGGAGTTTTTTAATATTGATACCTGTACTAAAAGTTCCATAAGAAGCAACAATGATAGCGTTGTTTTCTTGTTCGGTTATTTCTCGTACTTTTTCTCTTTCTTCTGCATCTACACCACCATGTACAAAAAATACCTTACGGCCATCACCCTTATTTTTATTTATCTTCTCGTACAGTATGGCACCATGTGCTTCAACTCTTGCGAAAAGAATAAGAGTATTTCCTTTGAGATCTAGTGCTAGATTTTTAATAAATCTATTGCGCTGTTCGTGACTGATTAAATACTGTATCTCATCTTCATAAGTTTCAAAGCTTTGTGGTGAGTGTTTAAGTACAAGACATTGAATATCAAGTTGAGAGAGATGTCCCTGTCTCATTAATTCATCAGTTCTTGTTACTTTATATGATGGTCCAAATAATCCCTCAAGAACCCATTTATGTGTCTGAGTACCATCCAAGGTTCCAGTAAATCCAAAACGATACTTTGCATGATGAAGCTTTGTCATAATCTGAATTAAAGATTTAGACTTGAATAAATGTGCTTCATCACCTATAATAACACCATAGGCTTCAAAGAAAGATCTATCTAATTTGTAGACAGACTGCCATGTTGTAATCGTTACTGGAGCTTCATTACTTTTTTCTCTACCAGAATATATGCGGTGACAGTATGAATCAGCATCCCAACCATAGTCAAGAAAATCTTTATACATCTGTTCTACAAGAGATGTCGTCGGAACAACTAAGAGAATTTTTTCCCCTCTCTCAACGTAATATCTTACGAGAGAATAAATCATCAACGATTTGCCAGAAGCAGTGGGAGATATCAATAGTTTTCTATTATGCTTTAGGGCACCGTATACTCCCTCAACTTGATACTTCCTGGGAGTATGGGCACAAATGGAATGCATGTAATCTTTGACACCCTCTAACGATATACCATCGTTCTCTTCATACGGGGTTCCATACCATTGGTTGTCTTCAAACCTATAGGTGTATCCGTAGTTTTTACAGAAGGATACAATTTTATCTAACAGACCAACATAGATCTGCTTAGATCGCATATCATATAAATGAATTTCTCCGTTCCAATTCCTACCACGATATTGTGGCATAAACTTTGCATTTGGAACTTCAAATTTAAAATGATCTCTTAACTCATATTCAATATGAGGTTCTGTATTAATCTTTAAAAATACTTCATTTGACTTAGATATAACAAGATTGGCTGATGTATCAATCACATAAGTCCATTCATCTGCTAATATTTATTACATATTTTCAAACTTATATTCCAATATCATTCTATACAACGAATCTCTCAAATACCAAAGGTGCTGTTGTTCTATTGGATGTCTAGCAGGAGAACCTTCCCAATTTTCAATTCTTTTTAAAACACAGTGATGTAATAGATGAATGTCATCTATTGTTAAATTAACTGTGTAATCAAACTCTTGACTTGGCTCGAATTCTTCATCCATTATCCTAGTCCTGAATTAAACCTCATGAATTCTATTGCGTTTTTGATTTGATAAGTTCTATTAGTTATCTGCTTCAGTATGCTCTCAATATAGACAAGCATCGTATCATAGTAATCAATCTTTAAGCATACTGTAGAGAGTTTGTCATCTGCATCAAGATACTTCTGCATAGTATCTTTATCTCTAATTTTTTTGGGAAATGGAGATTCAACATATACATCAGGATCTGCTTTACCACTGAAATATTCGTACCTTTCGTGTCTTATATTTTTTCTTTGTTGCTCTGCTTTTTTTCTTAGTAAAAAAAGTGTATTATAAAGTTCAAAGTATTTTGCATGTAGAGAGGGGATATTTAGTGATTCATCATGTAGATTGTCTCTATCAATTTTTGAATCTTTTTCCCACATCCCTTGAAGTTTGTCAAGATCGATCATAAAGAATTATTATTCAAATCAGTTAGTTCGTATATAGTATACTTGAAAGTTGCTTCTGCTGTAAAGTAATCAATGTCTGTGTCAGTGGCATCAAACGTAATAGTAGATAAAGAAACCGGAAACAAATCTTTAAAGTTTACGTTGAACTTTGCCACAAGATTACTACTTAAAACTTGTAATGTTCCATCCGAGTAAATGTTATCACCATCTTCATACATCTTTCCAACTGCTTCGGTTTCTAGATTATTAAACTCTGCTAACGATTCTGGATATCCAAGACCACGTATCCAATTCTGAAGTTCCATATAATTTACAAGATCCTCATCAACTAAGAATCTAATATTTAAATCTCCAAATTGAATTTTATCACCAGGAATATCAATATCTTTTAGATACGTAGGTTGAGATGCAACTCCAAGATCCAAAGATGGAATGTTAGCTTGATTGCAAAAGAATGCAGCGCCAGGACTTCTTTTCAGGGAAAATTTAAATCCTGTTGGTGAAAGAAAATTTCTGTTTTCTAACGGAGTTCCTGTCCTTTCCTTAGCTTTCTTTCTGGTCGCCATTACTAATACAGTTTTTTACTATTTATCCACATAATAAAAAAAGACCCCCCGAAGGAGGTCTTTGACTGATTGTGAATCAAATCACATGAGGTTCTTAACTGCAACTCTTCTGTAGTAGCGGTTGCTGTTAACTCTGAGGCGACCTGCGCCAACGGTGGTTCCTTCAGCGAATGGGTTTGCGACCATGCCGTAGCGGGTCTTAAAGCCAATCTTGGGCTGGAAGGTGTTCTCTCCAACTGCACGAACCATCTGAAGAGGAACGTATGGGCAGTAGAATAGACCTGCGTCATAAGGTGAAGTACCCTTATAACCAACAACGTAATACTGGTTGCCGCCTGCTGCGTTAGCAGAGGTGAGGTTTGCAGAATAAGGATCGATGTATACACGATACTTACCTTGCAGAACACCAGCGAAGGTGTTACCAGTGTCGTCAACGTTCAGGTTAGCGTTGAGTGCGGGGGTGTAATCAAGTACACCAGCCATGGTGAGTGCGGAAGCAACGTCTGCAGAACACAGAATCATGTTGCCCTTTCCTCTACGAGTGCGTTGTGCAATTGCGTTTGCATCGCGCTCGATTTGGAACAGAAGTCCTTTGAACTTCTCAACAGACCAACGACCATTGGAGTCGATGTCCAGGTCGAAGATACCAGCAGTAGCGGTGTTAGAAACAGCGCCTTGTTCAGCAACCTTATAGACGGTTCTGATGACTTCACGGTTGATCTCAGCCAGGATCTCAGAAGAGAGGATGTTGGCGAGTTCCGCTTCAGCATTCAGACCATGGATTGCCTTAAGGTCTTGTGCCAGTTCTAAAGAGTACTCTGCTTTCAGTGCTCTAGACTTAGCGGTAACGGTGACTTTCTCGATCGAGAATGCCATTTCGTTGAAGTTGTCACCAGCGGTGCCAAGATCTTCAGCTTCGTTGGTACGCATGCCCTGACCGACATCATATCCCGTGGAGGATGCTGTGCCAACAGGGTTCAGTGCAGAAGGATTGCTACCGGATTGTGCGGTAGTACCCAAACCAGCCGCAACATCGGACATGCCTTGCGTGAGGTCGAATCCTTCGTTCTGACCAGAGAATGCGGTATCTGCTTCGTTGAACAGTGCCTCTGTACCAGCCTGAGTGCTGTACTTGGAGCGCATTGCAAAGATCAGTCCGGTAGGACCAGACATTGGTTGTACGCCAGCAAGGTCATAAGCGACCAGGTTGGGCATTGAGCGGCGGATCAGGGAGATCAGTACAGGGTCGAAACCTGCAACTGTCTGACCACCAGCGGAAGTATATCCGCCGTTACCAACAGCGTTGGTGGGTTGCTCAGTAAGCATACCACCGCCCTCGAAGGCGGCTTGCTCTAGAGCGAATTTTTCTTGGTTTTCTAACAGGACTGCGGTTACAGCTCTACGATGAGGATCAGAGATCTTATCGCATCCCTCATGATTGAGGAGAGGTGCCCACTTTTCCTGCAGATGTTCGGAATGGAACATTTGCTTTGTACCTTTAAAGTTTACGGGTTTGAGTTTAATATATTCAGTTTGCTAAGGTTGAACCCAGCATTTTCAGGTATGCAGCCATCTGACCTGAGTGTTGTTCACCAGGTGCTGCGTTGTCTACACCCTCAGAAAGGGTTTCGGTTTTAGCAGCTGCAGACTCTTTCTTAGAGTTGAAATACGACTCTTTAAGAGTATTCAGCTTTTCACGATATGCTTCTTCACTTTCAAACTCTACACTCTCGGCAAGTGAAGCGAGCTTCTCCTTTTGGGTCTGTGCAAGACCTTCAGATACTTGATCCAGAACTCCATCAGCAACCGACTCAGAAAGACGCTTGTTGAGTGAAATATTTTTCTCGATTTGCTCGTTGAGTTTTGTCTCCATGTCATCAAGTTTTTCTACCATGCTCTCAAGAACATCATACTTCTCTTCAGGGATTTGTACATAATGTTCTTCAAAGAGACCCTTCATTCCTTTCAGGAACGATTCGGTCATTTCAGTCTTGAGTGCATGTTCAATAACAAGTGCGTTCTCAGTGAACCACTCGTCTGAAACATACTCTAGATAGGAATCAACTCGCTCTGCGAGTTCTCCTTTTGCTTCAGCAACTTCTTCATCCAGTTTCGCATTATATTGCGATTCCAGAACTTCAGATACTTCAGCAATCTTGGACTTAAGTGCGGCCTCGAAAATTGTTCTAGCCTTCTCTTTGAATTCTTCAGAGAGATCTTCACCGCCAAGAAGTGCATTGACATCTTCTTCAATGTCAATTTCAGTTAGTTGAGGTGCTTCAGCATAAGTTGCCTCGTCCTCTTCTACTACTTCTTCTTCTGATACTACTTCGTCTACGATTTCTTCGCTTTCTTCAATAGTATCCTCATCATCCAGGTCCTCTTCCTCCTTCATACCCTTCATGGGTTCAGCAGGTTTTGAACCTTTGTTTACTACATCCTTAACACCCTTAAGAGTAGAACCAGGAGTCTTCAGCTTTGCTGAATCATCGTCTGGTTTGTAATTCTCGGGAGAAGGACCCCCAAGATCTTCGTAAGGTGGGGTGATGGAAGTATCCATCCCCTCTGCTGGTTTCGCTCCGGCATTGACAGCAGTCTTGGATTGCTTTGTGCCTACTTCCATTTCTTGTAAATCTCCACGAGACATGTGAACGCTCCGATTATCCTGGATAAAATCTATATTTATTTATAAATAATAATATTTTATGTATCAGATTAGATACTATTAAGAAAATCATTGAACAAATTCAGTTTTTGTTCTTCTAATTTTCTTTCAACTGTAAGTTTATTAATAGAAATTCTAGTTTCTTCTGCTTTTCTTTCGCGCAGAAGACTTCCTTCCCAAACCCACTCTTTACCTTCCATAATACCCTCAACAAATGCATCGGGAGCAGAAGGATCGGCAACAATATCAGCAGCAGTTGCTAACATAAAGTCGTCACCGACAATATTAACACCCTCACGGGTCTGCTTTAATGATCCAATACCACGAGAAGAAACACCAAGTTTTACACCTTCATCAATAAGTGAAGATGCAATATTACCCATTGGGGTATTCAAAATTTTTGCTTTGCCGATAAAATTAGAACCGTGCTCTCTTAAAGAGACGATTTTATGAGAAACTCTATCAAGATTGACGGTAGGACCGTCTGGATGACCAAGTTCGCCAAGTGCTCTTCCAGAGGTGATGTTGCTTTCGTTATAACGAGCTACTTCCTTACGAAGAGTTTCCATGGGATACATACGACCATTACGGTTTTTGATGTTACCCTGAAGGAAAACTCCTTCAATATACATGGATTTTTTACCAGATTTTGTTTTCTCTATGAGAAACTTTACTGATTCAATTTCTTCTCTAATAAGTTTCATTAGGATGGTCCTCCAGCAGATTGAATTTGTTGATAATGAAGAGTTCCAGTTCCATCACCATAAGCAGCGACCATAAATGATCCTCTTAATTCTGCATATGATGTGGATAGAAGTGCTGCAGGATTTCCTGCAGATGAATTATGATCAACCACGATTCTTGTGCCATGATAACCATCTTTACCAGCGGTATTATCAACGGTCTTTACAATCTTGTGAGTGAAATTATAATCAGTCTGACCGGTTACAGTAAGACTAACAGCATCACCAACCCCAAATGGAGATCCAGTTCCTTCAACAAAATCAATAGTTGTTGTTGCTCCGGTTGTGATGCCAGATACTCTATTTGATTGTGGTTTTCCAAGACTAATTATCTCTGACTCACCAGTGTGAACAAAGTAATTAGTTACTGCAGCAGTTGGAAGAGTTCCAATGGCGACATGTGCTCCAGCACCTTTTGCCACAACTCTTAGGTATTCTGACTGATGTGCGGTTTGGTCAATACCCCTCCTATTAGCTGCACTAGCAATAGGTAAGGCGGAATTAATTCCTACTGGGTTATGCGCCATTATCCTTAAAGTTCATTTAACAGTTATTTATAATCACTCTTCGTCAGGAGTGATTTTCTCTTCTACATCATCTACAGATTCCTCATTACCAAACATTGAAGTTGATACTGAAGGACGGTATGTATCAATTTTTTCTGCAGATTTTGCAAATAGAAGTTCTTTAATTTTGTCACTAACTTGAGAGGGTGACTCATCAGTTGTGATCATATCTAAAAGGTCATCCATTTAAGTATATTATATACGACTAATGAGTATTTATATCTCCCCACCTTTAGGCATCTCTGGTGCCTCAGTTGATGATCCATCAATGTCTGGTTCCATTTGAGGTTTTCCTAAATCATTACTCACAGCATCCTCAGGTGCAAAAGGTAATCCAGTTGTGGGATCAATAGTTGCAGGATCAGGAATTACACCATCTTTAATTTCCTTATCGATAATTTTATTTTGCTCAATAATATCCATATCAGTTTGACGTAAAATCTTACGTCTTACATAATCTTGTGAGTAGTACTTACCAACATATGGTTCGGCAGTTGCAACAAGAGCAAGTCTCTCATTCATCAATTCTGCTTCTTTCAGTTCAGAGAAGTGGTTGTCATATAAGAAATCGTATTGAATATGCTCACTCATTGACTCCCAATCTTCAGGAGTAATTACATTCTTCAGGAGTAATTGAGTCTTCAACATGTCATTAAACATGTTAGAAAATCTCTTTCTCAAGCGACCAACAAACTTGGTAAATTTGAGTTCGTCTCTTAAGATCTCAGAAGATCTCCCCAAGTTAAACCCACCTTCTCCATCCATTCGTGATGGTGGGACGTTAAGCGAACGGTAGAGTTTCTTTTTAAAATATTCAATATCAGTGA
>Ga0257110_1000857_pt1 | contig 14319 bp, 17 predicted proteins | sample LP_taG_7_FD_190184 | JGI IMG/M metagenome (GOLD analysis project Ga0257110, IMG submission 190184) | Marine microbial communities from Northeast Subartic Pacific Ocean, Canada - LP_J_2015_P26_10m | ecosystem: Environmental > Aquatic > Marine > Oceanic | place: Canada: Northeast Subartic Pacific...
TGGATAAGATCTTAGAGAAACACAAAGGACAAAGTGGAATTATTCACGCCGGTTCCTACAATTTCACAAACTACATCAATCAACATTCTAAACATAGTTTTGATTTCATCACCTATGATTTAGCAAAGGAGAGGCAAGGGGCAATTAGAAACTTTAATGAACAAGATGGTAAAATACTTATGGGGCCATCACTATTAGAAGGATTAGATTTAAAAGATGACAAATCTAGATTTCAAATCTTTTTTAAAGTACCATATCCTTCTTTAGGAGATCCGCTCGTAAAAGCTAAGATGTCTGCATTCCCTGATTGGTATGATTGGAAAACAGGCATTGCAATACAACAAGGGGCTGGAAGATCTGTTAGATCAAAAGACGACTGGGCAGTAACATATATCCTGGATGCGTGCTTTAGAAGCCTGATAAATAAAAAGGGACTATTCCCACCTTCATTTGAAGAAAGACTTAAAACAATATATTAAAAATGAGAGACTTAATAATTTGCGATAACTTTTACTCTAATATAGAAGAAGTGAGAGCTTTCGCTATGAAACAAAAATTTGATGTAGAAGGCAACTATCCAGGAAATAGAACAAAATCATTTTTGAATCAAGGAACAGCTGATTATATTAGTGAAGTTGTAGGAGGCGAGATGATTATGCCAGATGATTTAGATGACACTTATTGCGGTGCGTATCAATATACTACTGCTAAAGATAGAACATGGATTCATGCTGATGGCTGGAACCAATGGGCAGGTGTGGTTTACTTAACTCCTGATGCGCCCGCATCTGGTGGTACTGGTATTTATAGACATAAGCCAACAGGAGCTTACAAGATGCCAAGATTAACAGACGGTAGTCGTAATGATACTTTAGCTGAACTAATTAATAATGATGGGCAAGACTATACTAAATGGGAATTAATTGACCAAGTTGGAAATAAGTATAATAGAGCAGTATTCTATAAAGGAGACTTATTTCATGCTTCAATGGATTACTTTGGTAGAGATCTACAAGACGGCAGACTATTTCAAACATTTTTCTTTAACACTAAATAAAAACAATATGGGGTTTAACAAATTACACATTCCAGATCTAGATTACTTAAAAGAAAGCCTAAAAGAAAAGGGCAATGAAGAGTTTACAGAATTCTGGAAAGCTAGGTATTTTAAGGCAGATGCGATCATGGGTCCACCTGAATCTATGGACTTTATTAAACAATTTCTAAATCGTGAGTATAATTATAGAACAACTGGTCAAATCGAGTTCGATTTTGATCAGGTTAATGACAAAAAATAAAGATATGGCTGAACAAACAGAAAAACAAAAAGCAAAAACTTACGTTTGGGTTAAGACCGAACGTGCTGGAGATACTGTTGTAGTAAAAGGAACTGAAGGTCAGTTTACTGTTTTTACTGATGGTACAAAATGTGCAACCGGATTAATTGGTGAAATGTTAATGGAGGCTAGAGATGAAGCTAACGCAGCTTCATTAGCTAAATCATTTACAACAACAATAGAAGAGGTTACAATAAAACCAGTAGCTGAAACTAAAACTACTCAACCAACTGGCGAAATAAATGTAATGCTAGAGATGCTAAAGAAGATTAGCGCTAAGAATACAATTACAATGCCTCTTGAACTTAATGTTCCATCTAAAGATGTTTATGATTTATTTAAAGATCAGATGGATATTACAAAAGCAGATCTAAACGAACAGATATTGCTACTGGTACAGAGCCAGATAAATAACTTACAAGAACAATTAAAACCTCAAGCAGAAGAATTCATTAAAAATTATTACAATGGCAAAACAAAAAGAAGAGTCAGTGCAACTGACGCCGGAGCAGCAACAAGCAATAGATCAAGCAGTAACGACGCCCCAAACATCACCTACTAGTTACAATAGACGCCAAAGACGTCACATGTTAAAACAACAAGGTGTTCTTAGGTACTTAAGTAATATGAATTTCTTAGGTGACGTTAGATCTAAATTTCGTGCTCAAAATATAGAGAATGGTAGAAAGCTACATCAGCAAAACTTAGATGCTATGGATAAAGTTAACCATAGTATGTTAGAAGCTAAGCTAGAAGACATGAAAAATACTTGGAATTCTATGGGCTATAATAAGAGCGAGATAAATAAATTAGAAGAGGCTTGGTCTTTATCTGTAGTAAAAGATAAAGAGTCTAGAAAAGAAGACAAGAAAGCTATTAAGAAATTACAGAAAGAAGTGAGAGAATCATTTCAATCTAGAAAAAAGTAACAGGCAATATGATTACTATCCAAATAGAACCCGCTGATAACGGGGTAGTCAAATTTTTGATTGATGATAACGTAAACGGTGGAGGTGAAGAATATACTTCTAGAATGGTTTACGATTTTGATGGTTACTTAGGAAGACAGCAACAGATGAAATTCTTAAGTGATTTAATCTTAGATCTAGGACTAAGTACGGGTAGTGATATTGATCGCGAAAAATTGGAGATTAAACTGAATTGGGGAGATAAGTATAACCCTTCCGAATCTGAAATTAAACAAAGAGTAACGCTACTCCAAAAAGAAATAAAGAAGCTTACTCGCATGATAGAGAAATGAAACTACACGTAGAAGGTGTATGGTGTAAAACTAGAACTGAGTTTGAGAGATTAGCTAAGTCTGGTGAGTACGATTTAACGGTCTCATATTTTGATATATTCAATAGGCTAATTAAATCAGATCCTTATAGTAAGGAGCCATCAGATATTATTGTATCTCTTTATATTAGAAAATTAATACAAAGACTGCTTAGTGATACTCTAGAAAAAGAGAAAGAAGGAGCTAAGATTTTATATATGTTTAAAACTTTGGATACTGGATCTGTATCCGGATTCAAAGATTTTGTAAACGACCTAATTGAAGACTCTTTTGATTTGGATCTTATTATCATTAATAGATGCGACTATCCTAAAAAGGGTGTGTTGAGTAAATTTGATAACGTAAGATTCATTGACCATGATTAAGCATAAGATATTTACCAAAGGTGAATTAATACAAGCTCTAATCTCTACTACACAAGCACCTAATGTACTGATTCCTGTAAGGGCAATGATACACGACGTTAAATTCGACGATGTCAACCCTCAATACCAGATTAAGATTAGAAAGTTTTATGACCCAATTAGTTTTCTTAAAAGAAACCTATTCGGTGGTAGGTTCCTTAAAAACTTTGATGGTAAAGATACTAGGATTAACTTAAAGAGACAGGAGTATAATACTGTTAAAGAACTAGAAGATAGAGTTTTTAACGGTAACAAATGGCAACAATACTTAATTGTTGTAGATTCAGTGTTTTGTGTAAAGACCAGAGCTGAACAAACAAAACTATTTAATAAAATACAAGATTTTCAGGTAGAAACTAATATTAGGGATCTATTTAATCTAGTAAATCGAACTACTTATACTGGTAATTTTAACTTTCATACAAAAGGTGAGTTCGTTAAAGCACTTCAAAAGTTTTTGGGAGATAGATACCCTAAGGATGATGATTGGTCTGATTCTATATTATATAGACCTAATCACGATGAAATGGACCGAGGAGAGTGGGTCTAAACATATTACTCTAATATATTGCACAGATATATATAAAAAACAATAGGACTTTTAATGGCTGACGCTAAATATACATTTGATGATGTTCAACAGGGACCTCCAACTAAATTCATTTATACGGAGATTGCAACTGGTGAGCAAATTGTTAGGAATGGTAGGTTTCCGGAAAGTGAAGTACAAGGTAATGAACCCGCATCTGGCGGTGATGAAGCCGTTACTTCTGGCCATACTACTTTTATTGAGGGACCAGAGACTGAATCTAAATACGGTAATAAAGCAATAGGCTCTAGAAAATATAAACATGGAACGCCAGAAGAGACTATAGACATGGGTGATGGTGTTAGATCTTTATATAATAAATGGTCTCTTCATAATTACAATAACAGAGCTGGTGGAGTTGCGGATGAAACAGACTCATATACTCACTATAATAAAACAGTTGTTAATGGTGACGATAATATACTTAACCCTACTGCTAGAAGAATTGTAAACTACTCTCAAGAACAAGGTGGTATTGGTTACTCGTATAAGTTTGGTGATTTTGCAGCTACAGAACATTATGGTCAAATATCAAATGAATACTTAATTACTCTAAGACGTTTTGCATATCCTACTGGAGATGACATTATGAATACTATGAGTAAAGATTCTAAAGGAGGAGATATAGATTTAGCTCAACCTGATTTAGCTAGAGTTCTAACTTGGATGTCACCTGCTTTAGGTAACGATATGAAAGAAGTACTAAAGTTTGGTACTGGTTTCCCATGGAAAGATGTTGAATCAGAAATTCAAACAGTAGCTGGTAGTTCAAAGAAAAGAGGTAAGTTAGGTGAAATGATGGATTCGTCCTCATTAGGTCGTGCTGTTGAAGCAGGTCTTAGTGGTAAGTCTGCTGATGAAGCTGCAAGGATTAGAGATAAAGGTGGGGGATTTGACCCTATGAAAGAAACTTATCCTAATAAAGTATTTGGACCTTTAAACGTTATTAAAAAAGTTTTAGCCAGAGAACAAGGCCTTAATTTTGAAAGCGAATTTACTTTGACTTTTCATTATGATATTAAAGGTATTGCTGGTACTTCGCCTAAGGTTGCATTTATGGATCAACTAGCGAATATCTTAGCATTAACATATAACAATGCTCCTTTCTGGGGTGGTGCTACCAGATATACTGGAAGTGGCTCAGTAGGTAAACCATTTGGTGATTATGATAAATTAAAGAATGGAGACTATGCTGGTTTCTTAGGCTCTTTAACTACTCAGTTAAAATCTTCAATGGGTGCTGCGTTTAGTGATATAGGTAAAGCTGCAAGTGGTTTATTAAGTGGTAAAGGTATAAACGCATTAGGTGACTCTAAGATTATGGATAACATTGTCGGTGGTGGACTAATGAAATTAATGAACGGACCTCAGGGTGGTTCAGTAATTCAAGCGTTCTTAACTGGAGATCCAACAGGACAATGGCACATGACAGTAGGTAATCCTATGAACCCGATGATGGTTTGTGGTAACTTGGCCCTACAATCTTCTAATGTAGAATTTGAAGGACCTTTAAGTTTTGAAGGCTTTCCAAGTAAATTAAAATTAACATGTACTTTAAAACCAGCAAGACCTAGAGATAAAGGTGAAATTGAAAGTATGTTTAATGCTGGTAGAGGTAGAATGTATTTACAACCAGAAGTTGAAGGCTCAGTTAGTCTTGATGATGTAGTAGATGTATCAGCTTATGGTAATAAAGATAGAGGTAAATTTACCCCTGGCTTTACAGAAAAATTATCGAACTTCGGTCACGGATAAAATATGGATCTTAAAACACTCATAAATAAAACAGTAAGTGGAGTTAAATATATTTTAGCTCAACCTACTATGATGTTTAGGAACAGAGAAGTTGTTCCTATTATTGCTACTCATATTGTAAAAGAAGATGAGGTTGGTAGACCTGACCTTATTTCTTTAGAATACTACAATACTGATAGTAAAACAGATATTATTCTAAAATGGAACGGTATATCAGATCCTTTTGCATTAAGTGTAGGGGAAGAACTAGAGATACCGACTGATGAAGTGCCATTCTATAAACTAGAGAGACCTAGACAGTTTGAGGATAATAAAATTAAGAATGAATTTGTACAGGGCAAAAAACTAAATAAGAAAGATCTTGCTAGGATAGAGGCCCTAAAAAAGAAATATAATAAGGAAGTGTTACTACCACCTAATGTTATTGCTGTCGGTAAAAAGAATTTTAAGTTTACTGCAGATGGAAATGTTATATTAGGAGCACAAGCCCAGAACGATGAGGTAACTCAATCAATAGTTGCAGATCTTTCAAATCAATTAATTCAAGATAGGATAGATCAGTTAGAAGGTCAGATTGATGATTTACAAGATGCGCTAGGCAGTGGATCTGGAGCTGGAGCCGGTAGTGGCGGTTTGACGGAAAGTCAATTAGATAAAAATTTACAAAACCAAGCTGGTAAAGGCGGAAAGTCCGCACCTAACGGAGCTGGGGCTGGAACTGCAGACGAATCTGGCGGAGCGGCAGGAGACGGTACTGCACCTGAATCTACAGGTGGAGGTAACGACATTGCTAACGACGGTGCACCTTGTAACTAAACTTTAGAATATGGAGTTAGATAATCATTTATTAGCGGTCGTAGAACCGGCTATATTACCCACAGAAATTAAAATTGATAACGTCGGTGAAGACGGAGGAGGGGCAAAACAAACCAAAGCAATAGGTACTTTAAAACCTTTTGTTTTAGTAAACTCTTATCAATTTGGACCAGCTGACATTCAATCATTTAGATTGGATTGTAGTGGTATTGCCCCTAAATGTGAAGTAGTAGTGATGGATAATAAGAATGCCTTTCAGGTAGAGTCATATCCAAGAGATGGAGACTTCTTTACTATTTTACTTAATTCAAAACACCAAGAAACATTTAAGTCTATTCACATGGACTTTGATATTATTGAAATCGAAACTTCACCGGAAGTGGAAGGTGGAAATCCTACAATCACATTAGAAGGTATTGCAAAGATTCCTAGACTTTATGCTGAAGATTGTCAAACGTTAGATGCTGATAATTCATTAAATCATTTAGAGTTAATAGCAAGAGATTTAGAATTAGGATTAGCTACAAATGTAGAAGCGCCTGATGATAACCAGGCTAGACTACAGGCTTATATTACTTATGCAGATTTCATAAAAGAAATTGTAGATGATAGTTACATTTCTGATGATGCTTTTACAAAATACTATATAGACCAATATTATTATTTAACTTATGTAAATATTAATAAGATATTTAATGCGCCTAACCCTAAGTTAGATGAGGTAATGGCTGTGTTGGCTTCTTTTGCTGCATCAATGAGTGAAGGCCATGACCAAGAAGAGGATGGTGAAGAAAATAAAGGTGACCAAATTGAAGTACCTTTAATGTTAACTAACCATAAGGACACAAACGGGCTGTCCTGTTATGTTGATAAGTATGAGTTGATAAACAACTCATCTAAGGTCAGCTTAGCAGCTGGGTATGCTAGAAACATTCAGATATATGATAATAACTCTGATCCTGGAGATAGGTTACAAGAATTTAAAGTGGAAGCTCTAGTTACTGAAGATTTACCAGATATTGAAGCTCCATTAAAAGGTAATGAGAAAGATAATCGTTATGAGACTCAAGTAAAACATAAATACATGGGTAGACAAAATGCAGGTGAGGACGGTTTAGGTAATACACATGCAAACGCAGCTTTCTCTAAACTACATAACACACAAAATCAGATGGAGATTGAAAAGATGAAGATTAGAATGACACTATCTTCATTTAATCCATCAATCTATAAGTTTCAAAAGATTCCGGTAATAATGTACCATTATGATGGTGTTAGAGCGGAAGCGTCTAAACAGGGTGATTACAAAAGAGATGAAGCAGGATTTACAGATAAACCATTTGATGCCGGAACAGCAGAGGATGCAAATGACGCATCACAAGTAATGGATAGGTTCATAAGCGGACATTATATTATAGAAAATATTGATTATATTATTGAAGGCCCGGATGCAGGTATACAACAGATAGTTACTTTAATTAGAAGAGAGTGGCCTACAAGAATTAAGAATTTAGAGGAATAAAAAAGAGAGATAGATAATACATGGCAGACTTTAAAAGACAACAAGATTTTAGAAAAGGATCGTTGCTTCGTAAGATAAACGAAGATCCAACGTATCTTAGTTTCTTTCTAGTATTTGACGTAGTCAGCAAAGAGGAGTCTCCTTTATTTGCTGGTCCTGCTATGGATTACTTGACTAAAGTTTTAAATAAAGACCATGCTCAAAAATATGCAGACGCACTTGCAAACTTTCAAAAAGTTTTATTAAAGATTAATAAAGAACTGCCTTGGTTTTGGCAAACAATATCAGGTGTCGACGCTGCTATGACTTTCAATAAAATGCAAGATCCTTGGTGGGGTGCAGAAAAACCTAAATTAGAGATCGAGTGTCTAGAGGAGAACGTTGAATTGACAGCAATCGGCCTAATGGACTTATATAAGAGAGCTTGTTATGATTTTACTAGATGGGTAGAAGTTATTCCTGCAAACTTAAGACATTTTCAAATGCAAGTTTGGGTTAGTGAAGTTAGATCTTTCCAACAAGATACTGGAGCTAAAGATTTAGGCTTCTTTGATAATCCAGAAAATTCTGGTAATAGCGGTAATGTTACGAAGATAAATCAAGAACTTAGCTTATCAGCTAAACCATTTATCCAACTTAATTTTTCACACTGTGAATTTGATATAGACAGTATTGCTCCTATGTTTGCAGATCTTGGTAAAAACCCTGAGTTAAAAAAGCCTAAGATCGCAATTGAATGGGGTAGCGTTTCACAAATTAACCAGCAGCTAGGAGCTAATCTAGTTACTGAAGTAAATGATAGTCCGTTAACACAAGCGGCTCAAGGTGATTACAATCCATTTGATCCAAATGCAGATAGAAGAACTATTAGCCCAGATGGTGATGGAAAAGGTGGTTTCGCACTACCTGGAGATCCTACCTTTAAATCTGTGCTTAAAGATAATACTTTAGGTAAAATTGGAGATGCAGTAGATAATGCAATTGATGGTATTACAGGTAGAGTTAATAGCGCAGTAAACTCTTTAACATTACAAGGTAATTCAGATATAGGTAATGTACATGGTGGAACTACAGGCCTAGCTTCAACTTTAATTGGTAGAGCTACTGATTCTATTATGAGTAAATTATTACTAGGTAATGTACATGGCCTTTCTGGAGGTTCATTACTAGATGCCGTTCAAGCAGGTTCAATAAACGCAATTGCAAATCAATTAGGCGGTTTATTTGGTGGTGCTAATAATTCCGGAGGTAGCGGAAGTATAAATGAAAAAATTCATCCAACGGGAGTTGATTCATCGCCAGATGGTTTCCTAAATTATAGAATACACGAGCCTGGTATAGACTCAACACCGGATGGTAACTTAAACAATAACGTACATGAATAACAGTGAATTATTTAGAGACAATTTACGTGATGCTCATTGGTTAGGAGAGGTAGTTGATATTGAAGACCCTCTTCTTCAAGGTAGGGCAAGAGTAAAGGTATACGGTAAATTTGATAAACTTCCGGACGAATCAATTCCATGGGCAACGCCACAGAATAGAGAGGCTCCTGGTATGCATGTTGTACCTAGAGTTGGAGATATTGTTGCAGTAAGATTTGATAACGGAAATATCTACCACCCAGAATACTGGTTCCAAGTAGATCAGAACGAAGAACTTAAAGCAGATATTCTTGAATCATCAGGAGAACCACACAATGTGATTAGTTTGGTATACGATGCAGAACGTAATGTAAGAATTTACCACTCACCAGAAGATGGACTAGTAATTACTAGAGGTGAGGGTGCAAAAGAAAGACCTATGATGCAAATCGACGAAGAAGGTTTTATTAAGATCTCAACAGATGCTAAAATCTTTATGGACTGTGGAGATATATTTATATCTAACGAAGGCGAACCTGGAGCAGATGAAACTGAGCCAGCAGTAAGAGGTCAATCTCTACAAGATTGGCTACAAATGTGGTTAGACGATTACAATGCACATATACATCCAACGGGTGTTGGACCATCAGGTCCACCAATGCCACCTACTCCAGTAACAGTAGCAAAATTATCCGGTACTCATATTAACTATCAACAAAGAAACAAGTAAGCTATGCCTGCAAAGTGGCCTAAATTTATCCCTGACTTAGCGAATACGCTACAAAGCCAGCAGTTTACTAAACCAGGCGGTGCGGGGATTTCCTATGAACCGCCTAAGATTGGTGCTGAAGTTTCTTTAGGTAAACCATCTGGTCCACAAAAATCTATTTTAAGTGGAGGTCTTTCTCCGGTAGGTAATCCTGCAAATGCAGTTCTAGCTACTAATCCTGCAACAATGGTTAATGCAAATGATATTAATCCACTTTCTGGTAGATACGACTTTGGTAAACAAGTAGCTCAACATTATTTAGATGCAGTTAAAAATGCTGCACAAACACATGTTGGAGAATTACATATTAATAACGGTGGTGCTGAGATGCTTTTAAAAGAAGGGTATGGTATTGCATTCGAAAGACTTTTACGAGAAGGTGATATACCTCTACAAGACCAATACGATGAGGATGGTAATCTAATTGAGATGGGTAAAGAGTCACATCCTGCCTATGCTGATTTCTGTCCTGAAGTTGAAGAACCAGATGCAGAAACTATAGCAGCCTTAGAATTAGAAAACAATAAAAAGTTTAACGCGTTTGCTACTGGTGAGAATGCACAAAACTATAATTTATATAAATTTAAGTTCTATCAATTTCCATGTTTAAGCGGAGCTGAAAGTCAAGAAGAATTAGAAGTGATCTTTGCTAATAGACTTTTAATGGGATATGAATTTATGACAACTGGAAATGCAAGGTGGGATTATTTTGTATGGGCATGTCATTTAGGTAAAGAGAACTACTTAGGTTCTAATTATGAAAATATTAGTAGTAATTGTAGAAACGATATTGAAGATGCAGGTTATGACTATAAACTATTAGCCGACAATGTATCTAAAATGGTTAAGACTGGAATCTTAGCAGCACATCCGAGGCAACAAGACAATAATGGCAATTTCTTTCTTGGAGTAGGAGATAACTCTGAGTTAAAGCAAAGAATTAAACGCCCTGCTACAAAAGATCTTGAGTTTCCAAAAATAATAAACGATGAAGAGGTAGATGTAACTCCAGCAGTTTGTCCTATTAATAGATATAAGATTCAAGTGGCTAGAGATTTTGAAGGAGATACATCTTTAAAACCTAAAATCTTAACCATGAATGTGGTAGCGACGTTTACATATTATCCTGGTATTAGAGATAATATAGGTTTAAATAATGCAACTCCTTATGTTAGTAATAATGTCAAAGCTCTATTTGGAAAAGATCGTATTAAATATCCTAAATCTAATAACTGGGTAAAACAAAAGTATAGAGATGCTGAGTGGAAAAACAAATGGATAAAATGTCCACCAAAAGGAAAGTTAGATGCAGCCGCTAGAGCAAGTGACGATCTTAAGTTTATGGGTAAGTCAACTCCTGGTTATGCATTCTTAGCCCTAGGTTGGAATGGAGATAATTGGAATGGTGGCGAAGCTGGAACTCAATATAAATTTGAATATCATAGAGTTCTATGTGCAATTAGAGCTGCTGAAAATTGTGAAGAACCAATGACTGACGTTGGACATCCATGGGATCCAAGCGGCTCAACTCCTGGAGGTAAGTCTTACAGTGGAGATCCTTATATGATGATGGCGAGAGTTACAATAGCATACTGGTATGCTTGTATTGTTAAACCATTTAAGCCAACCCCATCTGCACCACCAGCCCTAATTCCAGCACCGTTAACAGGAATTTATATTCCAATTTATTATGGAAGTGCAAATCGCTTAGCAAACAATTTAAGAAGAGCCTGGAATACAGGTAAATCTTTTGCAACACCTGGAACTCAGGCTCCAGCATCAAATGCAACCGCAACTGCAGTAGCAGGAGCTTATGCGTTACATTTATTAGAGTTTAAATTATTATACCTTGGAGGTATACCAACCCCTGCAGGACCTGTCCCGATGGTAGGTTTTGTACCAATTGTTTTTTAATGAAGTTACCTAAGATCATACATCAAATCTGGATAGGCCCAGACGAAATGCCTAAAGCGTGTAAAGAATATACTGCCGAGATGAAAAGAATACATCCGGAATGGGAGCATATCTTATGGGATAATGAAATGGTTTTTGAAGGGCAGTTTAAAAATGACCCGTATTTAAAAGCTTGGAAAAGCCAAATTAATTCAGAATACTTTTTACAACCTGCTTTTATCTCGGATAGAGTTAGACTTTTAATCCTAAATAAAATGGGAGGTATTTACGTAGATGTGGATGCAATACCTATTAGACCATTTGATGTTATTTTAGATAAGCTTAGCGATAAAGTAGATTTCTTTGCCGGAGTAGAAGATTCAGCAGAACATGGTCGAATAATTGATATAACTGTTTTAGGAGCTAGTCCTAAATGTAGAGTTATTAAAAAGATTTTAGAGACAAATGATTTTCCTATGAGTGGATTGCACATGTCTAAAGATTTCTTTAAATACTTAGATACCGATATGTGTTTATTCGCTAAAGATTATTTTTATACTTATGGTGAAGTAAACGATAAGACTGTAGTTTTACACGGCAATCATCGAATGATGTCCTGGACTAAGATGAGGCCAGAGTGGATGGATTAACCCCAGTCTTTCTCGAAGGTATACCAATGGTCTGCAGACGCACAGTCCCTACAAGCATCAGTAACAAGTATTACCTTTTCTTCCATGGTTAACATCGGTAGAATGGCTCCTACGTGCATCTCGAGTAACTCACTGTTTGGCATATACTCTGCAGTATGTTTTGCAATTCCTGTGATAAGCCTATAAGCATTATCTTCTACAGAATTAAACCTAGTACCTTGGTGATAATCAACATTAGGATCTACTGTTGCTAGTTCCCATAGTTTTTCAATACCAATAAGATCTCTAACATCTTGACAGATTTCTTGAATTGCATCTTTGTGTTTAAGAACAGCCTGGTAACCATGACCACCTACTCCATTACACTTAACTTCTTTTACATTAAATTGTTTTCTCATATTTTTATCTTTCTAGTATTACAAATGAACCAAAGGCTTTATCAAAAGTTTTTACTAAATGTTCGTAGTCACCTTCCATCATTTCGTTAATAATACTTGCACCTGCATCTTTCCAACCTAGTTGTTTAGCAAACTTTTTTGCGTATGCCATTAATGCGTATGCATTTCCATCTGGACCGGTAAGATCTATAATAATTGGGCCAGTGTGTTTTTGTTTTTCTCTAATCATATTGTTTGTTAGTTTTAATTACAGTACTAATATACGAAAAATAATTGACATAAAAAAATATTTTGGTAACTATTTTGTAAAAGAAGCCAACTTTTTTTGATACATATAATAACCTAATCACATACTCTTATTATCTTTAAAAAACTACTGTTTATATCAGCTTTGTTTTTGTTTTGTCTTCAATTAGTATATGAACTCAAACCAGAAAAATCTAAAGTTCCAACCTTTAGAAAGATACCTACAGTAGCAGAAGTTTTTAATAATGAAAGTACGTTAAGGTTTATAGAAGATTCTATTTTATTTACACCTCCTAGAATTTCACCATTAGTTAAAACTAAAATGGGACCTTTACATCCTAGGATAATAGGATTAACAACACAAGTCGGTAAAGATGTTTATCTTATTCAATTAAATAGCATGTATTCTATTCAAGTTTTACAAAGAACTTTATTCCATGAATTAGCACATGTCTACCAGTTTGAGAGAGGGTTATTACAGGACATGGGTAATATGATAATTTGGAATGATACAATATATGGTTGGAATCAACCATGGGCAGATAGGCCATGGGAGCAACATGCCGAGAAATTAGTTGAAGAGCTTTTTGTACCTATCAGTGAAGATGATATATAAAAAGTATCAACCACCTAAAAAGAATATTTTAGTGGATATATAATATGATACTAAGATAGTAGTATAACCTTTTAAACAAAAAATAAATGTCAGCAAGCGCTAAAAGAAAACGCATCGGAAAAGATGCAACCACAACAATCGCAGTCGAAGAAACGACTCAAAACACACAAACGCAGGTAGAGGCTAAAGCCGAAACTAAAGAAGAACCTGCAAACCCCTACGACGAATTTTATGATGATAATGGAGAATTCCTTTGGGAAGCTTACGAAAGTACGTGTCCTACTAGAAATAGAACTCCTAATCCACATGTCAAAACTAATAACGGTGATAAGGTATACTCGAGAGAGCCTTATGCACAAGAGTTATATGATAAGATGGAAAATTACGGCAAAGATATTAAGCCGATCATAAATGAGGGTGAAATCCACGATGGTATTATTTACGCAATAGATCGAGACTATATAACTGTAGATATAAGTTATAGAGAATTAGTCTATGTTAAGTTTGGTAAAGAGTCTGCTGAAGTTCAAGCGTCTTCAGTTGGTGATGAGACAGCAGTCTTAATTACAGAAACTAAAGGTACTTTAACAGGTACGATTACAGGTGGTGTAAAACATAAAACATTCATGGATCTTAGAGATGCAATTGATGAAGGTAGAA
>Ga0257110_1000859_pt1 | contig 14311 bp, 15 predicted proteins | sample LP_taG_7_FD_190184 | JGI IMG/M metagenome (GOLD analysis project Ga0257110, IMG submission 190184) | Marine microbial communities from Northeast Subartic Pacific Ocean, Canada - LP_J_2015_P26_10m | ecosystem: Environmental > Aquatic > Marine > Oceanic | place: Canada: Northeast Subartic Pacific...
TATTCCTGTAGATCTTGCCAAGTTTCAAATCGCTGCGGCTGCAAGTCCATCTGGCAACCCTCAATGACGTTGGTTAAATAATCGGAAGGAATCTCGTAAAGATCTCGTACTTTAAGAATATCACTTTGTAGATCAACCAATCCAAGATCTACATTTGTGGTATTGTTAGAAAAGATTTCCTTCCACCCCGCGAGACCTTTCTTTTTCTCTTCGAGCGGGAGCTCGAGATCATCAGCAAGATCATCAATCACCCGACAGAAAGCGTAAAAGCTAACGAGATGCCGCCTACGATCCGCGGGAACACAACGCAGCGCAAAAGCAAGATTCGACTTCGCTTTACGAGTGATTTCTGCGGCAGTGGGATCAGACGACATGGGGACTACTTAATGAATCCCCAGTGCCCACTATTGAAGGGCCAAAGCGAAACGAAAGCAGGTCCGACAAGGTTGTATTGTTTCACACTCCCCCAGTATCGGGAATCGAGACTGTCCGTTGAATTGTCACCCAAGGCGAAGAACTCGCGGTAATTATTCCCTTTATCAGGATTGGCATTGAGAGTGACAGAATGACTTGAATCAGAAAATAGGGTCTTCTGGCCACCAGTTCTCCTTGGATTGGTGTATCCGGTATAAGGATAACCCTTGGAATCAGGTTCCTTGCTCATGACCCTGAGGAGAGTTTCCTCGGTCGCTTTATCTCCATTAATGTAGAGATTTGGCTCATCAATCTGGATAGTATCACCAGGAACAGCTGAAAGACGTTTAATGTAATGATCCCCCTTGGCCTGGCTCGACATACGATCTGGGCCATCAGTGTCGATATCCCGTGTATCGAAGACAAAGGATTCTCCACGCTTCGGCTGGCGGAAGTGGTAGGAAACCTTATCCACTAGAACAAGATCTCCTGAAGTCAGGTAGCCCTGAAAAATAGGGTCGCCCTTTTCAAAGTGTGGTGTCCTCCTACTCTGTTTGCGTATCAGAGCATTTTTGATTGTACTAATTCCATAAGCCTCATTGACCGGACATCCAATCACTTCGCTACTATTATCATCAAAAGTAATCTTTGTTCTCGAGAAAAGGAAGAAGCTCGCATCTTTGATCGATACGATATTGAGATCTTTTTTAGCGACGATGTTTTCGTAGGACCGTCCCGACATCGCAAAATCAAAAACCTGCTTGCCTAACCAAGGAGTATCCCAACCATCTTGGTCATGCTGGGTCGTCGCTACGATTCCATTTAGCGAAGGCTGCATCGAACCAGTAGGAATGCGGAAAGGCTGAAGAAAATAAGCACGAATTCCAAGAGCCACTACGATTGCGACCCAAAAGACCTCGATATTTTCTGAGAGCCAATCCGGCTGCCGATAATGGGCCAGAGATTTTTCACAGGTGTTGCGAAGCTGCTTTGAGGTTTCCTTAACCGCATCAAGGTCCTTTGCCTTAATCGCGGACTTGAGATCGACACGACGCGATTCAATTTCATCAATACGGTCGGGAGCTAAGAGATCCCGCTTATAGTGCAGAAACTTTTGGGCCCCCTTCAGGAGAAGAAACGCCTCTTTTTTCCAACGTGGCTTAAACACGCGCGCAGGGTGGTCACGGCACCATGATCTTTCAAGCTGGAAAGCCGCAAGTAGGATTTGGCCTTTCGCTTTGGTCCGAAAAACCGTAACTCCCGCGGATGAGAATTTTGACGGGCCTTCAACCAAGCGGGAAACTTCACGTCGGGAACTACTTCGGCGCCATCAAGCCGGCGATCGACGCTCAAGGTGAGGGCGACGGGTATTATTTCATCGCGGATTACCACGCGATGACCACGACTCACGGTGCTAAGGAGCTTCGAGAAAATGTCTGCAACGTTGCAATCGACTTCCTAGCATGCGGATTTGATCCCTCTCGCGGAGTCTTTTTTAAACAAAGCTCAGTTCCAGAGGTCAACGAGCTGGCTTGGATCCTCTCGACAGTCTGCCCCATGGGCCTTCTTGAACGGTGCCACTCATACAAAGATAAGATCTCTAAGGGGATCTCGGCGAACCACGCCCTTTTTGCTTATCCAGCGCTCATGGCAGCAGATATTCTCCTCTACGATTCCAATGTCGTCCCAGTGGGCGAAGACCAAAAACAACACCTCGAAGTGACCCGCGATTTAGTAGGCAAGATCAACGATCAATATGGCGAAGGAACTCTCGTGATGCCAAAAGCACGCATTCGCGATGACGTTGCAAAGGTTCCAGGCCTAGATGGAGAGAAAATGAGTAAAAGCTACAACAACACCCTTCCCATCTTCGGCGACGAAAAACCCACCAAAAAACTGATCATGCGGATCAAAACAGATTCAGCTGCAGTCGAAGACCCGAAGCCGACTGAAAACTCGATCATTCTCGCGCTTTACCAACTCTTCGCCGATCAGGCCGAATACGGACAGATGATCGTGGATTACGAGAACGGAGGCTGCGGATATGGCGACTTTAAGAAGCGTCTCGCCGAGGCTTATTGGGACTACTTTGCTCCGATGCGCGCCCGCCGCGAAGAGCTCGTCGCCAACCCAGATGAGGTGGATGCTGTCCTCAAAGCTGGAGCTGAAAAAGCCCGTAAGGAAGCGACCAAAGTTCTCGACCGAGTACGAAAGGCTGTCGGGCTTGCTTAAGGGTCATTCGCCTTTGCGATAGAGAACACCATCCTTGCCTGATTCTTGCTCAAGGGCTTCCTTAGCCTTTTCGTAAGTCATGCGATCGCTTTCCAATGAGCCATCTTCCATTGACTTCGAGATCACCAAGTTGATCTCGGACTCCGACCGATCAAACTCAAGAGCCATCGCAATAGAGGCAGCATATCGTTTCGCTATTTCTCCATCTTGATGCCTCGCAATAACCCGAATCACCTTTAGTTCAGGATCGAGCTCTAGCCGCGTAGCCTCGTCTAAGGCAACGAGATCAATATCTAGTTCCGCAGCAGCTCGCTTGAGAAAATTCTTTCCTGAAATCAGTTCCAATTCACGATTCCAATCAATTTTATCCTCCAATCCAAGGGGCGTGATTTTGACTTCCTTAATCTTCTCGATCTCGCCTTGGGAATCGACATGTTGCGGTTCCTCCCCGCAAGAGGAAAGCCCCACAGCAAAAGCAAAAATTACCAGCGCTTTCAAGTTCCTACTCATGACCATCATCGGGAGTCACTCCTAGGACGATATCGAACTCAGCGCTTAACTCACCTGCTTTAGAATTCGGGACAGGCTTAAACTTCACCATCAAATGCTTGGCAGGCTCGCCCATTCGTTTGATCAGAAAGTCTTTCGCGTTCCCTTCGTCACCATCGATGAAACACTGAGTCGTAAGCGCACGCTTATTCTCACGATAGACAGCCACGTGAATGTGCGGGGTCCGCGGACCATAAGGGGCAGGCTTTATCGTCCGAAAATAATACCGGCCATCGCGCGCAGTCAAAAAACGACCAAATCCTTGAAAATTATCATCGCGCTTGGGGCCCGTCAGACCACCATCACGTGAGTGAATGTAAACCCCCTTATTATCAACCTGCCAAATTTCAACCCGAGCATTTGGGATGGGGTTACCCTTCACGTCCGTAACCTTTCCATGCAGATGAGTGATAGCGCCAATTCCCGGTGTAAGCGTGTCATTGATACGAACCAAGTCGTTATCAGTATCCAAAGGAAGTTTGTCCGGATAAAATGGCCCCTCAGTCATTGGAGGCGTGATTGTAAGAGCTTCAGCGAAGGCGCCAGGCACAGTAAACAAAGCTGCTGAGCCAAGAGCGCTACGGCGGAGAAATTCGCGGCGATGACAATCAAGGCAGGATGAAATTTTCATATTTTGAGATTGGAAAAATGAGAGCTTTGAGACCACCAAATCCAAGTTAGTCTAACACCGTGATCAAGGTCAGCAATCTCGATGTCAATTTTGAGACTCCAAGCGAAACCGTGGAGGTTCTCAAAGGGCTTAATTTTTCAGTCGAAGAAGGAGCAGCGGTAGCTGTGGTCGGTCCTTCTGGAAGTGGTAAGACCACTTTGCTCAACGTTCTCGGAGCCTTGCTCCCGCCTACCAGCGGTTCAGTCAAAATTGGCGGCCAAGACATTGCCAAACTCGAAGAAAAAGAAGCCAACCGTTTCCGAAATCTAGAACTTGGCTTCGTCTTTCAGCAACACCACCTTCTTCCACAGCTCACGGTGATGGAAAACGTCCTAACTCCCCGCCTAGCCGGTGGATGGCAGGAAAACGAAGAGGAGACCCGAAGACGCGCAACTGAGCTTCTAGAACGCGTCGGCTTAAGTCATCGAGTCAATCATCGCCCAGGTCAACTCTCCGGGGGCGAAAAACAGCGAACCGCTGTCGCGAGGGCTCTAATCAATCGACCTCGCGTCGTCCTTGCCGACGAGCCGACCGGAGCACTAGACAGCGCAATCGGCAACAAGATTGCCGACCTCCTCCTAGAAATCCAAAAAGAGAGTGGCGTAACGCTAGTTGTGGTCACCCACGATCGGGACCTTGCCGAACGGGTTGGAGGGATTTTTAATCTTGGAAACTAAAGCCAACCCGAAGCCACCAGAATAGGCTGTCTACGTGCTTTCGACCAAGCGCCCGTCTTCAATATGGCTTAATTTCAGCCACCGAGTCTGTTTGGGTAGCAAATCAGAATGGAGGGTCGGCCACTCCACGATCACAACGCCCTGCCGGTCTAAATAATCATCCCATCCAAGATCTAAAAGTTCGTGCTCTTTCTCTACGCGATAAAAATCGAAGTGAAACACCTCCAACCGCCCCCCTAAATATTCCTGAACCAGAGAAAATGTCGGGCTAGTGACTTCTTGCTCATAACCCAACCCCTTCACAATCCCTTGTGTAAGAGTCGTTTTTCCTGATCCGAGATCCCCCACAAGAGCAATCACTTCACCAGCCTTCGCAACAAGTCCAATTTCACGCCCAAGGGAGATCGTAGCAGCAGTATCGGGCAATTTAACTGGAAAAGACAGAGGCACAGCGATTTGGTAGAAAGAAGAACCTAAAAAGGCAAGTTTTGGAATTGGTCGAACGAATCACTAATAAATCGGATTATTTTCAAAAAAACCTTGCCCGTATGGTAGGTCTGTGATGAATTCCCGCCCCGCGAAGGTCACGATTGACGTGATTTTCCCCTTATTTTCTCAATTTTTAGCCAAACTACAACCATGGCCTACGCAATTTTCAAAACCGGCGGTAAACAGTATCGCGTTCAAGAGGGTGATACGATCAGTGTCGACAAGCTTCCAGTAAGTGCTGACGACGAGATTAATTTCCCCGAAGTTCTTCTCGTAAACGATGGTAAAAACACCAAGGTTGGAGCTCCCACGATTGATGGAGCGGGCGTAACGGCTAAGGTTATCGAGCAGCACCGTGGAAAGAAGGGCGTTGCCTTCAAGTTCAAGCGTCGCAAAGGTTTCCACAAAACCATTGGTTTCCGTCATCATCTCACCAAGCTTCAGATCACCGGGATCGAAGGCTAAATTTTATCAAACTACCTACCACTTTTTAGACATGGCCCATAAAAAAGGACAGGGTTCCGTTAAAAACGGACGCGACTCAAACAGCAAGCGCCTTGGCGTCAAGAAATTTGGCGGCGAAGAAGTCATCGCAGGAAACATCCTCATTCGCCAGCGTGGCACCAAGTGGCATCCGGGCTCTAATGTCGGTATGGGAAAAGATCACACTCTTTTCGCCCTCACTGACGGTAACGTTTACTTCGATAAAAAAGGACGCCGCATCAATGTCGCACTCGCTGACTAAAGGCGGATCTTCTTTTTCGTATTTTATTTTTTGAAGAAAAGGCGGACCGATTGGTTCGCCTTTTTTGTTTTGAGAAATTCTAAGATCAGATTCTGGCTTCATAAATGCAACTCGTCCTCGTCGAACCTGAAATCCCTCATAATACGGGTGCCATTGGACGGCTCGCCCTCGCCACTGGCTCAACTTTGCACCTCGTTAAGCCACTCGGGTTTTCCCTCGATGATAAGTCGGTCCGCCGAGCTGGTCTCGATTACTGGAAGAATGTAGATCTGCAGGTCTGGGAAAGCTTTGAAGAATTCTTAGCCGCTCAACCAGACGCTCGCCTCTGGTTCCTCAGCACCAAGGGGAAAAAATCCGCCTGGAACGTCGAATTTCAACAAAACGACTTTCTTGTTTTTGGTCCCGAAACTCGAGGCCTACCCGAAGCTTGGCTCGATGATCGAGCGATTCGCATCCCGATGAAAGGAGACTCCACCCGCTCGCTCAACCTCGCGACAGCTGTTGCGATCATCCTTTACGAGGCAGAACGCCAAATCGGAGACCTAGCGTAGCACCTTACAAAGACATCCTCACAACTAGAGATAGGATTCTTGGGCACTCCCTCTTATTTTAGAGGAAGCTAGAAGGCCGTAAGACTGAATTGCAACACCCCCTCAAACAAAAAGGTTTTTTTGTGTAGTTTATTGTGCAATTATTACGCACATGGCTACTAATCTTGATATCGCACAAGAATTACTTGAAGAAGCAGTAAAAATTGGAAATCATCGGAGTAAAAGAGCCGCAGTGGAAGCTTCCTTAAAAGAATATATCAGTCGGCGGAAACAGCAGGAGGTTACGAAACTCTTCGGGAAGATTGATATCGATGCAAGCTACGACCACAGCGCAGGAAGGAGGTCATCATGGGAGTGATTATCGATACATCAGTTTGGTCGTTGGCCCTCCAGCGCAGGAATCCTGTGGACAATCCCGAAACTGAAGCCCTAATCGAGTTGATCGGAAAAGGGACGGCAATAATGATTGGACCAGTGCGACAGGAAATTTTATCCGGTGTTCGCTATACGGTGCAATTTGATCGGCTGAAAAGCGCGCTCAGCGCTTTCCCCGACGAGCCGGTCAAATCAAATGATTTTGTCGAAGCAGCCCGAATCTGTAACAAGTGTCTCGATTCTGGGATCGTCATCGGAAACACCACTTGTCTGATTGGAGCGATTGCAATCGCCCGAGAGATAGAAATTCTTACGATAGATCAGGAATTTAAGAAGCTCACCTCTATCGTTAAGATTCCACTCTACCAACCCTAATCGTTCATTGACCACTCGTTCCCGCATCACGAAGAAAACCCGACGGAAAGTCTGCTCCCTTGGACCCGCCTGATTTACGGTGCAAATACTTGGTCCCGCGATCCCGGAGGAGTGGCATATTCTCTCCACTTGAATCAGCAAGCAGATTAAAGAGTGCCTTGTTCATCTCCGTAATACGAAATTCCTGAGAGGAATCATTAAAGAGATTCTTACGCTCCTTAGGATCAGACTGGGTGTGATACAGCTCATCCTGATCCCAAACACCATGATAGCGAATGTATTTGTAGTCCTCCCCTATGACAGCGTGATTAGTTGGGGTTTGTGGATAGTTTCGTTCCCAATAATATTCATAGAGAAGGTATTTACGCCAATCAGAGCTCCCTTTTCCTTTTGCAAGCTGCCAGAAGCTTTTCCCATCCATTCGCTCTTTAGGCTTCAATCCAGCGACCTCGAGGAGAGTGGGCGCAACATCGATATTGGCGACAATTTTCTCTACCTTTGTTCCCGCCTTCAATAATTTAGGATAGCGCATGAGCATGGGAATCCGGATCGATTCATCATAGGCACAACGCTTATCAATCAGCCCGTGCTCCCCAAAAATGAAACCATTGTCACCAAGATAAAGAACAACCGTATCTTCAAGTTCACCGCTCTTTTCGAGATTGCCCAGGAGACGACCAACACTGTCATCAACCGCTAAGAGTGCTTCACAATATCGACGGTAATACTTCTTCATATCAACACCAGTGTAGTAAGCGAACTCGACTCCATGCCGGCTATTGCTTTGATTTCGAACCCAGATTGGGGGATCCGTAAAAAGGTCGGGATTAGATAAGGGGGTTGGGGGAGTTGGAATAAGTACTTCATCGTACTTAAATGCATGGCGGTCAGGCGGCAGAAAATCAGCATGGACACCCTTGTGGGAAACATAGAGAAGGAAAGGCTTGGCATCATCTTTTCCACCAAGCCACGCCTCAGCATAATCCGTCAGTTCATCAGTGATGTAACCTTTCTGTGCGACCCGCTTCCCATTAATATTAAAACCAGAATTCGTAGCCTGGGGCACAAAACGACCCTTCGCTTTCAACATTGCAGGATCCGGAACATAAACTCCTTGGCCTTTAAAACTAAGCCAATAGTCGAAGCCACGCTGTTTCTCCTCACTATCGCCCATATGCCATTTTCCAATGAAGGCTGTTTGATAACCGGAATCCTGAAGAAGTTCGGGAAAGAAAGTTAATGATTTGCTTACGGGATTGTAGTTGTCCACCACCCGATGATTGTGAGCATAAAGCCCTGTGAGAATGGAAGCTCTACTGGGAGAACATAACGAGGTCGTGACGTAAGCATTTTGAAAATGAACCCCCTCAGCTGCAAGTCGGTCCATGTGTGGAGTCTTGAGAAAAGGATGTCCCAGAAAACCCAAGGCATCATAGCGATGATCATCAGTCAAGATGACAAGAATATTGGGCCGCTTCGCCCAAATCGGGAGAAGAAGGATAGAGAAAAAAGCGATAGAGAGACTCCGCAGATTCATGGATAAAACTGTGCCAGATAAAGCACGATCAAACCAAGCAAACAATCCAAAGTCTTTCATCTCTAGCACCAAAGCGATGCAAAAATTTATTCTAATCTTGCTTAAGAAAGATGGGTTATAAAAGGGACAACTACCTTGCTAAACCAAAAACCCACTCCTCGGTAAATTGCTCATCTTAAGCTTTTATCTCCAGAGCCTTTTTCCGCTTCTCCAAAGCAATCATCAAGAGAGTTATATCCGCTGCAGTAATTCCCGAGATCCTAGCCGCCTGGCCTAAAGTGCGGGGCCGAATATCACTGAATCGTTGGCGAGCCTCGGCCTTGAGACCATTAAGCCCCTGATAATCCATATCATCAGGAATTAGCGCGGATTCCTGCTTTTGAAAGCGATCGACTTCTTGCTGTTGTCGCTTGATATGTCCTTCATATTTGAAATCGGCCTCTAGGATGGGCCAAAGTTCCACGTGGAACTTTTTGCGAATCTCAGATGGTAAATCTTCCCACCCGTGACCCCCCTGACGGAACCAATGATCCAGTTTGATCCGCTCATGTGACATTTTCCGAATAAAATCACGAGCTTCCAAAAGCAAAGCCTTTTTCCTCGAAAAAAGGTTAGCATGCTCATTCTCCAAAAGACCAAGCTCGGAAGCAAGGGGGCTCAAACGCTCATCAGCATTATCTTGACGAAGTAAAAGGCGATATTCCGCCCGACTGGTAAACATCCGGTAAGGCTCAGTGCACCCTTTCGTGACCAAGTCATCGACCATGACCCCCAGATAAGCTTCATCGCGTCCCAGCACAAAGTCCCCTTCCCCCCTGACCTTGAGCGCTGCATTTGCTCCAGCAAGAAGCCCCTGCCCGGCTGCTTCCTCATATCCCGACGTTCCATTTATCTGTCCAGCGAAGAACAAACCACCAATCTTTTTCGTCTCCAAAGTTGGCTTCAACTGGGTTGGAGGGCAATAATCATATTCCACGGCATAACCAGGGCGAATAATCTCACATTTCTCTAATCCAGGAATGGCACGAAGAAAATCGAGCTGAACCTCATAAGGAAGAGAGGTTGAAACCCCGTTCACATAATATTCTAGGGTGTGGCGGCCTTCGGGTTCAAGAAACACTTGATGGCGCTCTTTCTCCGCAAAACGAACGACTTTATCTTCAATTGAAGGACAATAGCGCGGACCCACACCCTCGATTTTACCTGAATACATCGGCGACTGGTCAAGATTATCACGAATAATATCGTGAGTTTTTGGGGTTGTCCAAGTGATCCAACAGGGAATTTGTTCCACGTGGAACTTCGAGTCTGACCAATCATTCAGAGTGAAGATATCGTTCTCTTCCTTTTTGATGAGATCGGGGTGGTAACTAAACAAAGACGGCGGACTATCTCCATCTTGCCGTTCACACTTGGAAAGGTCGAGGCTGCGACCGTTTAATCGACAGGGTGTTCCGGTTTTGAAGCGATCGATCTCAAACCCAAGATCCTTCAATGATTCAGAAATAATCGAAGTCGCATCCCCCATCCGTCCTCCTTTTTCATTCTTCAAACCAACATGCATGAGGCCCCGCATAAAGGTCCCCGCAGATAGGATCACAGTCTTAGCACGGATCTCCATCTGGAGCGAAGTTTGGATACCCTTCACCTCATCGCCCTCAACCAAGATGGTTGCGACATTTCCTTGGTGAAGATCCAACCCTTCTGTTCCCTCAATAATTCGCTTAATCCTAAATTGATACGCTTTCTTATCGCACTGAGCACGCGGAGCTCGAACGGATGGCCCCTTACCCGCGTTAAGCATGCGCCACTGAATCGCGGTCGCATCTGTATTTTTCCCCATAATCCCGCCCAGTGCATCAATCTCTCGAACCATGTGCCCTTTCGCCAAACCTCCAATTGCTGGGTTGCAGCTCATCTGACCGATTGTGTCAAGATTCTGAGTCAGCATTGCTACCGAAACACCAAGACGGGCAGCAGCAAGTGCAGCTTCAACTCCTGCGTGACCAGCTCCGATCACGAGAACGTCGTATTCTTTGGGATAGCAATACATAGGTAAAACCAGACGCTAACAACATTCTTTCCAAACACAAGCAAGGTGACCACCTGTTTGAGAGGGAATATTCCAATCAAAAATAGATTCCAGCTCTTGGAAATCCCCTTAACTCACTGTTTTACAGAACTTTAAAATATCCTTAAATAACAACAGCGGCTCCCCTTTGAAGGAAAACCGCTGTTGAGCACACACGCAACAACAACCATTGTTACACAAATACAACCGCTGTTAGGGAGCATTTCTGTCTAAAATTTTGCAAAAAGTAAATTTTTGAGGGGGATGAATCCTCATGACATCTGCCGATTTCTAAGCGAAATCGTACACTTCTTTAAAACCTTTGCTCCCAAGATTTGGGTGCTTTTTTAAACGACAAATAAGATTAAGACTATTAACCTCACTCAGCATCAAAATCGCAATGAACGCTATTTTCTTCTTTTTTTTGCCGCTCACTTTAATCTCAGTCAAAGCAGCAACTTTAACGACAAACGAGATATTCGTTCGCCTCCAAGCCGTCATCGAAAGTAACAAGGGGCTCGAAAATCTCATCTCAGATCTTGAGAACCTCGAAAACAGAGAGCTTTTTCCTCTTCTCAAAGAATTTGATCAAACCTGGCCACAGTTACGGGACCGCTATCTCAAAGATCATAATGATTTCGTGCAGGATCAATACTCGGGTGAAGCGAAAGCTGAAGCAAACCGAAAGATTCGCCAGTTCCGCGAAGACTTCATGAAGGTTTACCAACTCGATGAGGCTGACATGAAACCTCTTCTCAAAACTAAGAGTATGCCTGCGATTAAAGGTTTAAAAAAACTCATCATGCCAGATGCCAAGCAGATTTTAGCGACCGCCCCAGTGACTCTGGATCAACAACGAAAAATCATCTTAATCCTCGCAACATTCAGAGACGCGATTGTTGACACGGCAGTTCTTCACGATGAAGAAAAAGCAAAAGAAAATATTATATCCAAAGAAAATAAAGCAATCTTGTCTGTCGCTGGCCTTCCTCGCGCTGGCCTTCGCATCATGGAAGAAAATGACAAAATTGCTGCTAAAGCGAATGTCCCAGATGACGAAAGAAAAGGGATACGAGAAGTCAATCAATGGAGACTTCTACTCGGCCTCAATGCTCTCTTGATTGATTCAAAGCTCTGCAATGCGAGTCGTGGTCATTCTGAAGATATGGATAAGCACAAATTCTTTGCCCATGAATCCCCCCTCGCAGGAAAAAAAACTCCCTGGGACCGAGCCATCAATGAAGGCACCAAAGCGAGTGGAGAAAACATCTATATGGGGTCCACTGCACCCACTGCTGCCAACAAAGGTTGGTTCTACTCACCAGGTCATCATAAGAATATGTTCATGAGATCACACCAACAGATTGGGCTAGGCCGGTTCGGAAGACATTGGACACAAATGTTCAGTTAAACCACTATCGTTCAAGGGGTTTTAAGTATTCTCGATCAACAAATCCTCTTGCGCAAACATCCCTACCCACCTGATGAATCCGAACGTTTTTTAGGTTTAATCGTTCTTCCAAAGTCTCGCTCCCCTCCCCTCCGACAGCCATTGTGGGACCGCCTGTTACTAAGGGTGCAAGATAAATGACCCACTCATCGATTAGGCCCTCGTCTAGAAATGAACCCAGTAATGAACCTCCAGCTTCCAGCAGAACCGTATTCACTCCGTGCTTCTCAGATAAAGTACGAAGAACTTCGTAATTAGATTGGTTTTGAAAAATTAAGGTGCGTTCTTTCCATTCATCTTCGAAAATCTGGAAACCTTTTTGATCAAACCCTTGTTGGGTCATAACCGCTCGCCACGGTTGAGTTTTTTGAGCCGAAATTTCTGGTCCTCGCAAGGTCAAAGCAGGATCGTCAAATCTGACCGTTTTTCCCGAAGTCAAAATAGCATCTGCCTCGATTCGTAGTTTTTGAACTTCTTTCCGAGCTTCTGTTCCGCTGAGCCATTGCCCCTCTCCCTTTGGGCGCGTAATCCGACCATCCAAAGACATCGCGGTTTTAGCAATCAACCACGGGCGGCCTTGCGTCTGCACCATCGAGAAGCCTCGAATCAGCTCCTGACATTCCGCCTCCAGAACTCCAGTAATTACCTTGATACCAGCTGCCTCTAGAATTTTATCAGCTGCTCCGCCATGAGAAGGATTAGGATCACAGGTTCCATAGACAACTTTAGATACACCCGCAGAAATCAAGGCTTTCGTACAAGCCCCTGTTTGCCCATGTGTGCTGCACGGCTCTAAAGTCACATAAACTGTCGCGCCTCGAGCTTCGTCCTTTTTAAGCTTAGATAAGGCATCCTTTTCGGCATGCGGAGATCCAAGCTTGTGGTGCCAACCTCGAGCTATTTCCAACCCATCCTTGACCACAACTGCTCCAACGGGGGGGTTTGGCGCGGTGAGTCCAATTCCTTTCCGTCCTTCTTCTAAGGCGACCCGGACCCACTTTTCATTTTCGGTAATCTTCATTATCAGGTTTTACAAAATAGGCCTAACAAGGTTGTAAATAAAATGTGGGCAGCTGAGATTAAGATAGGAAATTCCCAAGGTTCTTCGAGTAACTATCGCTTAATCATGCTTTTTTTCCCCAGTTATTCCAACCGTGGAACGGTTGTAGTGTAGGGGTGGAACAGCGATTTACACGGGTTATCCTCACTAAGAAGAAGAAGACGATATTAAAATTTGTTTATTCACGTTCCTGAGAGTTGTGAAAAACACAGGAATTTTCAGCACCTTGGTCTGGCTACCTTTTGATTTTGTAATATAACTGCCCCGTGAAATTTATCAGCTTATTTTTTAGTCTATTGGTCACGACCTGGGGATCAACGTGGTCGGCGTATTTAGGCCCAAATGGCAATGGAACCGCTGCTGGTAAGATTCCATTAAATATCCAAAAGGAAGGTCCTAAAGTTCTTTGGAAAGCAAAAGTGGGTAAAGGTTGTTCCAGTTTCACAATTGCTTCTGGACGGGCTTATACTGTTGGAAATAGCGATGAGACTGATACTCTTTGGTGTTTGGACGCTCAGACTGGTAAAACTCTCTGGAAAAAGATTTATGCCGAGAAGCTTGCGCCGAAATTTTATGATGGTGGCCCTGGAGCGACTCCAATTGTGGAAGAAGGTCTCGTATATAATCTTTCTAAATCGGGTCGGCTATCATGTTATGATGCTCAGAATGGTGATGAAAAGTGGGTTATCGAATTCAAAGATGATCTTTCGGGTAACATGCCAACGTGGGGTTTTTCTTCCTCCCCAGTTGTTTATGGAGATGTTCTTCTCTGTCTTCCCTGTTCGAAAAAAGGTGCTTTGGTGGCCTTGAATAAGAAGACAGGCAAATTTGTTTGGAGTTCGTCAAATGTTGCGCGACCCGGTTACGCCGCACCTGTTCTTTACAAATACAAAGACCAAGATGCAGCGGTAGTTTTCCATGGTCGCTCTGTCGTTGGCTACAACCTCTCAAGTAAGGGTGAAGTTCTTTTTGAATATGGTTGGCGTACTCCATATGATGTCAATGCCTCGAATCCTCAAGTGTTAGGCGATCTTCTTCATATTTCATCGGGATACAATATGGGCTACGCAGTTATTGATATTTCTAAGTCGAAACCTGAAATCGTTCACCGAGACC
>Ga0257110_1000860_pt1 | contig 14296 bp, 11 predicted proteins | sample LP_taG_7_FD_190184 | JGI IMG/M metagenome (GOLD analysis project Ga0257110, IMG submission 190184) | Marine microbial communities from Northeast Subartic Pacific Ocean, Canada - LP_J_2015_P26_10m | ecosystem: Environmental > Aquatic > Marine > Oceanic | place: Canada: Northeast Subartic Pacific...
GTAGACGTTCATCGGCATGAGAGGTAGAATAAAACTGCATATAACCTTTACGTTTTACCCATTCTGTTAAAAATTCAAATGCTCTCATATGTTTTGTCCTAAATCTCTTTGATGTGTTGCTTCATACGTTGCGGCATATAATGTATCATAACTGGCCGCTAATACATCATTACTTGGTGTAGTAAATTTATGCTCAAACTTATTTATGATCGATCTTTGAATTGGACCATTCATTATATCACTTATTAAGTAATGATTTTTCATTTTTAAAACTTCATGGAATATTCTTCTATCATTATATATTGATGCACACATTATATTATCATTAGTATTAATCACACGTGTATATAATTTAGGAGTAGTTGCCATCAAAAAACCTTCTTCAAATGTTTTTTGTTTTTCTTTCCACAGATAGGGTTTTTCTTTTATATGTTCTTTAAAATATTGTCGCATAAATGCTGTAACATATGTATCGGTTGTTATCCAATTACCATCTGATGGTAAAGAGTATGTTACTCCATAGTGACTTCTTTTACTATCAATTTCAGCATGAAGTTTTTCTTTCATTTTTATCGTGTCATGTTCATAGTAGGTCAGACACAATAACAGCATATGAGGTATAAAGTCTCGTACAAACATTTCATTACCGTTTACTCCATACATAACAATGTTAGGCTGTTGTTCTTGCATTGCTATTTGTTTACTAGTGGGTAATACATATTGATGCCGGCATGAAGAATCAGTAAGATATTTTATACATTCTTCTTTATTTTCTTCTGTGTGCCATGTATAATGATGTGTATTAGGAAATCTTTCTTGTGTTTCTTTAATACATCTTAAATGTACTGCACCTGCATCACATGGAGAAATATCATATAACAGTTGTAAATCATCATAGAAAAACAATGACTGAGTGCAAGAATCTATGCCTTCACTTAAAGAACAATATCGTAATGGATATTTTGTTTTGATAACGTTTGCATGAGATTTCATACATTCATATATGTATTCAGTTAGTTTTTCACTATCCCAAATCTCTTGCTCGTAAGCATCTCTTGCATCTTGTAAGTAATCATAAGGAGGAATAAAAAATTTAATGTGATTGTAAAATGTTTCATCTACATTAAATTCTCGTTCATATTTTAATTTTGTGGCATCTAATGCAGTAGTGTTTATAATATCTTCTTCTTTGATAGTCATATACGGCATATAATTTGAAATCTCTATGCCATATTTGTCAGACAAATACATCTTATGATTTTGAAAATAGTCTAATGATATTTTATGAGTATCTTTAGTGAGTTTGATTGCAAAGAAATTACCATTCTGATTATCAAAACTAAAGTTCTTACATGCTTCTATGATGTCGCCTTCGATTAAGTAACCACAATATAAAACAAGATGATTATTATCTTCATATACTTTAACATCATCTTCGTGTATAAAGTACCAATCGCCATATTGTTTTATGTTTTGCGATTTTGTAAATTTAGACTTGTCTTTACAAAGAAAAAATCTCATTATCCCCAGCCGAAGTCAGCATCATTATTTTGGGCGAATTTGATTATTTTAATTAGTTGATCTATGTATTGTTTTACTTGATTATCAGTAGTACCCATGTTATATATCATTGGGCCTTTTCTGCCTATTCTATCCATACCTTCTTCGTCTTTATATGTACCTATTTCTCCACCTGATTGTGACCCAGGTTCTGCATATTGTGACGGGTCTGAATTTTTTAATTGAATTAGTTTACGCATGAGAGCAGGTAAATCTTTGTTTTCAATGTGTCCTGAATAGTCTTGTTCTAATCCTAACATGTCGATAATTTTAAATGCATTACTATTGCTGACGTTCATTTCAGGAGCATCACTTACAAACTCAAGTCTTTTACCTTTGCCTTCACAGTAATCGCACTTTGCTTCATCATAGAATTTGTCTTTGCCTGTACCATCACAGACCCAACACTGTACGTCTTTGCGTTCACCGAAGTGACTCATGTCATGTACAGTTCTGCCTTGTTCGTCTTCATAGGACTTCGTCACTGAAAAGTCAATGCTTTCATTCAGTTTTCTAAAGTCCCTAGATTTCATTTTTTAAATATACCTTTCTGTTTATTGTTTCTGTTATCTTTATATTTAGCGGTGGGTAATTTGGTCTTCTTTTTACCATAGACATCACCGATCGTATGAAGGCGTTTACCTGGCTTTGTTGACCCATATTCTACATCTGCTTCAGTAAGTTGAGTTGCTAACTGTTCTAATTCTGTGTTGTCTGGTACTGTCATGCGTGATACAACTGATATGTCATCGTCTTGTTCTTGTTTTTCTAATTCAGCATCTAATTCTTTTATCAATCTATCTGCTTCATCTTCCCCTACTTCGTCTGCAAATGCATTGTATATTGCTTTAACACCTATACTAGTGCCTGTTACTGCCATATTAATTGTAGTAGTAATAATAAGTTGCACTAATGCTAACACAGCAGTTATAGTTAAACCGGCTGTTGTAGTAAACATAAAAGTAAGAAGCCACATTGCAAATTTCTTTATACCCATTCTTGCTAATACGGGAGCAAGAAATCTAAGTAACGGAACTACAGGTGATTCTGTGATAAAGTCTTTTGCTCTCATTAGTCTATCAACACCATGTATGCTTTAGGATTATATTTTCTGAACCAATCAGATCCTTTTCTTACTAAATCATAATTGCCTGTCATGTTTGCACCCATGATGACATCATAGACTGCTATCTCTTGTGGGTCAAGTAAAATATCTGCTCCACTCAGTGGATTTGACACAGTTGCCGGATGATCATCTAATATGTCTGCATCGAATGGCATTGGTCTATTTTTTTCTTCCCAAGACTCTTGTAATGTCCCAGACAATTCTCTAATACGATTTAACTCGTCATAATTTACTTCTTTCATTTTTTCTCTCCAGTTGGCTTTTCGCCTGTTAAATATGGCTTTGAAAACCATAATTGAAACCATTCAGGCGTTCCCGGTTGAATGTTTTTTTCTTTCATTATTTTTGAAATTTCACTTGCAGTCTTTGATATGTTAGAACCCATAGATGCACTTGTTGCACCTTCAACATGAACTGGTATTTGATAGTTATCATACACACCAGACAATCGTTTAATGTCTTCTACTTCATCGACTTTTTGATATAAGAACTCACTAGTTCTTGGTAACTTCTTGCCTTCTTTAACTACCCTTAAATGTGATCTGTCTTTATATATAGATAATGCTTTTTCATGTACAGTTGGATATATTTCTTTTAATCTATCCATGATTATTGGTCTTACATCATCGTCTTCATCTAACTCAGACATAGCATCAAACAACGAATCATCTCCAAAGACTGAATACAATACATCTTCTGCATCATGCCCTTTAATCTTTTCGTATTCTCTGCGTTTCATATTAGACATGCCAGCAGAGCAATCTATATTGTCAGGTATTCCGTTTGGATACTTTTTAACCATTGCTTCTAGTTGCTTTATCCTTGCTTCAATGTATTGATTTGTAAGATGATCAGGTTTACTGTCAGCCTCAGGATCGAGCATTTTTGTCCATCGTTCTAAATCATCTTTGATATCGTATCCTGGCCCACATCCATGCCCTTGACACACTTCACAACTTAAATCAACATCTTCATTATCTCCACCTCTTAATAAAGGTTTCTTTAATAACTCTAATATTCCTTCTTCGTCAAATGACCAAGTGCCTTCGTTAACTTTCTTTTTACCTACTTTAGGTATTTTGTTTGTACCAGTCTTTAATGGTCTATTAACAATATCCATTTCTTTTAACTGACCGTCACCAACAAGTCTATCATACTTGGGCTTTTGTATTGCCCATGATCCGTTCTTCATAAAGAAGCCCATTGCTTTTAACTGTTCGTTGCTATAACTCCCTGTCAGTCTTATATTATTTAAGAATACAAGTTGACCATAGTTAGGTTTTGATTTCTTTTTCTGTAGTTCATAGTATGCTTTGTCTCCTAGACCTTCAAATATTATCTTAGACATTATAGCATGAATTTGATTTTCACGCAACCATTTATTTGATTTAGTATATTCATCAAAGATAGGTTTTAATTGAGGGAACAATCCATATTCTTCATCAAAGAACAGTGCTTTCTTTTCGTCTTGTTTTAAATTATATTTTGGAAAAGTATTATTGTTTGGATTGATCAAATATGCAACACGATTATTAGCAAAATAAATTAACAATTTATTTTCTTTTTTACCATAATCTAAAACTTCATGTGTAAACTCCCAAGGTAAATCTAATCCTCTGTCTCTAAAGACACGCATCATTGATGACCATGGACTTCTTTGTCTTACTAATTTACCGTCTACTCTTTTCTTTGGTCCGTCGTCATCAGATATAGGATTTAATGTTATCATGTATCCAGTACCAGGAGGCAAAATTGTAGAAGGAAGATCAGCACCGTAACCATGTGAGTTAATACCTATGCCATCTGGCATTTTAAATTCTTGTATACTTTTAATCCAAGGTTTGCCGTTATTAGTTAATTTAGTATTTGGTGCTAGTGCGGCCACTTGTCTAGGTCCCCATGTCTGTGTAGGTATCGCACCCATTGCTTTTAAATCTTTCTTAGATATAATCTTATCTGAATTAGCCAACAGTGGGCTAGTTCCCATACCTAAAAATTTAGCATTAGGTACTTGAACAAAATTACCGGCACCACTGGTAGAGCCATAACCTCGAGACCCCACAACCGCAAATTTTGTATTTGATTCTGGTTTAATCATTATATCTGAATCAGCCATCCTAATCCAAGTGTTATCTTTATTTACATCAACGCCTATATCTGAAAGACTTTCTTTATATTTTACATTTTTACTGGCATACCGGTTTGTGTTATTGCCTTGTTCTTTTTCTAAATAATATTCTGCTCTTTCAAAGCCGGATCTTCTGCCTTGCCACATGTATATAGGATTACTAATTCCAATTTTTGCAATACCAACGATATCGATTCCATATACTTTTGGTACACTACGTTGTTCATCTGTCATTTGTTCTGAAGTGACATCTAAAAAGTTTATAAAATCTCCTATGCCCTGAGTCTCAGCATTTCTTTGTTCTGCTTTTTCTTGTAACCATCGATATAACTCTGGATTCTTCTTTGCTTTTCCTAAATAAGTTCCTGACAGATATGACTCTATTCCACCTTCAGGCATATTGCTTGTATTAAATGTAGCAAACTCTTTTTTAACTTGTGTTATATCAGAATCGTCTAAATTTTTGTCCATTAATTGCAAGTCTACTATACTTGCAAATGGATCTAGTAACAGTTTAACTGTTAAGTATGGATTATTTTCTGTACTTTCAAAGTTTATAGCATATGCATTTTCATTCCAAAGATTACCTTGATCTTCCCAATTTGTTTCATCACTTGCTAATTTTCGTATAGAGTATCCTACATCGTTACCCAAACGTTCTCGGGTATGATCATCATCAGAGTGTGATTGTTGAATCTCTCCATGCTCCCCTCTTAGTGGATTTCCTACTGGTGTAATAATATATAAATCACTACCGTCTCTGTTTTTAAATGTGTATACTCTTTCTGTGCTTAGTTCTATTACATCATCTTCAGATAAATCTTGTGTTCTATAATCCCCTAAGTCTGTGCTTTTTTCACTGATTAGTTTTTTTAAGTCAGGTAAACGTTGCATTAGTTCATTATATGCTGGAGTATTAGGTGTCATTGTGCCTGACGTTCTCCCTCTGAATGCACTATGCAATTCATCCTGAGTTGTTTCAGATCGATTATAATAACTGCGTTCTTTTTCTACGTCTCCTCTAACTAATTGAGTAAAACCTCTATCATTTAAAACCTTCATTCTACCGTATTCAGTAAATGATGTTTGTCCGTTTTTAAATGCAGGTTCGGAATGCGGATCATATGTAAATAAAGTATAAAATTCTCCTTCATACTCTGGTTGATCAGGAACAATATATTGTTTTTCAACTCCAGGAGATGTAGAAGGAGCATCTTCTAATGTAAAGTTGTCCATCTGTATAGTCTTTGTTTCTACATTACCTGTTTCATCAGGCTTACTAGCAAGTGCTGGAGGAGGTACTTTAGGATGAATATTTTCATCTTTAATCATTCGTCTTAATTCAGGATAGTATCTAAAAAAGTCAACAATTTGTTTACCAGTTAAGTTATCTGATTGTTTTCTAATTTTTGTATCAACTGGCACAAATTCAGGCTTCTCTATTGGTTGACCATCTGATGATTTTTGACGAGATTCTATATTCTCATAATTACCATATCGATCTACTGGTTCAGATTTATATAAGTTGTTTCCCAATCTTTGTATAGTAATATCACTAATCTTTCCGTATTTACCTCTATTATCTTTTAACGTCAAACCAACAAAGAAGGTATCTCCTAATTCACCAAAAGGATTTTTTTCTTTCGGTCTAACTTCAAACTTAGGTAACTCATGTGTTGATTCTGGAGTTGGACCATACTGTAGTATTTCAACTCTGTCATTTATAAATTCATCACTAGGATTAAACAAGTGTTCAGGCATACCGTTTCGTTTAACGTCATTGCCACCATACGGAGAATATCTACTTGGCTCTCTGTCTGTAGCACGAACAAATTTAATATAATCTTTTACCTGCATATCTCTTAATTCAGGGAACTTTTTTAATACATGTTGTATTTCATCACTACTGTCTAATTTTGTTTGTCTTCCAGTTGCATCTGAATGATATACTTCTACATACATAGGTTGTTCTGGTGACCAACTTACTGCATAACTTTCACCTTCTTTTGCATCTTTAGGGACAACTATATAGTTACGCATAGATTTAACATCATTGGCGATTGAGTTGTAGTAGCCACGATTTCTTTTCCCATCAGGAACTACTACTTTACCGTAATCTCTTACAACATTTGTTTTGTAATCTTTTACTTTTGGTTCTAGCAAACTAGTATTTTTGTAAAAATCTTTTAGTTCTGGGTTTTGTTCTAAAAATGATATAGATGGTAAAAAATCTAATGCTTGATCTTCTCTGTCATCTGGTCTTGAATATAATCGATGTAATTCAGGTTGCATTTCAGCATCTCCATACACTTCCCCTTGCCTGTTATGCAATGTATGACTATCATTTTTACTAACATTACCTAGTCTATCTATATTAGCCGGCTGAATAGAATCTACTTCTCCTGTTCTTAAGTCTCGGTTAATTATTGTAGCAGTATTTTGTTCTGTATTAGTGATATAATCTCTAACAGGTTTGCCGTCAGATGTCATATGACTTTTAATTTTAATGTTACCTTTATCATAGAGTTTATATGGTAAATATGCGGAAACTTTTCTTAAAGAATTCTCCATGTGCTGTCTTTTTTCTTTTGCACTAAGATCACTGGATAGATTGCTATTAACACTTTTAATATAGTTTTGTATATTTGTACCAAACACTTCAACTAATTCAGGATGTTCTAATGTAAGTTCATATGGATTTAAAGTGTGATATCTTTTTTTATCAAGTTTGCCGTCACCATCTTGCTTTTTAAAAGGACTAGTACGTAGTGCTTCTATCTCTATTGGACTACTAGTATCATATCTATCGTCCATTGATATTCTTATTGAAGTTTTATGACCATGTTGATCAGTCATAACAACCATATCACCATGTTGTTCTATTTTTGCATTATTTTTTGTATCAGTTACAACAGGGTCAGCAACAATATTAGCACCTTTAACTTTGAACTTAGATACGAGTTCTGGGTAGTCATTAAACAAGTCATGTTCTTGTATAGCATTCAACTCACTAGAACCATATGAATTAGAATCAGATAAATTAAAAATCTGCATACCTTCACGTCCAGTGTATTTGCCCTCAGTATTTTCCATACCGTAGATTTGATCACTGTCAGTAGGTTTCATCAAGTAATAAGGTTTATCATTTTTTCTGTATTCTTCTACATTAAAGTTTGATCCTTTATGAACTCTTTTAGGTTTTTGTAACCATATAAGTCCAAACTTTTCTGCTTGTTCTTGGAACGCATCTTTTAGAGCCGGGTAGTCATTTGCTAGTTTAATTAATTGGCCTTGGCTTAGATAAGAATCTGTTTCATCTGCTACCACACCATCTTCAAAGTGAAATTGATATTTTTCTCCTGCATGTTTAGGCTTACGTGGCATAAACATATAGAGTGGACCTCTACTAGTATATGAAGCAAAGTAGTTATGACCGCGTGTTGCGGCTGTACACCAACGAGTTCCTCTACCATAACGACAAGATGCTTCTTTATCATTTGGTCGAACAATTAATATACCTTTTTCATCATAGATTATATCTGCGTTATATTGTTTTTTCTTACCTTGATCATCATCGATTAAATCGTTAGGATACTTATCCATATCATTCATAAACGTATCGAAATCTTTGTACTGACCAATATCATTATTATCTAAATGATGCTTGATTTTTAATCTATGAAATTTATCTAAGTAGTCAGCAGTAGTTGATTCTACATCTTCTAAAGAATCATCATTGTTAATATATGTTCGTGCTAACCACTGTACATAGTTCTTGTTTGAAGTAGGATCTGCTTTTTCAAGTTTGTCTAAGATTTTGACAGCAAGTTGATTCTTTAAAATGAAAGCCTGCTCTTTAAACTTTGCCATTGCTTTTTCTATTTTTGTTTTGGCAGCTGGCTCCAAATTAGTTTGAGTATTTAATGTAGCATTAGCAGTATGATATCCTTCTTCTGCTTTACCTAAAGCATCTACAATCTTTTTAGTTACTGGTGCTAATTGCTGTGGGTTTCGTATGACATCTTTTGCAAATCGTGCAACCAAAGGCTCACCCATCTTTTTAACTGTGATGTCCTGCTTATATTCTAGTATGAGGTTTTCAAAATGGCTAGAGAGCATGTTTACTCCCTAGATGTCTTAAGTGTGCTTCGTATCATCCATTGATGTTTATTATGAGCATCTAATCGTTCAGCAATAAAATTAGAAATACCATAATGTTTTGTTGCTTCACATACATCATAACATACATGAAGATGTTCAATTATAATTTCATTGTCTGTATATAATTCTGCAAACATTAATTCTGCTCTAGGTATTTTTAATTGATCTGGTATCAAAGAGAGTTCAGCATAACGTGTAATAGAACCGGGAGTATATGCTTCTAGTGTGCGAATGTATTCAGCAGTTCTATCAATAGCATTTTCATAGACTTCTCTATTCAAATTTTCAAAAAATTCATGGTATTGAGGGAAGTTAGAACCTTCAATGTTCCAATGAAAGTTTTGTGCTTTGATCACAAATGCATATGATGTTGCTAATAGTATTTTAAGGTTCTCTGAGAGCATTATATTCGTTCCTGTTACATGTATTTATCGATTAGTTGTTCTATGGTAGCATTTACCTTAATCGCAGGAATTGTTTTGTAGTTGAGTTTTTTGTATGCATCGTATCTGTGATGACCGTTTACTATATAACCATGCTTATCAATAATGATAGGCTTTTCTTTACCTTGTTTTAAAAGTCTTAAAGCCTTCTTTACATATTTTTTTATGCGTTCATCTTGTGAAGGTTTGAGTTTACTAATAGGAACATCTAATCGTTCTGAACTGTATTCATCATCAATGTTTTTTCCTTTAATTTGAGGTAACTCATCTCTAGGATATATTTTTTCTAATGCTTCTACAAATGCTAGTTCTTTTTGTTTACTAGGCGATAGACTTCTGTCTGGTCTATTTGATAGAACACCGGGCCCTTGTGGAGATAGTATATGACATTGTTTTGCCTTTTCTCCGTTAATTATACTAGCAACCCATTTGGCTTCGCCCATAACAATATCAGCATCAATAGCAACTGCCGGCTTAGTAAGAAAACCAAATTGCATAATATATTTTTCATATCCTAAATCAGATACAGATGTTGCTTGTACTTTAGGAATAGACATTTGCCATGTCTCATTAATTTTATCGATAATATTTTGAGGTAATCTTGTGAGTAACTGTAAGTTCTCTGTATTTTGAAGTAGACCGTAGTTATCTAAACGTCTAAGCCCTTTGTACTCCATGTCAGCAATAAAGTTTTCTCCATCATCGACATTGTTAACATACTTTTTTAATACTTCTTGTTGTAAATCTTCAGGCCAATCTTTGTCATTCATCATATCTAGCATTTTAGTATGATCATTGAACATTTCACCTTGTTCTTCAGTTGTCAATGACATTTGTCGTTGCACTGGACTACGATATTGAAACTTTTCGTATTCTTCTTCGTATGTTGTAGGGTAAGGAATACCTAATGATGAACCACCTGCGCCTGCAGATCCGGGTGTGCCACCTCCTGATGACCCTCCCATTCCTTCTTGCAATTCACGTAATCGCATGAGATACTTAAAGAGTACTGTCGGCGTCTACTTCAATATCATATACTTTAAAGTAGTCTGCTTCTGTTGCTCCACACACCTTACCGAAACCACAATCAGGACCGTTCCAATTATATAAGTTTTGTGGGGCGCCTGGTGACCATGGTGGTTGACCGTTATCATCTTGCCAACGACTTAAATTTAACCAATAGCCTTGGGCTCTACTTTCTGCCCAACGTTTGATTTGATCATCGTCAAATACTGTTGAACCTGGATATGCGTCTCCCATTGTATATACAACAGTTGATATTGATCCTTGCTTAACAGTTACAGTCATACCTGAATCATCTAAGTCAACTACAAAGTCTACAGGTTGTTTGATATCGATACCGTTCCATGATACTAGACCTTGTGATTCTTCTAAGTTAATGAAACATTGATTGTCTGTTGTTGAATAACTTAACTGAAAGTTCTGCGGGGCAGATGCACTACCGTCACCGATATGCATTGTGTGTTGAAAGACTACGTTGTTGTTTACTTCAAAGAAGTCAGTCTCTTGGCAGTTCCAAGTTGGGTTGTTTCCACCAGCATCACAATAGTCATCTCCTTTAGGTTGTAGACTAGGCTTGTTTGGATTGTTTACCATATAAAAAGTACTAGTAACAAAGTTACCAGAGACATTACTTAAGTCTGCTGTAAAACGAATTTGTGAAATGTTTGTGTAGCCTTGCTCAGATACAACTCTTCCACCACATGATGTAGATGCATCTCCAAATTGTACTGATCCTTCATTGTGAGTAACAGTTCCACAATCTGTGTAATCAACATCAAACGTAGGTTTAAATGTTGATGAAGTATCAGTGTAAGTTACATAATTAGCATAGCCTATAAAGCCAACTACAAAAGCCGCTACAAATGTTAATACTGCTTTTTTCATTATGAGACCTCTATTTTAATTTCTGATAACGAATGACCTTCATCTATTGCGGCAATAGTAAGTTCTATCATTCCGGCGCCTGTTGCTATAATATCATCTATGCCATCTTCCCCTATAGTATCTTCTTTAAGATATGTAAATGATGCTGTTTCATTAGTTTTAACTTCTTTTGAAAATACATCACTATCACATTTAAGTTCAATTAACCAGTCATCACATGCTTTTAATTCTGCTTCATCTGATGATTCATAGAAATGTTCTAAGACAGTTACGTTAATGTTTGCTTCTTTTATGAATTCTTCAAAATAATGACCATTAATAAATGCTCCATCATCGTTGAGCGGAGCAACATATTTTTTGGGGGTATCCGTTTCTATTGCTTCTACTAAAAAGTTATCTAAGTCTGTCATTATCTTTCCTCGATTGGGTTGATATAATCTATATCTTTAATATCATCGTTGCCTGGGAGTCCATCAAAGTCAACATCGCCTTTGCCTATGTCTAGTCGTGTTTTATGATTGCCGATGCGTCTCTTAACGTCTTTCATTTTTGCTTCGTCACCTCTTTCTTTTGCAACCATATAAACTTGTGTTAATTGTTGCAATTGATGACTTTTATCATATAACTTTTGTGCTTGATGATTTTCTAAACCTAATAAACCACCTATTAATATAATACCTGCTATTGCTTTACGTATGTTACCATTACCTTCTGCTAGTTCTTCAGAAGAATAATGATGTCTTGGTGTTCCTTTAAATTGAATATCTGATCCTGGCAATACATTTTTAATAAGACGTTCATACTTGTTCATATCTTTCTTTTCAACCGGAGTAGGCATTGCTAACTTACCGTCGATGTACATTAAGTATAAGATGTCATCATACATCTCCATGACTTCACCCATGCCAGACTTTCTTTTATTATCGTCTGCTTTTTTGTCAGGCTGATTATACATTCCTGTATCTTTAGGTTTAGACTTTGTTTTTTTCATTGAGCCTTTATCTTTTCTGTCTTTAAAGATGTTATCAAATGCATCTTGGTCATACATTCCTTCGTCTACTTCTTCTGATTCTGTTGCTTTGACACAATTGTTAACAGTTTTGCCAAACATCTTTTTAGTGCCTTTCTTTTTATATCCTTTCCAACAACGTTGACCTTCTTCTAGGTCATCTTCAGCATCCATTCTTGCATCATCTATTCTGCTTTGTAATGCACTAATCATGTCAGTAAAAGGTTCTTCTAGTCCGTAAATAGCAGATTCTAAATTGTTTTGTGCTTCTCTAACTTTGTCTTCTGCGTAGTCTAGTTCTTTAAGATCGACGCCTAATTGTTCTGCAAAGCCTTGTATTTCTACCATAATCTGTATGACATCATCACCAAGATACTTTCCACCTTTTGTTGCTCGTCTAATACTACCTAAGGAGTCTTGTAATGCATCTAAACGTCTCTCGTCTTCAGATTCGTTATACTCTCTTAAATATGCTCTGTCAGCACCTTCTAATATCGAACTCATTTATCCTACTCCAGATGTTGACTGTAACTGACCACCCGGATAACTTGAACTAGGTCCACCGTACGGTTCTTTGTCTAATTTATTTCTAGTATTGATTCGATCATCTGCACCATTGCCGTATGCGGCTAATTGGTCTTCATGCATTTGCATTTCATATTGTAATGATTCATTGACTGAATTGAGATAGTCATTTGCTAGAGTAATGTAAGATTGCATCCATCCTTTGATACCTTCTTCTTCACTTCTATTTTTTAAGCATTCCATAATCTCTTTTGCATTCTTTGCTGTTGCAAATAGATCAGCCTTAGCCATTTTAACTTCATGGTCTACTCTGCTCTCACCGTGCGGCACAAAACCTGTCTTGCGATCTTTGCGTTTAGTACCAGGTATTACAAGAACTTCTTGTTCTAATACTTCGGCTTCACTGAGAGGATCATCATTTAATTCTCCTTTCATTACTCCATGAATATTTAGATAATTGCCACCACCAGTAATAGTTACTTTAGGTGCATCTAACATGACCTGAATTTCATTAGCATCTCGTTGCGTAAATGCTGGGTTCTCGTACATTTGAGTTTCTTGGTTAAACTTGTAATTGGGAGGCCGATTTGCTATAACAGTAAGATTTCTTCTCGCCAATTGGCCTGTTCTGTCATTCAGCAGAATCTTCTGTATAGGAATTCCTTTTTCTTGGCAATACCGTCTTATCATTTTATTTGCTTGTTTTGTATTATACTTTGCAAATGGTTTATCCTTGGCTTCATTAACTTTCATTTGCTTACGTGCTTGGACAGAATTAGCATATTTGCCCTTTGATTTTTTACCTGTCAGTAAGTTTCCAGCTTTTTTCCCACCATATATACTAGCATTACGTGATTGTGTACTCATTGGAGATGCTACAGTTGCTATTGAACCAGCACCAGTTGATCCTGATGATGCATTCTCTGTTATTTCGTTAAACTTCATTGATGTCAATCCTTTGTGTAATATAAGTATTTATCAGCAATTAGAAAAACAGACAAAAAAATGCCCCTTGGGAGAGGGGCATTTCTACTTAGTTATATAGTTTAGGAACTATATTTACGGATTAACATCTAATGTGACGTTGCCATCTTCATTAGGAGTTAATTCTGCTTCAGCCGCTAACTTTTTTTGTTCTTGGTCTTGAACGTACATAGGGCCAATGTTGTCGAGTAAGAACTGTTGATTCTCCATGCAGAATACATATGAACCTGAATGTCTTAGTAAGACACGTTTGTCCATAAATATCTGTCCACCGATATCACGCCAGTTCTCACAGAATGTCCAGTCTTCTGAATAATAACGATTCTGTCTGACAGCAGTATCGAAATATGTTTTTAAATATTGATCATAGATTGGATCTAATCCGATGTCATTTTTATATTGCTTCACAGCAGGATGACTATTCAGTTTTGCGAATACGTCTTTCTTAATCA
>Ga0257110_1000862_pt1 | contig 14291 bp, 7 predicted proteins | sample LP_taG_7_FD_190184 | JGI IMG/M metagenome (GOLD analysis project Ga0257110, IMG submission 190184) | Marine microbial communities from Northeast Subartic Pacific Ocean, Canada - LP_J_2015_P26_10m | ecosystem: Environmental > Aquatic > Marine > Oceanic | place: Canada: Northeast Subartic Pacific...
AACTATCAACACCTATTATTCCAGGAATTGTATTCGCATAAGAAGCAAAAGTTGCTACACTTGTTATAGGTTGAAGCCCAAAATCATAAACTAAATCATCAACTGCTTCGTGTTTAAAAGCCAAATAAACATTACTAGAATCAATCATATTAGGTGCAATAGATGTAATTGGTTCAGTATTAGATTTTTCAAATTTATACCAAGCATATAGATCATTTTTAAATTCTACATAACCTGGATATTTATTAAACTTATATATATCATATACACTTGTTTCCTGAGTTGTCTCACCACCACCACCACCACCTTCTACAACTGTATCAACCGTTGTAGAAACTGTAGTAGTTACCTCAACTAAATTAGAAGTAGAATGAAGATGTAAGCCGTATAAGCTGGTAGTATCGCTATCAATATCTTTAGAATAATCTGAAAATAAATACGATAATGAATGTAATTCAGCAGTAGTTGCTTTTAGTTTAACATTAGCTATATAAGAATCTAATATTTCAGAATCATTTAAATGTTTATCATATACTAAAATATTTTCAATATATTTTGAACTATCAGTGCTTACATCATTAGTAGTAAAATCTGCAAAAGTAAAAGTATCTTTAATTTTCTTACCTATACCTGGAAAGTTATCTACAAATAATTTTAGAATATGTGAATTACCGTCATTATCAATCACGAATGTTATAAAATAATATGCACTAGCCGAAGATAATTTACGATTACTAAATACTTTATCAGTTGTTTCTACATAAAATCTTTTATCCTTAACACCTAGTTTAAAACCTGTAAAAGTAAGTATATCATAATCCGCATCATCACAATAAACCCACAATGATACTGTAGTAGCAGTATTACCATTTAAACTAACATTAAATGTTCCTGTAATTTTTTTATGATAACCTCCAGCATCACCAAGAGTAGCACCTGTATCAATATTAATTCCAATATTATATAAAGATGTAATTTTAGTATCACTTAATGTTTTATTAAACATACGTAGATCATAATATTCAACATCAGTTTTTAATGTTATCTGATCATTTTCATAATTAAAAACATAACTACTAATACTAACATTAGTTGAAAACTTAGTTCCATTAATAAATACAGATGTTATAACTTGATTTAAACCAGTAATTACAATATGATTATACTGTCCAACATTTAAGGTTACTCCAGAAACACTACCACCATTTATAGATATACTATTAGTTCCTATAGTTACTTTAATATAATCAGTAGTATTATAAAACACTTTAAAAATATCACCAGATCCTTTGCACCATAATGAGATAGTAAAATCATTTTCTAATTCCTGAATAATATTTTTATTAATAAAGGTTATTCCAAATCCTGCACATTTCATATGTTTAGTAATATCTGTTTTTGTGACAGTATCAGTATCATAATTAGTATCATAATTAGTTTGCTGAACACCATAATTTTTTAATTTATCAGTTTCATCAAACATATACCATAAATTAGGGAATGAAATATCAACATCTTCAACGAATTCTGATCTATTTTTGATATTATTAATACTTTCATTTCCTTGAAGAGTTTTATTTTCAATATATTCCTTAGTAGTTACGGGTGTATCTGTTTGATACCCCTTTAACAAACGAGAAATAAATGACATAGCTTTATTTAGTTCTTAACTAATAGGAAGAAAAAAACTATATTATAATAGACATATTAATGTGTGTTTCATATAATCAACAAGTTTCATATATTCATTTAATGATATTGATTTATTAATATTAATATTCATATATAATTTAAAATGAACATTATATACTATTTTTAATTTAATATTAGAACCAATATACAAATAAATTATTATTATTTTATACCAAAATATATTAATATTTGTTATAATATCAGTATAAAGATAATATACTATAGATGCAAAAGCTATACCTTTTTCATATTCTTCATTTACTACACTAGTTACAAATGCTAATTGCAAATAATTTAAATTATTTTTATAACAATTAAGATATATGTATAACTTTGTAATTACTTTATTTTTATATTCTATATTGCTATTATCAAATAAAAAAATCAAATAAAATATAATTTTTTCATATAGTTTATTTGAAAAAAGAATTGAAATAATATATGGTAAATGCATTATATACATTATATTCATATTGTTCATTATATACATTATATTTATATCAACAAACAACGGTGCAAGGTATATTATGTTTTTTACACATTTCACGCATAGCACCACAAGTGCGATCATTTACTTCTTCAACCGGTTCGTCATTATCAATAACTAATATTGTAGGAAAGCTATGAACATTATATTTATTTGCATTTTCTTTTCCTTGTTCATCTTCATCTACAATATATTTATGACATCTTTCAGTTTTTGTTTGAAAACTTTGCCAAACAGGATCAAAATCGTGGCAATGTGGGCAAGTTGATAACGAATAATAATGAAGTTCTTTACCAGATGAAAATAGTTCTTTTTTACTCATAGAATAGCATATAACAGCTATTAATAAAACAGTAATAAATATTACAATAATAATTAAAAGTTTATTATTTATAATATTAGGTGTATTGGGTTTAATAGATTTCATTTTACTTAATATCCATATAAAAATACTTTATAATAACAAAAATATGTCTGATACTATCAATTTAGCAACTTTTAAAGAAGTATATTTACTAATTGATGAAAATCCTGATGTAGATATACGTATTTCAGATAAAATTGATACTATCAAAGATATTATTAATAATGATGTTTATGTAAAACCTGCAACTAAAACATTTGTAAAACATATATCTGCATTTAATTGTAGATTTCGTGAAGAAGATACTAAGAAAAAAACAGTTATAAGTTTTCTTAATAAACTTACAACAACTAATATAGATACTATATTAGCAAAGTTAGAAAATAACATTTCAGAACCATATGATATAGATATCAATAATGTTATTAATTTTATGCGTTTAGATATTAAAAATATTAAAAATTATATAAGAGTATTAAAGATCTTTCCGGATAAAGAAGTAATATCACAATTAGATACTATTTATAATAAAAATCCACAATATTGGATAACACCTGATCTATATGTATCAAATAATGTATATTCAACTTGTTGTCCGGAAGATATATATTCATCTTTTAACAAATGGAAAGATTCGCAATTAGTTTTAACAGAAATATTGTTATTTTACAAAGATATTCATTTTGTTTCAAATATTGCTAAGAATATTTTGGATTTCATATTAGCTAATACAAGTATAAGAGAATTTATAGATCCTACATTAGAACATTTAACTGTTTTGTATCAATTAGTGAATGATAAAGATTTAGATAAATTAATGGCAATTGATACTATATCTTCTTCAACTAAGTTTAAAATTGAAGGTATAAAAAATAAAAAATGATAACTTAATAAATAACTAGCATAAATGGACTACAATAAACCGGTTTTAGCATATTTACAAGATTATCACGACAAAGAAGATAATGTTTTTAAAAAAAATGCTTATAAAAAAGCTATAAAAAACTTAAGTGGTGTTAAGATTAATTCTATTCAAGATGTTATTGCTATTAAAGGTATTGGTGTTAAGATAAAAGAAAAGATCCAATATGTTCTTGAGAACTTTGAACCTGAATCAATTGACGAACCTTTAGATAACATTTATGGTATTGGACCTGCTAAATTAAAGGTTTTGAAAGAAAAAGGTATTAATACCTTTCAAAAACTTAAAGATGCTTTAGCATTAGATAGTAAAATATTAAATGCTAAACAAAAAATAGGATTACTATATTATGATGATATAGAAACTAGGATTCCTTATGAAGAAGTTTCAGCACACGATAAATATTTACAGAAGATTATTTTAGGAAATAAAAAGGTAAGTGATTTATCTATTGTAGGTAGTTATAGAAGAAAAAAACCAACAAGTGGTGATATTGATTTGTTGGTTAAAGTAAAGAATAAAGAGGATTATATTGGTATTCTTAAAGAAATAGTAGAAAAATTACAGGCTGATAAGTATGTTTTAGAGGTTTTAGCTTGTAAGGATAAAAAGTTTATGGGAATAGTAAAATTAGGAACAATAGCAAGACGTTTAGATATGCTTATAACTTATCCAGAAGAATATGCGTGTGCTTTATTATATTTTACAGGTTCAAAAGAACATAATATTAAGATAAGAAATAAAGCATTAAAAATGGGTTATACGTTGAACGAACATAAAATGGAAAAAATAAAGAAAGATGTTAAAGATGTTCCATATTTTAAAACAGAGAAAGACATCTTTGATTTTCTTGAAATGGAATATATAGAACCACATTTAAGAGATTAGAAGATTGTAAAATAAAATATCTTACATAAATAAAAATGGATAATTCTGCGGTAGCCTATTTTATTCTTAAGATTCTTTTAGCTATACTATTAATAACTACTTATTTATATATTGAAAAGTTAGAACAAACAGGCTGTGAATGTTCTGAACATCCTAACAGACAATTTATCAAGTCTTTTAGTTTATTCGGTGCCGTATTTTACTTAATAACCGTATTTGTAAATCCTGCCAATCTTGAGTTTGGCAATGCTTTTAAGGCAATATACGGTGTTATAGAATTAGTTTTCTTTATAATGTTAGGTGTATTTTTCTATTATACTATTGATTACATCCGTTATTTAATCAACGAAAAATGTAAATGTTCCGAAGATATGCGTAGAGAACTTATTATGGGTGGTTCTATTATTGAACTTATCCTAATTGTAACTGTATTCATTGGTAGTATGCTTATCCCAGTGACAGGCACTTGTATGACAAGTGTAATAGATAATGCTACTAAAACCAGTGCAGATATAAAGAAAACCGTATCAAATCCTTATACCTCTGTATTAGAAACACCTAAAAAATTAACCAAATCTGTTAGTCAATTTAAGAAAGTCTCCAAAGGTTTAATGAATAAAGTTAATACTAAAGTTTTAAAACAAAAAACTTAAAGATTTAATATTCTTGTATCTTTTTTAGACTTTTTAGTTTTTTTTCCCACACTATTAATCAATTTAATATCAGCTGTATCTTCTATTAAAGAAGTTATCTCATCTTCTGTTACTGTTAAAGTTTCCATCATATTTTCTTCAGTAGGAACTAAATTAATCTTCGAATGCACGTTATTTATTATATCATCTACATCAGTTGTAGGATTACTTTGCGTTGTATTAAATAAATTAGAAACCATACCAAATAGATCACCTCCTGATGATGTATCTGGTTTATTTCTACTAAAAGATGGCATAGACGGTCCTCTTGAAGGACCTGATTGCATACCGAATGGTCCTGATTGCTGTTGCGAACCACGCATATATTCCATAGCAGATGCTTCTTGGAACTTTTTCATTAAATCCGGATTTCTTTGTAGCACTTCCTCTACTTTAGGTAATTGCGAATTACTAAACATTTTCTTTGTAAGATGAAACATAAAAGCACTTCCACCTAGAGAAATTAATAAACGTAGTTCTGGTGCCATATTACTTCCGGAATCTTTATACTTATCGTGTAATTCTTCAAATATATCATCATAATCATCAACACTTTCATGCACTTGTTCAGACCAACCATCTAATTCAACCGAAAAAGGATTATAACGAGTATTTAAAAACTCGCAACCTGTTACAAAACCCATCATCATTTTACGTTGAAATCTAACAGATGCATCTATCTCTTTCTCACGTTTTATTCTCTCATAACTAGATCTCATTTCGTGAATATTAGAATTCATATTAAAATCGTAAGGAACTTTAACACCTTTAGATCTTAAACGATCAAATTGATATAATATTTCTTTCTTTTCTGTCATTTCATCTTGGACTGTATTTCTAGCTTGCTCTCTTTGCATTTGTGGTTTAGGAATATCGTCAATTGATATTTCGGAAAAATCATCTGAATTACTACTAGCACCCATACTAGCTTGTTTAAATACAAAGTTATTGTTTTTACCTATATCGCTATCGGCATTACTTTCTATTTCATCTGCAATACTAATATCTTCACGTGAAGACATACTTAAAACATCATCAGATATCTTAGATTTATTAAATAAAATGTTATCATCTAATATATTAATTTTCTTGTTTGGAAGATTAAAATCAAAATCATTATTAATTTCAAATTCCATTTTATACATTAAGAATAGATAAACACTTATATAACTTACGCATTTTATATTAATCCTGCTTCTTCTGGAGTTTTATAACCACCTGGTAGATTACTCTGTTTTGTTATAGGATGCAACCAACTTTTTTCTTTAGTTACTTTATTTACATAGTATATAATACCTGTATGGTTAATTTTTATATTTCTACTATGTCTTTCTATCCAATCACTTTCTTTAGATAAACTTGGTTGAAACTTTATTGGTTTCATAGCTCTTAATTGCTTTTCTATTGTTGTTAGTGTATTTCTAGATTGCTTAAAAATATTTATATTTAGTGGTGGTTCTTCTACTTTTCTTTTAATTAGTTTTGGTTTATTATAATATAAATTATCATATCTGTAAATACCTGGTAAATATGTTAAAACCGATGAAGGAGATATAAGTTTATTACTTATTTTAATAAATACATTATTTAGTTTAAATTGTTTTATTAAATACTCACAATCAACACCATCATCAAGTTCTTTAAGTATATTATAATATAATGGTGTATTGTATATTATATTTATGTATTCTAAACATAATTTACGATCATCTTCAGTTATTAAACTTCTAATATTATAAATATTATTCATAACATTTATACTAATATCAATATTATTAAACCAACCAAATATACCATTTTTTGTATGACTTGATAATGCTAATGACATTTTACCATTTTGAGGTATTTCACTATCCATAATATGTTTATAACTACATATGTTTCTAAAACAATTATTGTTAAAATTATTGTTAAAAAAATAATTACATCTATTGCTTTTACAAAGTGTTTCTAATTTATCACTGTTTTGATTTATATAAATTATTTCATTTGTTTTTGTATTAAAATAATGTTCCAATTCAAAATTACCACAATTGCATTTTTTCAAATAAAATTGTTCCATTTTTTGTTATATATTTTATATTGTTATCATTTTTATTATATAAAGATCTATAAAGAATATGTATTTGCATCAGTATTGTCTTCTCTTTCGTTAATGCGGAAAATGTTATAAATATAATCACCAAGATTTACAATTGTATCATATACTCCTCTATAATCATCTTTAATTATTAAATTAGAATCATCAATTTCTAAATTACAACCGGATTCTATTGGATTATATTCTATACTAAACGTTCTACCAACATCATATAATACTTCGTCTTCTAACAAATAAATATTACTTACATTATCATTTGTCAAATCAGGAACTGTTGGAGTAGTATAACCTAATCTTAAGAATCTTAAAGTATCTGTAGTTTCACCATCTAAATTGCTTGCTTTTATATTAATTTCAGTGAAATATTGATTTTCAGGGAATAAATCAGTTATTGAATAACTATGAATACTATTATCTAATATTGTAAATACATCAGTTCTATCAATAAATGATATTTTAATATTAGGATCATCGGTTATATCATTTACTGTAAATATATTACTATAATCTTGTTCCGTTGAAGTATCTACAAGATAATAATATAATGAAGATTCTTTCAATACTGGAGGATTACCTTGTATTATAGATTGTCCTGATTTAGGTTTAAAGTAGTTATTATTTGATTTAATATAATTTGTTATTTTAAGATTACCAGTTCCAAATGATTCATATTCTTCGACAGTAAATGTTGTTTTAGTTTTTAATGCTTCCGTTAATAGGGTATTAGTTATTTCTGTTCCTACTGTTGGTTTTTGCCAACCTACATTAGTCCATTCTAATATTGGTATTGGTAATACTTTAGGTTTGATTTCAAATATCGCATATTTTGAAAAATGTTCTAAGCTTACTTGAACAGTATTAGTTTCTGGATTATAGTAAGATCCTTCTACTTCAATCCATTTATTTTCAATATCATCATATGTAAAAATAGCGTATATACTATCTGGATCCTCTTGTGATTCTAGTTTTATTTCTAATATTACTGCTACATCTGTTGTCGTAGTTCCATCTGTAGTTGCTGATAGTTCAATTACTTTACTTGCTGTTGTTATACTTTCTACTGTATCAAGTTCTATGCTAATCATAGCAATTGTATTTTCATCGTCTGGATTTGGTTGTATATAACTATCTTCTGTAGCATATTTTGCTTCAATATCAACTGTTTCACCATCTGTTGTAGATAAAATTATTAGTTCAATAACACCTATATCTAATAGAGTTTCTGTTATAGTATCAACTGTTTCATTTATTATTATGTCTGTGCCATCAAAACCTTTAATGAATGTTAGTGTTTCTGTTATCTCATAGCCTGACAAATTACTTGCGGTTATATCTACGGTTTGAGTTGTATCACTACCTGTAAATAAATTAGATAATTGATAAACAGATGATTGGTCAGCAGGTAAATAACCGAATATTGAATTACTTTCTATGTTGAATGTATTTTCTATGCTTACACTAGTAATTATTATCGGAGTAGTATCTGTAATAAACTTATGTCTAAAGATATTATCAAATGTTATTCTGTTTGCTTCTGCTTCAGTTTCATCTATAATATATTTGTAATTAGCAGGTTTTGTTAATAATATATCATTTGCTCCTTCCGATTCTGTTATACGATATACATATTGATATATACCATCTATCGTTAATACTAAATCAAATGTTTCATTTCTATATCTATTTGTTAAATATAGATTACTATTAACAACTCTATAATCACTTGGATATAATGGTGATTCTAATACACTAAATATATTATTAATTGGAATATTTAATATATCAGTTGTTAAACTAATTTCATATGAAGAGACATCAAGATTTGATACTGTTAGACCATCATAACCGAATTTAATAAATCTTAATGTTTCTTCTAAAGATTCTCTCTGTGAGTTAGAGGCTTTAATTGTTATTTCGGTGTAATATGGTGATTCTTCTGTAAATATATTAGAATAATAGGAATCTTCAACGTTTTCATAAATTATATTTGTTTTTTCATAAATTTTATAAAAATCATTTAACTGATCACTATTATTATTACCACCAAATATATATATATCATTATTTATTGATACCATTGAATGATTATATCTTTCAGTAATATTAGTTAAATCATTGTTACTATATACTATATTACAATCATTTGTATCAATTTCATAAAAATCATTAAAAGAAATATATGAAATATTACTTCTACCACCATATACATATATATTACTTCCAATTGCTACCATCGAATGTTCCTTTCTTGCACTAATACCACTCAAATCATTATTATTATATACTACATTACAAGTAAATGTATCAATTTTATAAAAATCATTAAAAACTGTATTATCATTACCACCATATATATATATATCATTATTTATTGATACCATTGAATGATCATATCTTTTAGTAATATTAGTTAAATCATTATTACTATAAACTACATTACAATCATTTGTATCAATTTTATAAAAATCATTTAAAACCGTATTATTAACAGATTTACCACCATATATATATATATCAGTACCAATTGCTACCATCGAATGTCCCCTTCTTGCACTAATACCACTTAAATCATTATTACTATAAACTATATTACAAGTAAATGTATCAATTTTATAAAAATCATTTAAAGCTTTAGGATTGAAATTTCGACCTTGTAAATAACCATAACCTCCATATATATATATATCAGTACCAATTGCTACCATTGAATGACCCCATCTTCTAGTAATACCAGTTAAATCATTATTACTATAAACTATATTACAATTAATTATATCAATTTTATAAAAATCATTTAAATAAGCAGAAGTAGAATTAAAACCACCAAATATATATATATCAGTTCCAATTGCTATCATTGAACGATTTTCTCTTGAAGTTATCATAGGAATATTAATATTTGTAATATCATACTCATATGTTATAATTTCATTATTAATTTCATTTCCATTATCAGGTTTAATATAACTATAAATCATATTATTGGAATATGAAAACTTATCTGCAGGACTTACTGATATAATAGTAATATCATCATCTGTTTCTAAATTATTTTTAAATATATTGTTAAACTCAATTCTATGTGTTGTTTCATTTATGATACTATTTTCTACTAAGTTAAAGTAAATATCAGTATTTCTTAACACAGGTCCGGTAAATGCTGGTGGTTCTATGACACTATAAATATAAGCGGTATTAGTTCTATTTAATTCCAAAACAATATAATATGTTTCATCATTATAATTATTTTTTAGTTTTAATACATTATTATTTCTTGTTAAATATTCACTATGATCTTGTGGATAAATTATAGTAAAATCTTCACCTATATCTATATTACATTCACGTGTTTCTGTGTCAAAGGTAATTATAGGTATTGAAGCAGTTATACCATTAAAATCAGCAGTAAGATCTTCAGTTATTCTAGCTTTAAAATCTATATTAATAAAATCTAATGTTTTATATGCGGTTTGAGAACTATAAACATATATAGATTTATATATATCTGTAAATAATTTATTAATATTATAATCTTCTTCTTGATCTACAAATTTAAGACCTGTATTATATTTTAATACAACTAAACCTGAACCACCTTTACCACCTGGATGACTTCCTATAGCACCACCTGATCCACCGCCTCCTGATCCTATATCACCAGGTGATGAATATACACTTAAATTACTAATACCATCTCCACCACCACCTAAGGTTGCTATATTATTTTCATCGTAATATCCAGATGCTCCACCGCCACCAAAATAAATATTTAAGTTTGAATAATCACCTAAATTACTAGTATTATAAATATCATATAATGAATTTCCATCTGGTGTTAAGTGCTTACCAATTGAAGGATTTATATCAATTATTCCAGCACCAGTTGATGGTGTATTAATATAATTCATTAAATCTAATTTAATAATATATCTTTTATTATACCTAATATATAGGTATTCATTATTTGAAGTAAGTTTTAAGAAATTTTTATACTCGCTATTATAAACAGCAAAATTAAACTTAATTTCATTTAAAAAGTTATCAGCGGTTGTATCATAATCGTATGCGTTAGCATTATCTGGTTTATATATAATTTGATGAGATTTTATTGTAAAATCACTATTCAAATTATATTTTACTATATAATTACCAACTATAACTATCATAAATGTATTATCATCAGATAATGTAATACCTTTAATTTTACTAGTTTTAGATATTCCATTGTCATTTATAGTAAAATCAAGAAGTGTTTTATTCCATTTTGAATCTGGATAAATCTCAGTGCTATGTACATCTATTTTGATAATAGTATCATAAAGATTGTTTGTTCCGCTTTCTTTTGTTTCAATTACAGCTATTAGGGTTTTTCCTGTATTTGAAACAACTAAATCTTTAAAGTTTTCTATAGTATAAGTTTTACTACCATTTGGATCAAAATGTAGTTGTAAAATATTTTCTATTTGTAATGATGTAGACACTTTAAATTTATAATAAACAGTTCCTCTATATGGTAAATATAAATTGATTTGATTGTTATTATATATATACATACATTCCTGACCTTCAACTAATCTAGATAAATAACCATTAAAATTAGTATCAAAACCATCAAATAATAAGCTATTTTGAACTGTATTACCATTTAAATTTAATTCTACTGTAGTTGTTGAACCAATATAATTTTCAAAATTATGTACTGGAACACTTTTATCTGCACTTTTTTGAATAAAATAGTTTGCATGAACACTCAAATCATTGGCAATCCTATAATAATTATCTATATTAGAAAGGAAATCATAGTCAATGTTTGAATTAATATTACTAAAATAATGTGATGATCCTATATCACTATTGGCTATTGGTAATATTAAACTATATAAACTAGTATTATCAATCGACGGAACCATAATACCTTCTTTTGAACTATTATCAGTCATTTGAAAATTAATAGCTTTATTATCTGTTATTGCTTCATCTAATGTTGATCTATTATCTATTTTATCTAAATCTATGAAATAAAAGTAGTTGTCATTCTTATTATTTAAGTATAAATATGTATTATTATCAACATTGTTAAATGACGTAAGTAGTGCATTATTGTCGTTCATATTCAATACACTTTTTACATATATTTTGGAAGAATCTATTATAGCACTATCTAATACATTTTGTTTTACAACTGGTATTCCACCATTACCACCATTAGCACTTATGGTATTAAACAAACTTGGATAACCACTATTATCACCACCATTACCAACTGTTATTTGATATTCAGTTTCTTTAGTTATTGTAATATTACTGTAAATTACATCACCACCCGAACCACCATTACCACCTATCATTTCCAATCCAGTTCCACCACCACCGCCACCACCTACTATCAGTAGATCTACATTAGTATAATCTTCATTAAATGTTATACTATATGTGGTATTAGAACTATCTGTATTTGTTGATTCGTCATATTTAAATACATAAACAATATTATATTCATTCGCAGAATCAATAAAATAATATGGACCTATTTCATTACAACTTAAATTATATAATGCTAAATCTATATTGTTAATTTCATTTATATTAACATTAGCATCTTGGATCTTAATAGTATTATATTGTCTATAAGATGTCGGAACATAACTAAATAATGAATTATTATTACATCCTAGTGCATCTTCTAAAGATCCACCATCTTGATCAGTTATGTTATGTATTTCAATAGGTTGTAGGATCTTATTCAATATAGGTAATTTATAGGTAAATATATCATTATATTCTATTTTAAATGATGATGTATCATAATCTTTAATTATATTGAAATAATTATTCTCATTTGTTAGTGATACTTCAGTTTCTCCAGATTCAGTTATATTGTAGATATAGTAATGATTTTCATCTTTTACAATTAAATGATAATCCAAACCTTGATTATTATTTTTTACTATTATTTTTGTTCCATCATTGCTACTGGTTTCTAGTGGATCATATACAATAGTGTAATTATGTTGAATATTAGATTCATCTGTTGGATTAGCAAATTCAATTGTAGGTATTGTTATATCTAAACCAGGTATTGTTAGATCTTGATGTGTTGTTCTAATAAAATATAGATTTTCAGTTTTTTCACCATAAAGATTTGTTGCAGTTATACTTAGTGATTTGTAGAATATTGTGGGTTCTATATTACAGTAGTATAATGAGTCATCTATATATGTATATCCTGTATTATATTTCAATAAAACTATACCTGAACCACCTTTACCACCTTCATATCCATCAATAGCACCACCTGATCCACCGCCTCCTGATAAAGTTTTACCTGGTAATGAACCATCTAGTTTTGCATTACCTCCACCACCTAAGGATGCTGGTGATGGTGGTGCTGTTGCTACATCTGCTGTTATGAATAATGAATGTTCTTTTCCACCACCAATTGCAACTATATTTGATACAGTATTTATTTTTGTTACTGTAGATACTTCATAATCATGACGGTTGGACCTTTTAGATTTATAATCTCCTAACTGACCATATTCATTTTTACCACAACCATATATATATCCATTGTTATCTAAGAATAATGAATGAATATTTATAGCACTAATTGCAACTATATTTGAATCAGCTAATACATCAATTTCTGTTGGTATAGTATTATTATTATTAACAACTGTTCTTCCTAACTGACTAGTATTATTTTCACCACAACTATATACCTTTCCATTTTCATCTAAGAATAATGAATATGTATAACCAGCACTAATAGAAACTATATTTGATAAAGTATCAATTCTTGTTGGTATATTACAATTATTAGTATCTCCGTGTCCTAATTGACCATAATAACCATTACCACAACTATATACATATCCATCGTTATCTAAAAATAATGATAATCCACTAGAACTAATTGCAACTATTGTTGGAATAGTATCTAGTGGATTATCATTTGCATCTTTAAAAGTATCAATTCTTGTTGGTATATTATAATTATTAGTATCTCCGTGTCCTAATTGACCATTATTACCACAACCACAACTATATACCCTTCCATTTTCATCTAATAATAATGAATGCTGACCCCGAAATAATGCAAAATTATCATAAGTACTAATTGCAACTATATTAGGTCTATCAAT
>Ga0257110_1000865_pt1 | contig 14280 bp, 11 predicted proteins | sample LP_taG_7_FD_190184 | JGI IMG/M metagenome (GOLD analysis project Ga0257110, IMG submission 190184) | Marine microbial communities from Northeast Subartic Pacific Ocean, Canada - LP_J_2015_P26_10m | ecosystem: Environmental > Aquatic > Marine > Oceanic | place: Canada: Northeast Subartic Pacific...
GCGGAATAGAATCCAAAATATTAATGGGGAGAGTAGCATCGTGAGGACCGAACTAGCCCAAATTTGTTGGATCATCCCGTCATTTTTGTGAAATCCAGCTCCAACAAACCCACGGAGAAGATATTCGACAAAGAGATAAAGAAAGATAGCAACTCCGGCGAGGATGGCGGAAAGATACCATTTGCCTTCCCGGAAAACCGGTCTGATTCCCTGCATTAAAAACCCCATTAGAGTGTAGAGGATCACAGAGTAGCCAAATTTAAGAGAATCGGGCGAATTTTGATATACAATGGGGTCACCTTGAGTGACAGAAAGGATTTGTTGAGCATCCCAAAGAAAGCCTCCAAGATATGCTAAAATTAGCATGATGCCAGTTGAGACTGTGACTGATCCGCAAAGGACGATTAGGGGGAGAATGAGAATCCGTGCGTCATGCCAAGAAGAGACAGACGGAAGGAATTGCTGAACAATACAGCTAAGGAGAAGGAGCCCAATTAGGCTTATGGAGTAAAGAAGCATGTCTTGGTCTTAATCACCGGGTGAGTCGGTAATGACGAAGACGTTTTTTAGGTTGGTAAAGTCAACCGCTGGTTTGATTTCTGCCTCGCCGTATACGGGGCCTACTTCAAAGTCTTCGATAGTTCCGATAGGAATGTTTGGAGGAAACAACTTCCCCCGCCCATCGGTGTAGACCTTCATTCCCTTTTGGAGAATGGCGGTCTTAGAGAGGTAGCGCAGCCGCAGACGAGGCGTCTGGCCAAAGGTGGTTTGTCGGCCAACAATGATGCCAACCTCGCTCGTGCCTTCGACTTCCGCCGAGACCTGCGAAATCTCGTCGGTGACGAGAAGCACTGATGAAATTTGCTCGCCAGAAAGCTGGAGACGACCCACTAAGCCGCCGTTTGAAGCAAGAACACAAAGGTCAAATTCAGGATCTGATTCGAACCCGTTATCGGTTCCTCGATCAATCTCTATGGTTTTTCCCCACATTTGTGGTTGTTTTCGAATGACGCGGGCTGCAACCACGTCAAATTGAGTTTTCTTTTTAAAATCGAGCGCATTTCGAAGTTGATTGTTTTCCGCCTCAAGTTCGCGCACCCGTCCGGCTATAAGTTTGAAACGATCACGTTCTGCGACCACTTGCTCGACCCGCTTTTCAAGATCAGCGGAGTGTTCGACTTCTTCTAGGAACTTGTTAGCGAATGCTTCGGTTTCACTTCCCTTTGATATGAGAGGAGAGATTGCTGAGTAGTAGGATTGCTGGATATGGCGCACAGATTTTTCACTTAAAGTGAAAACCCATACGAGCCCAGCAACAAAGAGGATCAGAGCTAAAAAATTGAGAGGTTTCATCTCCGGAATCCGGATATTTCTTTGTCAGAATTGGTGACGCGTTTCAGGAAGGTGATCTCCTGAAGAACTTTTCCAGTTCCTTCGGCAACGGCGCTCAGGGGATCCTCTGCGACGTGGACTGGAAGCCCGGTTTCCTCACGAAGTCGCTTATCAAGTCCACGAAGAAGAGCTCCTCCTCCAGCGAGAACAAGTCCGCGATCAACGAGGTCGGCAGCGAGCTCAGGTGGGCAGCGTTCTAGAGTGGTGCGAACCGCATCGACAATGGTCGTAAGCGGATCAGCCATGGCTTCACGAATTTCCTGCGAGGTGATCGTGATTGTCTTCGGTAGGCCAGAGACGAGGTCACGCCCCTTGACCTCCATGGAAGTTTCTTTGGGAAGAGTATGGGCGGATCCTATTCGGATTTTGATATCCTCGGCAGTGCGTTCACCAATCATCAGGTTATAGCCCCGTTTCATGTAGGAAATGATTGATTCGTCGAGATCATCGCCGGCAGTGCGGACGCTGCGGGCGTATACAATGCCAGAAAGGGAAATGAGCGCGACTTCGGTTGTCCCACCGCCAATATCGACGATCATATTTCCGGACGGATCCTGAACGGGCAGTCCCACTCCGATCGCTGCTGCCATGGGCTCTTCAATGAGGTAAACCTCCCGAGCTCCGGCCTGTTCGGCAGATTCCTTAACAGCGCGGCGTTCAACCTCGGTGATGCCTGAGGGGATAGCGATAACAACGCGCGGGTGACTGCGTCGTTTGTTGCTCACTTTCTTAATGAAGTGGCGAAGCATTGCCTCGGTCACTTCAAAGTCGGCAATGACACCATCCTTAAGAGGGCGAATTGCGACGATATTACCTGGAGTTCGGCCAAGCATGCGCTTGGCATCGTCTCCAACGGCAAGAACTTCGTTTGTACCGGCTTTGACGGCAACCACGGATGGTTCCCGCAGAACGATTCCGTGATCCTTGACGTTGACAAGGGTGTTAGCCGTGCCGAGATCGATTCCGATATCTTGCGACAGGAGGCCAAAAAGTCGTGCAAACACTGACATATAGGGAGTTAAGCTGGGAAAGAGGTTATTTTGGTAAAGAGGATAGGAAGTTGCAAAAAACAACTATTGCCAAGTGGCAAGACGATGGAGAGGTAGTCTAGAATGGTCAAGCAGCATCCTTGTTGCTTATTTATTTTGCTATTGCAAAATATCTCGAATTCTTTATCTTCTTCTTGCTAAAAATTCTCTAGCGAGCTTTTCGTAAGCCTTGGCACCAGCTCCATGCGGGTCGTGTTCGAAAATGGTGAGGCCATAGCTGGGAGCCTCTCCGATACGGATGGAGCGAGGGATGAGGGTTTTGTAGAGCTGTTTTGGGAGGAAACTTTTAACCTGTGCAACAACCTCTTTCGAAAGATTAGTGCGGCTGTCATACATGGTCATGAGAATACCCTCTAGTTGAACTGAGGCTCCCGATCCAGATTCTCGGATTTGGTCGATAATATGGACGATTTTTGCCAATCCCTCTAATCCAAACCATTCGCACTGTAAGGGAATGATGACTTCATCAGCAGCAGCAAGCGCCGAGGTCATGAGGATCCCAAGCGAAGGGGGGGTATCTAGAACAATAAAGTCATAATCCTGTCTATTGCCGAGTTTCTCGAGCAAGTCGCTCAAGCGGGATAAATAATCGGGCATTTGTGCAAGTTCGATCTCAACCCCGGCAAGATCCATATCACCCGGGATTAGGGACAAATTTTTAATACGTGTAGGAATAATTTTATCTTCAATTCTAGCTTGGCCGATGAGGGGTAAGTAGAGACAACCGGCCGAGCTCGCTTCTTCTCCGATCCCACTCGTTGTATTTGCCTGTGGATCAAGATCGATCAGGAGGATCTTCTTGCCCTTTTGAGCCAAGGCACCAGAAAGGTTGATCGCAGTGGTGCTTTTTCCCACTCCCCCTTTCTGGTTCGCAATCGCAATAATATTCATGTAAACAGTCCGATGGGAAGCTGACTTGGGGCGATGCGAAGAGAAAGGAAAAAGGGAGGTTTTGGGATTGAAACTTAGCGTCCCAGCTCTCGGGCCTTTTCGGTGGCTGCTTTCACGGCGTTAATCGTTGATGAACGAAAGGCACCTTCCTCAAGTGCCGCGAGTCCCGCTATGGTAGTTCCGCCGGGTGAAGTGACTCGATCGCGTAGAATACCGGGGTGATCGCCGGAATCCGCCACCATACGTGCTGCGCCAAGAACGGTCTGGGTCGCTAAAGCGAGTGCCTGATCGCGGGGCAAGCCTTCTAGGAGGGCTCCATCGGCGAGGGCTTCGATAAAAGTGTAAACATAGGCAGGTCCGCTACCCGAAAGCCCAGTGACTGTGTCGAGCAGTGACTCTTTCATCTCATACACAATTCCGATTGAGCCTAAAAGTTTGTCGGTAAAATCGGCATCGGCATCTGTGGCTTTCTTGCCTAGAGCAAACGCCGCCGCGCCCTCGCCAACGAGAGCTGGAGTATTTGGCATCGTCCTTACAATTCGAGCCTTATGTTTACAACTATTCTCCATCGTCTCAATCTGAACCCCGGCTGCGATAGAGATTACGAGCAGTTTGTCAGGAGAGTCGACAAGTGAAGGGATTTTAGCGAGAACTTCAGCCACTTGGTAAGGTTTGACACAAAGGAGGAGGATATCACTTCCCTGAATGGCTGCCTCTAGCGAGTCGGCAGCTAAGATTCCTCCACCGAGCGCAGCGATGGTTTCTGGGACAGGGTCATAGGCCAAAACTTGGCGGGACTCAAAAACTCCCTTATTGATCGCACCCAAGGTAAGGGCTGATCCCATTTTTCCACATCCGATGAGGCCGATGATCATGCGCAAAACTTTGACTAGATTGAGGTGCACTGTCGAGTCCAGGTCTTTGTTCCCGATTGATTGATTGCCAATTGAGTCGGATTGGAAGAAAACATCGGTGTGAGAAGGACCTTACTTTCGATATGCTCCCTTGTGCTCTGCAATGAGTTGACTGCCGAGAATTTTAAAGTGGAAGATGTCATCCACCCGGTTGTCGTCAAACTTGGGAAACCAAAGGTCATAACAGCACTCGGAGAAGGGCACATGGCGATTTCTTCAAGCTCGGGGATAGCGGCTAGACATGTCGTGCAAGGACTTGGCAGAATGAATGCTTCTTGGGATTTTGAAGCTTATAGGCACTTCTGCGAAGCTGCCAAGTTGGACCCCGATTGCCTGATGGCCTATTGGGGAATTGCAATGAGTTTGGCCGGAAGCCAACACGAATTCTTTTCTGAACGAAAGGCTGCGGTTGATCGAATGCTTGATTTGCTCGAGTCAGAGATCGCGGAAGAGAAAATCCGTTGGTCCGATCTTGAGAAGCGATATGCGCAAGCCGCCGGTTATTTGTTGACTAGCGGTGTAGGAGCAGCAGGGCTGGCCTTTAATTCGCTCTCGGAAAAGTATCCAGCTGATATCCAGGCCCGTCTATTTTCCCTTTTTTTACAGAGAGATGGATTTGATAGCGGAGGCAAACCGTTAGTAGGTCAGAAAAGAGCGAATGAAGGCATTAAGAAAATGCTAAAACAGCATCCTGAACATCTTTCGGTTATGGCCTTCTGGGTTAGTAGTCAGACTGAGTCTCCTTTGAATGTTTCAAAGCTTCGTGACGAGGTTTTGCCAGTGGCCCGGAAATTGGTAAAACAGCTGCCGGAATACCCTCCATATCACCTCATGTTGGCTAACGTCGAAGCTCGTTGCGGTAATGCAGCTCTTGCGATTCAAGCTGCGAATGATGCTGTCAAGTTTTACAAGGCCTACATGAATGAAGAGAAGGTGAATCTTTACGATTGCGATGGTTGGATTCGTGCAAAAATCTACCTTGCAGCCCTTTATGAAATGAAAGGAGAAAAAATAAAGGCTGAACAAGTTGGGAAGGAACTTGCTGAAATTAAAGTCGAAGAAAAGCGCCTCTTCTCGCGCGGTGCCGGATTACTGCTCTGGGAAGGTCGCAATGTGGGTGCGCGTATCATGATGGGCCGGAGTGATATAGCTTCGTTTAAAAAGGGGCAAAATATTCTTGAGACCTTGCCAGAGGGGCAATGGTTCAAGGATAAATCATTCGCTCTGCCTTACCGAAATTGTATTGCAATCTACTTGGCGGTTCGCATGGCTATTGCCGATAAAGACATGAAGAGCAGTAAAGTCCTCTTCGATCAGTTTTTACTTAGGGTTGATGCCTTAGGGAAGACACAGAAACTTGCCTCTAAGACTAGTAGTTATGCCGACTGGGCACGGGCGATGAATACACTGCTGATGATGGTCCCAGAGCTCAGAGGCTTGATTGCTCAAAATGAAGACGGGGCGATTCGGCTCTCTGCTGCAACTTGGTTTCGTTCTGCTTCCGACCGGCAGGGCAGTCCTTCGAACTTGCTTCCTCCTTCAGTAGGTTATCCGATGAAGTGGCGGCTAGGGCTATTTTACCTACAGGAAGGAAAGTTGGAGAGGGCTGAGGATGCTTTCCGTGAAGGTCTAGCCCTCCATCCTAACAATCTTGCGACTCTAGAGGGATTTCACCAGGTTTTAAAAAAGATGAAAAAAACAGCGGCTGCTAAGTTGCTTGAGGGTAGGATTAAAGCCGTAAAACGATAGATTTCTGCGACCTTTTGGAGCTTAGACGGCCTTAACCGCAAACTTCTTGACTCTCGAGCAAACAGCCCTGACATCCACTTCGCCATGTTGACGATCAAGAAAATGACTAAGGCCCTCGGTGGTCGCGTGCTGTTCGAAAACTCGGAAATGACTATTAATTGGGGCGAGCGAGTCGCGTTGGTGGGACCAAACGGAGCGGGTAAGTCGACTCTCTTTAAAATTGTCTTGAAGCAAGAAGAAGCCGATCAAGGCACTGTCGATCTTGATGAATATGGTATGGTAGGCTACCTCGCTCAGGAAGCCGGAAATCCCGGGAATGCCAGTATTATGGAAATCGCGATGGGTATTACCGCGGAGCATCGTGAGGTGCTGGAGACGATGCGAACCATGGCGGAGGATTCCGAAGAATTTGGTAAATCGCAAGACCGCTGGGAGGAGTTGAACGGTTACCAACTTGAGCCTAAGGCTAAGAAGATCCTTTCTGGTTTGGGGTATTCCCAGGAAGATTTTGATCGCCCTGCTAATATGTTTTCAGGAGGTTGGGTTATGCGTGCTCACCTCGCCCGCTTGCTCGTAGAAGAGCCAGATCTTCTTATGCTCGATGAGCCGACTAACCACCTAGATTTGAACTCGCTGATGTGGTTTCAAAAATATCTTCAGCAATATCCTGGTGCGCTCCTTATTATTTCACACGATCGTTCGTTTATGGATGGTGTGGTCGAGAAAGTTTACGAAATTGATGAACAAAAATTCATTAATTACACCGGAAACTACACCAAATATCTGCAGCTCAAGGACGAGCGCTACGATCAGCAGATGAAAGCTTTCCAGAACCAGAAAAAGGAAATCGCCCGCATTCAGGAATTTATTGATAAATTTCGTTCAGTGGGCTCGAAGGCTTCGCAGGTCCAGAGTCGGGTTAAGATGATTGAGAAGATGGCTCGTCTACCTAAGCCACGAAAACCACGCAAGCTGTTCCATTTTCATTTCCCCCAGCCCCCTCGCTCGACTCAAAGGGTCATTTCTCTTGAAAACGTGGATAAGGCCTATGGTGATAACGTGCTCTACAAGAATCTCGATGTTCACATCGAACGGGGAGATCGTATTGTTTTGGTAGGGCCGAATGGTGCAGGGAAATCGACCCTCATCAAGATGATCGCGGGTATCGAAAAGGGAGATGCTGGTCGTCGAAATGTTGGGACGACCACGAAGATCGGATACTTTTCCCAGCATCGGGCTGTGACCTTGAATGAAAATAATTCGGTGCTTGAGGAAGTTATTGAGGCTGGTGGTGGTATGCGTGAAAATGAAGCGCGCGCTATCCTCGGGTCCTTTCTCTTCAAAAAGGATGATGTTTCTAAGCGTGTTAAAATCCTCTCCGGAGGTGAAAAATCGCGTTTGTCGCTTGTGAAATTCCTGGTTGATCCTCCAAATCTTCTTTTGATGGACGAGCCTACTACTCACCTTGATTTGACTTCCATCGAGGCTCTTGTTTCTGCTTTAAAGCAGTATGAGGGAACTTTGGTTTTTATTTCTCACGATGTGCACTTTATACGCTCGCTCGCTGAACACACTTGGCACATCGCCAATGGTGAGGTTAAAAAGTATTCTGGTGGTTATGACTACTATTTACAAAAATCTGGAGCCTTCGGTGAGGACTTCTTTGATATTTAACAATCGTCGATTGTTCCAGTGATTTAGCGCGGCCAAAATACCTCCATGGTTCGGAAGATCATCCACATTGATATGGACTGCTTTTATGCGGCCATTGAAGTGCGCGACGATCCCTCGCTCGAGGGAAAGCCTGTCGGAGTTGGAGGCAGCACGGGGCGGGGAGTGTTGACGACGGCCAATTACGAAGCTCGTAAATTTGGGTGTCGCTCTGCAATGCCCGTTTTTATGGCTAGGCAGCTTTGCCCAGATATTATCCTAACGCCGGTTCGTTTTAATGTTTATCGTGAGGAGTCGTCAAAAATCCGAGCGATTTTTGGTCGCTATACTGATGTGATTCAGCCTCTTTCTTTGGATGAGGCGTATCTTGATGTTAGTCATCGCGTTGAATCTGGAGCGGCATTGTCAAAAGAAATCCGACGCGCGATCTATTTGGAGACTGGTCTTACGGCTTCGGCGGGAATCGCTCCGAACAAGATGATTGCGAAGGTAGCAAGTGATTGGAACAAACCTGATGGCCAGCTTGAGGTAAGGCTTGAAGATATCGATGGTTTTATGCGGGGCCTACGTGTTGGAAAACTCCAAGGAGTTGGAAAAAAAGGGCAGGAATCCTTGGCGCGTTTAGGGGTCAAAACTTGTGGTGATTTTCAGAAATTCAGTAAGGTTGAGGCTGCTGAAAAGCTTGGGCGTTGGGGGCTTGAACTCTACGATAAATGTCGTGGCAATGATGACCGGGAAGTCTCAGTCAGTCGAACGAGAAAGTCACTTTCAAAGGAGCGAACTTTTCGGGAAAATATTGATAATGTCGACTGGCTCATGAACGTTCTCCGCAAATTACGATCTGAAGTTGAGGAGGCGGTGAAGGACAAATTTAGTCAGGAAATCAAATCAAGGGTGGTAAAGTTGAAGTTTGAGGATTTCACCCAAACTACTGCTGAGAAGGCGGGGAGACAAATGGATGAATCAGTCTACAGGGAACTTCTTAGTTTGGCGTGGAGCCGTGGAGAGGGTAAGGCAGTAAGGCTACTCGGGGTGGGGGTGAAATTTGAGGAGGAGGAGAGCCAGTTGGACCTTCTTTAAGCCAATTGCTAGATTATTTGATTGTTGGGTAGTCATTAAAATCGAGAACGGTGACGCTTCGCGTAGTAATATCTTGTTTAGGTGTTTTTACCGATAGAGTGACTTCTGGTTTCTTTTTTCCCCAGTTGATATCAATTAGGCCGTAGTTCGGTTCTCTTGAATAGGTCCCCGGGACCCTTAGATGAGAGGGATCATTAGGCGCTCCAGCATGCGTCATCCCACTGCAAGTCATTTCGTAGAGGTCAAATGGAAGCTTCTCTTTCCCATTGGCTCGTATTCTACAAACCTCGGCGAGATGACGATCACCGCTAAGAAGAATTGTGGGGCCTGGGTTAGAGTCTCCCAGTAGCTTTAAAAGCTTCTTACGTTCGTTTGGGATGTTACTCCATTTTTCAAAACGGTGCTCGGTGTTAATGACCTGGATGGAGCTCACGATGATGCGTAATTCGGCGGCTTTTTTGAGTTGAGCTTTCAGCCATTGCCATTGGGCCTTGCCAAGAATCGTCGCATCGGGACCTTTTTCGATTTGATAAACCTTTCGTTTGCCCTCCTTAATTTTTTTCAGTGGACTCCGGAAGTAACGGGTATCCAGCATGATGAATTGAACCCGCTTTCCCTGAGGCCCCATGATCCGTGAGTGATAGACGCCGGGAGTTTTTTGGGCTTCGTGATGCTTTGGAAATTTGAAGGCTTCGAAGAAAAGTTGTGCAGAAGCTTCCTTCATCTTGTATTCACGCCCAGCATCGTTGAGCCCGTAATCGTGATCATCCCAAATTGGAATAATAGGGATGGTTTTTGCAAGAGCCACATAGTCTGGCTGAATATTAAGATTATGATACTTTTCCTTCATTATGTTCGGGTCATCAGTATCCGCGTAAATATTATCGCCCATAAAAAGGAAGGTCTGTGGCTTGTCGGCTGCGATGGCTCGGAAAATTCCGTTGTCCCGTTCCGGTTTGTAACAGGAACCACAGGCAATTCGAGTGATTGGTTCTTGAGCAAATCCCGGAAGTAGTATGGCGAAGAAGAGGAGTTTTTTCATAGGGTGAATTAGTGGATAATTTGAGTGTCACAGATTTCAAGGATTGAGTCGAAAGGATGAAGCTCGAAAAGAGAGTAGGCATCGTGCGAAATTAGACGTTGTTTGCGACGCGCTCCGTCGGGGAGATACCAAGAGTAGGTGGTGGCGGGAGATGTCATTCCGCAAAGGAAACGAGCGAGAGCCCTGGGCGTCCGAAGACCAGGTTGTTTGAGGTTGATTAGGTTTTGAATTAGGCAGAGATCTTCATCGGTGATTTCGGGGGGGGCTGATGACGGGAGAGTTTGCGGTGGAGCGTGTCCGAGGCAACGCGAGCAGTGACCACAAGATTCCATTTCTTCGCCAAAATGATCGAGGAGCGATGCGTAGAGACAAGATGGCTTTAGCGCATATTCAACTACCCCCTGAAGACGCTGGAGATCCGAGTTTTCACGGCGTTGAAAGAGATCAATCACTCGTTGAGTGAGAGCGAGAAGATCATCAGGCTTTTTAAGTAGTCGATACCCTTGTCGAACTCTCGATGGTTTCACAGCAATGTCCTCAAGATCTTCAAGATGGCCAATTGCTTTCACGATTCTTTCTTTGGACTCACCGATCTCGGCGGCTGCGTCCTCCGGGTTGAGTTCGAGCCATTTATAGCCCGGTTTAGCGGTCTCGAAAAGCTTACGGAGAAAAGACTGAAGATTTGAATCGAAGCCGTTCAAAAGGTGCTCGAGATCTCGTGTAAGCGAAATCTTGTAAGTAGAGTAGAAAGGAGAAGTGGCTCTGAGAAATCCTTCCAATTCTAGGTAAGTTAACAAGGTGTTTATGACCAGTGGGCGAATGTCATGAGAGCGAGAGAGTTCGTAGATTGAGACATCAAATTCTCCGGGTTGATCTAGGAGAATACGGAGAATGGAACGGAGTGCATGGGGTTGTGGGGTGTCGCCGTAAGTGAAGTTGGCGAGAGTTCGAAGATCATCTTCGCAGGCAAGAAGTTCGCAGTGTGCTTGTTTACCATCCCGTCCGGCACGACCAATTTCTTGGGTGTAGTTTTCGAGGGATTTTGGGAGATTATAGTGATAAATTGCTCGGATGTTTGATTTGTCGATTCCCATTCCGAAGGCGATGGTCGCGCAGATAATGGGAACTTCGCCGGACATAAAGGCGTCTTGGATTTCAGACCGGGCTTGGGATCGTAGTCCGGCATGATAAGGGCGAACGGGGAGGCCTTTACTTTTTAAAAAGGAGGCGAGGGATTCTGCCCCATGCTGCAGAGTCGTGTAAATGATAGTCGGCTGAATGGGCGATTTCTGGATCTGCTTGAGGAGGTGTTCACGGCGATCGTGTGCAGCGATAGGAGTGACAACAAGATCGAGGTTGGCTCGATAAAAAGTGAGTTGATGGTGGTCCTGCGGTTGAATTTGGAAGTGTCTACAAATATCGTTTGCAACCTTAGGAGTGGCCGTCGCTGTAAGGCAAAGGACACGCGGGATTTTGAGCTCGTCGGAAAAACGAGTTAATTTGAGGTAGTCTGGCCGGAAATTGTGGCCCCATTCCGAAATGCAGTGGGCCTCATCGATTGCAAGTAGAGCGAGCGGAGTCTTGGCAAGACGCGCCCGAAAATTTTCGTTAGCGAGGCGCTCTGGAGCCACGTAGAGGATCCTGATTTTGTTTTTCTCAAGTTTTTGGTAGAGTTTACTCGCTTCATCTGCCGAAAGAGTGGAATCGAGTCGGGCTGCTGGGATTCCTTTCGCGACTAACGAGTCAACCTGATCTTTCATTAGGGCGATGAGCGGAGAGACGACGAGAGTGAGGTCATCGAAGAGTAATGCGGGAAGTTGGTAACAGAGCGATTTACCCCCTCCGGTTGGAAATACTGCGAGGGCAGATCGGTCTGATAAAATAGAGGTGATGACCTCTTCTTGGCCATCGCGAAAAGAAGCGTGACCGAAATATTTCCTGAGGGCTTTATTAGGGGCGGACATAGTAAGACAAACAAGTGGTAGATATCTCAGAGGGTAGGCGTTGTCGCGGTGAAAGATTCAGCAAGGTGAATGGATATTTGATCTAGGATAAAAAATTTTAGTTTCTCATTCTTTTTGTGGGGATTGATTGCAGTTTCTTTTGAAGATGTTTTGGTGTAGCCAGTTAAAAAATTGGAACGATGAGGGATCACGAAAAAGAAAAAAATAGAACATCTGAAGATATAGGAAACGCACGGCTAGGTGAAATTGACCCTACCTCGGACTTCGTGCCCATTACTCCTTCCTTTAACTCTTCCCCAAATGTTAGATTGGGGTCCTCCTCCAATTCAACAGGGGCAGTAAAAACTGGTAATGATTCTGGAATTTCAGTTTTACAGAAAAAGTCAGGTAACTATTCGGTGAGAAGGCCTGTTGGAAAAGTGGTTTATTTAGATCCGGCAAAGGTTTTTGGAAAAAAAGAAGAGGTTAAATTGATCTTTTCCCCCAATATTCCCGCACCCATTTCTGAAGGGTTTCAGGCCGAGTCGAATTTAAGCGGTGAGAAGCCTTTGGATCCTCAGATACAGATTGAAGCCAAAACGCGATATCCATCGGTAAAGCCGGTCGCTCTGGATCGGGAAAAGATTTATCCGGTGGCAGAGTCGGACTTCGATGATATCGAGCTCACTCTAAATGAGAGAAGTGCCTTCAAGGTCGATAGTGCTGAGTTTGACGAATCGATTGAGGAAAAGGTCAATGAAGATGCCAAGCCAATTATTCCTGACCCCGATAGGGTAGCAGAACTAGTTGCAAAGAAAGTGAAATCTGCTGCCCAAATCGAGGTGCTTGGGCCAAAACGAGCCAAGGATGAAGAACTATTTTTGCCAGAAACCAGGCAATATAAATGGGCCTTTTGGAAGCGTCCTTCCAAGCGTGATCAACAGTTGGCGCGGATCTCGGAAGGGTATTTAGAGATGGTCGATCTCGTTCGTTCCATTCGTGGCCAATTGGATTCCCAAAGTGAAAATAATATGATTTTAAGGGAATCATTGGTCCATCTGCCGCAGACTATCAAGGGGCTTGACCGTGGGATTGAGCAGTTCAGTAAATCCCAAATCGTAGTGGGAAAAACTTTGGGCGAAATCCATACTCAATTGAAGTTCAATAATGAGAGAGATAATCGTCTGGCGGGTTCAATGGATGGGTTCAATGATACGTTGAAGTGTATGGATGAAACTAGTAAGGAAACGATGAAGACGTTTGACCGGGTGCAGGAGCGGATGAAAGATTCTGATATTCGGATGGAAAACTTTTTTCAAAATGTCCAAGATACTGAGGAAAAGGCTAGCGAAACGATGGTCCGACTTCAGCGGAATATGGCACTTATGCATTATATTTTCTTAGGGTGCTTGATCGCAGTTATTGGCGTTCTCGTCTTCGCCGTAATAATGAAGAAAGATGAATCTGCGCCGACTCAGGCTATCGAGCGAGTTGAGCTCAATCCAGATTCAGAAAATAAGTGAACGAACCAAGCTATCCCCCAGCAGCAATTGTAATAATCTCCAGCTGATCACTATCACTGAGCTTCTGGGATTCAAACTCAGAAGGTGCGAGTGCTTTTTGGTTGAGTTCAACAACCACTGGTTTTTCAGCGAGCCCTAATTCTAATAGGAGGGCCTGTAAATTTAGGCCATCGTTAAATTTCCGAGTCTCTCCGTTAATTGTGAGGTTCATAAATGCGTAAGAATTGCGGGATCCCAGTCTTTCCATACTGGGTCAAATCCCTGTGTTCTAAGAATATGGGCGATCTCATCGACAGGTCGTTTATCATCGATTTCAAATTGTCCGGTGGCTCGGTCATGAGCTTGCTCATTTTCGAGTTCAACCCGACGTCCCTTAAGCGTTAGGTGCAGATCTTCGGTTCCAGCGCCAGTATAGCCCCCAGGATCGGTTTGAGAACCAGCCGAGATATGAGTGACGCCGAGCGGAAAGAGTGAATCGCGAAGTTCTGCAGGTTCGCGGGTTGAAAGCACAATTCCAACTTGAGGGAAGCAAATGCGAAATGCAGTGAGTAATTGCACCAGGCTTCGTTCGTCTAGGGACAATTCTGGATTAGGGGTGTATTGATAGTTCCCCGCATGTGGTCTCATACGAGGAAAAGCGATAGTGAAGCTGGCCTTCCAACAATGACGGAGCAGATAGTCGAGGTGAGTCGCTAGAGCGATCGCTTCATAGCGCCAGTTGGCAAGGCCGAAAAGAGCACCTATTCCGATTCTGCGAAAGCCTCCAGCGTAGGCGCGCTCAGGGCAATCGAGCCTCCAGTGAAAATTCTTTTTAGGGCCAGCGGTGTGGAGGATTTTGTAAGTTTCTAGGTGATAGGTTTCTTGGTAAACGATGAGGCCCTCCGCCCCTTGATCAACTAGTTCGCTATATTGATGGTCCTCCATTGGGCCAACCTCGATCCCGATCGTTGGAATTAAGGCTTTCAGAGCATTGACGCACTCTTGAAGGTAGCCATCCGAAACAAATTTAGGGTGCTCACCGGCCAC
>Ga0257110_1000867_pt1 | contig 14264 bp, 13 predicted proteins | sample LP_taG_7_FD_190184 | JGI IMG/M metagenome (GOLD analysis project Ga0257110, IMG submission 190184) | Marine microbial communities from Northeast Subartic Pacific Ocean, Canada - LP_J_2015_P26_10m | ecosystem: Environmental > Aquatic > Marine > Oceanic | place: Canada: Northeast Subartic Pacific...
GTTTAAGGGCCAAAAAGTAAAAATTAAGTCAGGCACTACAACCAGTAGGCCAAATAAAAAAAATTATAGAAATAATAGGTCCAATAATCAAACTTGGTTTAGAGAAGCACCTTTACCTGTTCCTAATGTAGAAAAAAAACAAATGCTCATCAGTTTTAAAGGTGGGTCTTCTAAGATTGCAATACTGGAGGGAGCATCTCTTGTAGAGTATTATTCAGCACAAAATAAAAAACAATCTCTTGTTGGTAATATTTATTTAGGAAAAGTAAAAAATATACTACCCGGCATGGAAGCAGCTTTTGTATCTTTTGGTGAAGAAAAAAATGGAGTTATTTACGTTGCTGATATTTCTAATTCAAAAAGGAACTCTAAAATAGAACATTTATTAAAACCCGAGCAGGAAATCTTAGTTCAGGTTGTAAAAGATGCTATGGGAGAGAAAGGAGCCAGACTTACTGGCCAAATATCATTTCCTGGGAGGTACCTTGTATTAATCCCAAACTCTAATACAAAGGGTATTTCAAGAAGACTTCCCGAACAAGAGAGATCAAGGCTAGATAGAATCATCAGGAAAATTAAACCAGATGGTTTTGGGGTAATTGTAAGAACGGCAGCCGAAGGTGTTTCTGAAAGTTCCTTGAAAAATGATATTGATAAATTAGCTGATGAGTGGACTGCAGTTTCCTCTAGTAATCAAGGAAGCGCACCAGTTCTCATTCATCAAGAACCTGATGTATCCATTAAAGTAATTAGAGAACACTTAAACTCAAACTTTAAAAAAATGTTAATAGAAAAGAATAAGAATTTTGATGATGTAAAAAGTTATGTTGAGGAAACGTCTCCAGAACTTACAAATATAATTGAAAGATATGACGACAAGATGGATCTTTTTGAGAGATATCATATTGAAGATCAAATTCAAAAAGCATTAGATAGAAAAGTATGGTTACCTTCGGGAGGACATCTTATAATTGATCCTACAGAAGCTTTGACAGTTATTGATGTTAACACTGGTAAATTTGTTGGAAAAGATAGCCTTGAGGAGACTGTTTATGAAAATAACCTTGAAGCCGCTGAAGAAATAGCTCGACAACTCAGATTAAGGGATATTGGCGGAATCATTGTTATTGATTTTATTGACATGGAATCAATTAAAAAACAACAAAGCTTGCTTACTAAGTTAAAACAAGAACTTGCAAAAGATAAAACTAGAACCCAAGTGTTCGAAGTATCTAGATTGGGACTTGTTGAAATGACAAGAAAAAATGTAGCTGCAGGTTTAATCGAAACATTCTCAGAAGAATGTGAAGAGTGTAACGGAAGAGGATTGATTATAAATGATATTTTTTCAAATAATTCACAAGAAAATAATATACTTGAATCTCAAGCCATAGTAGAGTGATTTAGTTATGAGTATATATGCAGTAATTAAAGTCGGAGCAATCCAAGAAAGAGTTTCAGTAGGAGACACTATTGAGGTTCCCCACAACTTTCCTGATGAAGCTATTGAGCCAATTTTTATGGGTTCAAGCAATGGTGGTATAAAAGCTGATAAAGATTCTTTGAAAGATTCGTTGGTTGAGTTTGAGTTTATGGGAGATACGAAGAGTAAAAAAGTAAATATTTTCCAATACAAAAATAAAACTGGCAACAGAAGAAAAATGGGTTATAGAGAAGATAGAAAAATTATTAAAATTACCTCAATATCTAATTCTGAATTCGAAGAAGAGGAGTAAAGATGTCAAAAACTAAAGCTGGTGGCTCAACAAGAAATGGTAGAGATTCAGAATCTAAAAGGCTTGGTACAAAAGTTTATGATGGCCAAGATATTTCTGCTGGATCTATAGTCATAAGACAACGTGGAACAAAAATTCATCCAGGAGAGAATGTCTCAAAGGGTGGAGACGATACTCTTTTTGCAAAAATAGATGGAGTTGTAAAATTTTCTTCAAGGAATGGTAGAAAACTAGTAAATATCATTCCAAAATGAAGCAATGTTCATCGACAACATTGACCTAACACTATTTTCTGGTTCTGGTGGATCAGGTTCAATAAGCTTTAGTTCAAAAAGTTCAAAAACTTCACCTAACGGTGCTAGTGGTGGCAATGGTGGATCAATAGTTTTTAAAAGCAATAAAAAACTTTTTGATTTTAGTCATATCTTCTCTAAAAGTATTTTTAAAGCAGAAAATGGGGGTGATGCCTCAAAAAATTTACAATCTGGCAAAAATGCTGATAATTTAATAATAGAGGTCCCAATTGGTACAAGCATCTTTGATGATTCAGGATTAATAGCTAAATTTATACATGAGAATCAAGAGTTAGTAATAGTAAGTGGCGGAAAAGGGGGATTCGGAAATAAAGAATTAAAATCCGCAAGAAATACAAACCCAGGATTTGCAGAGCGTGGACAAAAAAGAATTAAAAAAGAGATACAACTAGAACTAAGTTTAATTACAGATATTGCAATATTAGGTTTACCAAACTCAGGTAAAAGTACCCTTCTTAAAAAAATTACTAATTCTAATGCTAAAACTGATTCATATCCATTTACAACAATTTCACCTAATTTAGGAGTAATAGAAAAATTAGATAGTAATTATTTAATTTGTGACCTTCCAGGCCTCATTAAGGGCGCCGCAACAGGTGTAGGTTTAGGAAAATCAATTTTAAAACATCTGGTTAATACAAAAGTTCTTATATTTCTTTTAGATCCTTCAAATTTAGAGTTAACTATAAAACAACAAATTAATTTGCTACAAGATGAAATATATAGCTATGATGAAAAATTAAAAAAACTACCAGTGATAACTATTGTTAATAAATCTGATCTTGATACAGAAGCAGATGACATGGTAAATATATCTGCTTTAGAGGGGTTAAATCTTGATATTTTACTCAAAAAAGTAGATGAACTAAACATTAAGAATCTTGAGTCAATAAATAGAAGTTTTTTAAGAACTGAAATCGAACAAAATAATTTTTCCATCCAATGCTTATCAGAAAATTACTGGGAGGTAGTTGGAAAAGATGTTGAAAGAATTATCAATCTACTAGGTAATGAGAGCGATGTTTTTAATGAAATTTCTTATAGATTTGAAAATTCAAATATACCAGATGAATTAAAATTGTTAGGAGTCCAAAAAGGCAGTACCATAAAACTAGGTAGTTTTGAGTTTATTTATGAAGATTAAAAAAAATATTGTTTTAAAAATAGGAACTACTTCCATTATCAAGGACGAACTTCTCAATACAGAGTTCATAGACTCTCTTGCAAAGAGTGTTAAATTCTTAAAAGAAGAAGGAATTAATACAATCATTGTTACCTCTGGTGCAGTACAGCTTGGAGCAAATGAATTAGGACATAAGAAAAGACCTACTAATTTGAAATCCCTACAAGTTGCTTCATCAGTTGGCCAGATTGATTTAATAAATTCTTACAAAACTATTTTTAACAAATACGATTTAAAGGTAGGGCAAGTATTGATGTCCAAGAACGTAATAGAAGATAGATCACAGTTTATAAATACAACAGAAGCTCTCAATGAACTATTGAACCAAAATATTATTCCAATAATTAATGAAAATGATATCGTAGCAACCGAGGAGCTAAAATTCGGAGATAACGATCGCCTTTCCGCAATCGTTGCAATCATAACAAAAGCCAACAAGCTAGTTATTATTACAGATCAAGAAGGTCTTTTTAACTCAGATCCAAGATCAACAAAAGATGCAGAGAAAATTGACTATATTGAGTTTGACTCTGAAGAGCTTACGAACCTGATTGAAAAATCATCATCTGGGAGTGGTATGGGAGGTTTTTCTACAAAAATAATGGCTGCTCAGATGGCTGGTTTTTCTGGTATCCCAACCCAAATTATTTCCTGGAGTGATGAAGCAATATTCAATTCAATTAATGGAATTAAAATTGGTACATTAATAAAACCATCACTTAAAAAAGTTAAATTAAAAAAACTTTGGATTGCATATGGACTACAAATTGTTGGCAAAATTATAATTGATGATGGTGCAGTAGAAGCTATAAGATCAGACGCATCTCTTTTATCAATAGGAATTAAAGAAATTGTTCAAGGTTTCGATAATGAAGAGGGAATAAATATATTCGATGCTCAAAATAATCTTATTGCAAAGGGGATTTCTAAAATCGATAGCTCCAGTATTTCAAACATAAATAATGAAATTGTCATTCATAAAGATAACTTATTAATCTTATAAAAAGATTTTTATTATTTAAATAATCAAATAAACTTGATATGTGTTAAAAGATATAGGTATAAAAGCGCAAAAAGCAGCTGAACAGGTAAAAACACTTGATTCAGATTTAAAAAATAAAATTATTGATGATATGTCAAGTCAACTACTTGAAGATAAGGATTCAATACTTGATGCAAATAATCAAGACCTACAAAATGCCTCAAATTTAAATCTCTCAAGTGCCTTAGTTGATAGGTTGACACTTTCAAAAGAGCGTTTAGTCGGTATGAGTGAGGGACTTCAAAAAATTATAGATTTAGAAGATCCTGTAAACTTAGTCACTAAATCCTGGAAAACAACAGAAGGACTGAATATAGATAAAATAAGATCTCCATTCGGAGTTATTGGTGTTATTTACGAGGCTAGACCAAATGTAACAAGTGATGTATCTGCATTATGTTTGAAATCAGGCAATGCCGTAGTACTAAAGGGATCAAGTTACTGTGTTGACTCAAACAATGCAATTTTGAAATCATTACAAAAAGCCCTAAAGTCTAACCATGTGGATGAAAACTCGATTCAACTAATTAAGAGTAAAGATCGGGATGATGCGATTAAATTTATGCAGCTGAAGGAGTATATTGATTTGATTGTCCCAAGAGGAGGAAGAGGTCTTATCGATACTCTTGTTGAAAATGCGAAGGTGCCATTTATACTTGATGGCGATGGAAATGTTCATTTATACATTCATGATGATGCCAAAAAAGAATACATTAATGACATCATCATTAATTCTAAAGTCCAGAGACCAGGAGTATGTAACGCACTTGAAACACTCTTAATCAATCGTAAAGTTTACAATAAAATTGGTAGAGAAATCATTTCTGAATTAATCAACAACGATGTTGAGTTATTTGTAGATAAAGATATTAAGAATGAGTTTCCATCACTTGAAGAGGTAACAGAAAATCATTTTGCAACTGAGTTCCATGATCTAAAATTGGCAGTTGGTATTGTAGACACACTAGACGAAGCAATAGAGCATATTCAGGAATACTCTTCAGGACACACAGAAGGTATCATTTCCGAATCTACAAAAGTCGCTGAAAAATTTTCTAAAAGTATTGATTCCTCTGTCATTTTCATTAATACCTCAACTAGATTTACAGATGGAGAAATGTTTGGATTTGGAGCAGAAGTGGGCATCAGTACTCAAAAACTTCATGTAAGAGGGCCTATGGGTTTGGAAGCGTTGACCACCGAAAGGTATGTTGTAACTACTGAAGGGATAATTAGAAAGTGAATATGGAAGATTTGAGTCTTAAGGATTTACAGGAAAGTGGATACTTTGCTGATCAAGCCTTACTGGATGTAGTTAATGCAGCCCGTTTTTTAAATAAACCATTACTGATAGAAGGACCAGCAGGTACCGGAAAAACATTTTTAGCAAAAACCCTCTCAGGGATTCTTAATTTGGAATTAATCCGTCTCCAGTGTCATGAGGGCATTGATGAGGACAGAGCTGTATATGAATGGAATTATAAAAAACAACTTTTATCTATTCAAACTAAATCTGATACGAGTAATCTTTTTGCTGAAGAGTATCTTATAAAAAGACCTCTATTAAAAGCATTAACCTCTGAAGTTGATAACTTACTTCTTATCGATGAAATAGATCGTGCTGATGAAGAATTCGAAGCATTACTCCTAGAGATACTTGCAGAAAATCAAATCACAATTCCTGAAATGGGAACTATTACCGGCGAAGAGAACAAGGTTATAATACTGACCTCTAATAACACCAGAGAGTTATCAGATGCATTAAGAAGAAGGTGCATATATCTATATCTTGATTTTCCAAACATTGAGATAGAAAAAAAGGTACTAATGAATACTGTTGAGGGAATATCAGAAGATGAAGCTATTAAATATGCCTCACTCGTTGCTTTTGTAAGAAATCTCAACTTAAATAAAATACCCTCGTTAATTGAATCTATTGAATGGGTAAAATTTAATATTTTCAGCAAAAGTCAAACTGATGAAAACTTAGGTATCTTACTTAAAGATAAGTCAGATCATAAATTATACCTTGAAAGTATGGAACATTTTAATGAGTCTAACAACAAATGAGTTAGCTAAATTTTCTGCTTTTTGCAAAGATAACAATTTTCACATTCCTGTAGAATCAAGCGAAATATTTTTAAAGTATAAAATACAAAAGGATGTAAATTCACTTGAAGACAGCATAAAATATTTATATTACTTACTACCAAAAGATTATGAAAGCCAACAAACTCTTAAAAGCTTAATTTATAAATATTTTCATTATGTGATTGAAGACTTTAATAGCGCAACATTTTATATTATCGATGAATATCAAAACAATAATGAAAAACTTCTTGAACTACTTGAAGACATTAATTTAGGTAATTTAGAAGAGCTCGAACGTATGTCTGTAGATCTTATTATGAACGATATAGATGCTGATTTTACGAGACCAGTATCAGACTTATATTGGTTAAATCAAATTAAAAAATCCAAAAAATATCAAGAATTTTTTGATATGTTTAATAATCTCGAAATATCTAATTTCTCAGAACTCACTAATCAGTTGAATAAAGAAAATATGCAGATATTATTAGATAACTCTATTTTGGAAAAAATTATAGAGGAAAGAAATAAACAAAAAACCGCTTATAAGCCCTCAGAGCTTGAACCAAGGACACAACTTAATGAAAAAGATTTTTTATTTACCAATCAGGAGGAACGTAAATTATTACTAGAGCAAACCTATCAATTAGGGAAAAAACTAGCAATAAAATATAAGCGATTTATAAAAGACTCAAATAAAGGACACCTACATTTCAGAAGAACTATTCGTAAATCCTTAGAATCTGGAGGTTCATTTGAAAAGCTTATTTTCAAACCTCGGGTTAAAAAAAAGCCAAAACTAACGATTTTATGTGATATTAGTGGGTCAATGGCACTGAATTCATTATTTGGTGTAACACTGCTTTACGGGATGGTTAGTAAGTTTAAATCTATTAAAGCATTTGTCTTCATAGATGGAGCAACTGAAATATCAAAAACTCTACGATTAATTAAGAAAAATGAAATTGAAAAAATCTTTTCCAGATGGAGTGATTTTGTAAAATCTGATGGGCATTCGGACTACCAAACGTCACTTCAGGAACTCATTAAAATCGACAATTCTGAAAAGGGAACATTAATCGTTATTGGAGATGCCCGAAATAATTATAGAAACATATCTGAAGATCTTATTGAAGACTTAGATGAAAAATATAAAAAAATATTTTGGATAAATCCAGAACAGAGTAAATATTGGAATACTGGCGATAGTCAAATGAAAAAGTTTGAAGAAATTAACTATAAGACTGTTGAAGTGAGAAACTATAAACAGTTAAAAGATTTTATTAAAGAAATAGATCTCAAAAAGGTATTATCACTATGAATATCGGCATTTTAGGTGGGACATTTGACCCACCGCACAAAGCACATGTTGAAATTTCCAATAGAGCAATAGAACAGTATGACCTAAATCAAATTTACTTTGTTCCGTCTAAAAATCCTTGGCAAAAAGATGTTTCTACAACTTATATCGATCGCTTTAATATGACTTCTTTACTAGTTCAAGACTTTAATAATATAGAAGTTAGTAATATTGAACAATTAAATGAAAATAAGACTTATACAGTGGATACTCTTAAAAAGCTCTCAATTCCTAAAAATGAACTGTATTTCATTCTTGGTGCAGATGTAGCTGTAGATATTAAGACATGGAGTAGATATGAAGAACTTAAGAAACTCACTAACTTCTTAATTGCACCTAGAAATCATATAGATGAAAAATTATTATATGACCTTTTTCCATTTGAATATAACTTAATAGAAGGGGAGGAGCTTGATATTAGTTCATCAAACATAAGAAAGAGTTATGAAGATGGGGTTAACCTAAACTCTATAATCCCTCAAGGAGTATTAAATTATATTTCTAAAAATAACCTTTATTAATTCTTCCAAGTCTTTTTATAAAAAAGAATTGCGATAGGAAAAATCTCTAATCTTCCAACAATCATCAAAAAGCAAATAACTAATTTAGATGGTGTATCTAAAAAAGAGAAATTTCTAATTGGCCCCACTTCATTAAGTCCAGGACCAATGTTATTCATGGCAGAAGCCACGCTACTTAATACTCCCTCAAAAGATAAATTAAGACCCGCAGCACTAGTTGTTGCGCTAAGTGCAAATGTACCAAGAACAAAAATAGCAACATATAGAATAAAAAACGTTTGTACAGATTCAATCATTTTTTCTGGTAGCGCAGATTTAGACATCCGAATTTTAAATATTGCATTAGGGTAAAGTATTTTACGTATTTCATTTCTCACTGATTTTAAAAGAGCTATTACCCTAATTGTTTTTAATCCACCAGCAGTCGAACCGGCCATTCCACCTAAAAACATTAATCCTAAAATGAAAGCTCTATAGTCTACACTCCAAAATTCATAATCAATATTCGTAAATCCAGTTGTTGTTATTAATGTCAGTGATGTAAATAGTGCAGAGTTGATAGCTTCTAGATATGTTTCACTGATAGATAATGTTTTAGGAATAAATATTAAGGATGAAGAAATTACTATAAATAGGTAAAATTTAAATTCTGTACTCTCAACTAGGCTTTTGAAACTTTTAAAGCTTTTGAATATGAGAGTAAACGAAATTCCAGCAATAAACATGAATAGTATTATTATCCACTTTGCTGATTGAGCCATTTCAGAAACTGACGAATTTGAAACACTGAAACCTCCTGTCGATAGTGTTGTTAGTGAGTGGTTTAAAGCTGAGTAAAATGATAACCCACTGAAATACAACATAACAGTTTCAAGTAAAGTTAATCCCGAATAAACTACCCATAATAGTTTCGCAGTATCCTGAAATCGGGGTGTTAACCTATCTGCAGTAGGTCCTGGTGATTCTGCTTTGAAGAGATTAATTCCACCTGAGCCAAGTAATGGAAGAACAGTTATCGTCAAGACCACTATTCCCATTCCACCCAGCCATTGGGTAGTTGATCTCCATATAAGTAATGAGGCACTTACAGACTCAATGTCACTTAGTATTGAAGATCCTGTTGTTGTAAAACCTGAAATAGTCTCAAATAATATATCAATAAATGACAAATTTATATTTGAAAGTAAGTAAGGGATAGTTCCATATGCTGAAATTAATATCCACGATATACCAACAGCTCCAAAACCTTGTATTGTCGTAAGTTTTCTAGTGGGTAAAATATTTTTCCTTATCAGAAATGAAAAAACTAATGTAGATACCAGAAGAATTACAAGAGAGTTTGCATAGAAATAATCTTTCTCATAAAAACCATAAAGCATAGTTGGAATTAATGATGCAGCTAGAACGGGATACACAGCAGAACTAATAAATATTATAATTTTTAACATTTAAAATCTAACAGAATAATTCTTCTACTTCTTCAATACTTTCTGGATGGGTGAAAACAACTAATTTATCCTTAGCACCAAATTTCCAGCTTCCAGATGGGATGAAGGTATTTTCTCTTCTTGTAACACCAGCAATGAGGCAATTATTTGGTAATTCAAGATCAGAAATTGACTTATCTAAGATTTCACATTTGTCACTTATAATAATTTCCAATGCTTCAATATCAGTATCTTCAAAAGTCAATGCAGAGGTTACTTGAGAAGATCTCACATCTTTCAGGATGGAGTTAGCAGCAGAAATTCTTGTCGAGATAGTTGCTTGTATGGAGGAATCTTTTAATAACTCCAAATAGTCAATTTTATTTACTCGTGTAATAATTTCTGTTGCACCAAGAGCTTTACCTACGAGTGAGCAAACTATATTCTTAGAATCATCTTTGCTTAAAGCAACAATTGCTGATTCATCATCAACTCCAATATCGATCAAATTATTAGGAACTTCTGGATCATTGCAGACAACAATTACATGAGAATTATTTTCAGCTATCCGATTACAATCTTTTTCATTGTCATCAATGACAACAACATCGTATTTTTTATGTAGCCTTTGTGCTAATAGTTCTGCAGCTCTTGAGGCACCAATTATGATAACTTTTCTTAATTCTTTTTTTTCTTCAATTCCAAGAAGAGACAATGCCGTTTGAATGTCACCATTTTTAACTATTAGTTTAACATGATCATTTTCTGCGAGTTCAGTATCTCCATTAGCTAAGCTTGATTCATTATCTCGTACAAAAGCAGTTACAAGCCAATTTTCTCTTCCACCAAATTCATGGATGTTACTAAGTTTGTTATTCAATAATGGAGATGATCCTGATATGACTCCTCCAATTGATAAGAGTTTACCATCTCCAAACTCATGAATATCATAGATACCTGCTCTAGATAATAATTTTTCTATCTCATCACAAGCTGAATCAGAAGGGTCTATTATTTGATCAATTTTCAGTTCTTCAAGTTCATTTTTCATAGAATTATCTTGAACTCTAGCAAAAGACTTTTTTGTACCCATGTTCTTTGCTAAATAACAACTTAACATATTCACATTTTCGTTGTCAGTTACTGCAATAATTAAATCAGCTTCTTCAGCACCGCCTTGGATTAATGAACTAGGACTTCCACCATTTCCTTGAATGACTAATGCGTCTAGAGTAGAGTTGAGTTCTTCTACTTTGTGAACATTTTCCTCTATTAGAGTTACGTCATGTTGTTCGCCAGAAAGTTTAGTTGCTAAAAAACTACCAACTTCTCCTGCGCCAATAATGATTATTTTTTTCAAGTTAGCCTCAACATTAAGGATAGTGTCATTATTTATTACATGGTAATATATTTATTAGTGGCTAAAAAAATTAATGAAAATAAACCTAACCTCACTAACTCACTCGTTGATATTCTTTTAATTCAAAACATTAAAAACATTAAAATTTATAAACCAAATTTGGATATTTATAGTGATTATGTCATTATTTCCACTGCAACCTCAAATACTCAAATGAATTCAGCACTAACAAAAACAATAAAGCACATTAAATCTCTTGGATTGAAAGTATTATCCGAAGGTATTAACTCATCATGGATACTATTGCAGTCAAATGGTGTATCTCTCCATATTTTTACTGAAGAGACAAGGGACTATTATTCGATTGAAGATTTATACTTTGATAGTAATTTAGTGAATCAGTATGGTTAAAATTCCTATAGTTAGGGGCTGTAGCTCAGCTGGCAGAGCACCTGCATGGCATGCAGGGGGTCAGGGGTTCAAATCCCCTCAGCTCCACTCATAAAAATGAATATATCTTTTATAAAAGAAATCTTAAATCAAACTAAAAATTTAGCGTTCTCTCAGTTTTTCATCGCTGTCGTTTCTTTATTACAAGTTTCTTTAGTTGTAAAGATTTTAGGAGTTGAAAAATATGGAATAGTTACGCTTATAGTTACCCTCCCAACTCTAGTTTTTAGAGCTCTTCATTCTAAAAATAGTGATGTGACACTTTTAACAATTAAAAAAGGATCTCCTGTTATTTATTCTTTTGTTTTCGACTTTATAGTTGGTTTAGTAGCATTTTTAATATGTATACTTGCATTGAATTCACCAATTAAAAGTTATTTTGGAATTAATAACCTAGATTTTTATATTGTAGTTTTTATTGTATCTCGAATTTTTCAGACATTTTCTGAAAGTTCAAAGGCTTGGTTGATTAAAGAAGGTAGTTTAAAAAAATTCTCCATTCTCGAATCTCTATCTGTAAGTATAAGATTCTCAGCTATCGTAATCCTTATATCAATTTCACCAACTGTTGAAAATTATATTATTGGACAAACTATTTATTCTATTTTCTATGGGGTAGCCAGTATTTTTATCATGAAAAGTAGTATCCAGTTACGGTTATTTAATTACAGTGATTTTATAAGTTACGTCAAAACAATTTTTCCACTTTATAAAGATATTAGATTTAATCAGATTATGGGACTTGTTCCGCAGCATTTTGACGTAATTATCGTCTCAATTGTTAGTGACTACTCTGCGGTAGGTATATATAGATTTGCTAAAAGGTTGATAGAACCAGTAAATTACATCATATCAATTTTTAATCCATGGCTACAAAGCAAGTTAAGTCAAGAAGATACTTCATTTAGAATTAAAGGATTTGTTATTAGATTTCTCTTTCCATTAGTTACACTAGTAATTTTTTCTTATATATTTCTAGGCAAGATTGTTATTGAATTAATTGGTTCAAAAGATTTCTTAATCTCATATGAACCAATGATTATTCTTCTTTTTGGATACTCATTTTTTCTATTAACTTTTTGGATTAGGCAATACCTACTTTTTAATAATCTTATACGATTCCATACTTATGGAAGAATCATATATGCAAGCTCTTTTATTTTAATTTCATTATTTATAGCTCCAAAATATGGATACAACGGTATTGCACTTTCTCTAAGTATTGCAATGGTATTACAGAAAATTTTTGAATATGTTATTTTTATGAATAAGTTGAATCAATAAATATAAAGATTCCATCAATTGTAAAAACTTTAATTATGATTAACTTATGGTAATAAAAAATCAGATAACAAATCTGTTATTAATTTTATCAATTTTCATATATGGTTTAGATGCTTATTCAATATTTAACATACCTTTTTCATGGATGGGATTAATGGGAATATTTACTATTGCTGTATTTAATAACTACAAAATATTATTTAACTCAAACCTGTATTTTTTGATTATCCTTTTTTTAATTCCTTCAATTTTTAATATATTTCCAATAGGTTTAAATGAAATGAATCTCACTTTTTTACTTAGAACAGTAAATATCGTATCTTTCTTTGCTGTACTCTATTTTTCGTTAAATTATTTCAATACAAGTGATAATGGTAATTTTCTAAAATTACTACAAAAATTAATTTTAGTATTTTCTATATTTGCAATATACACATATTTTGCACAGATTTATGATTTACCTGAATTCATAAGGAATAGATCTAATACAGGATTACTGGGAAATTCTTTACAAACAACTTTTTGGCAATATGAACCCCATAGAGCAATTGGTTCTTTCAGAGAGCCTATATTGTTTTCTGCAGCATTATTACCTTTGTACCTTGTATATTTGTTTACCGTTCAAAAAATAGATGGATTTACAGTTATAGTTACTTCTCTAGCTATTGGTTTAACACGTAGTGATCTTGTTAGGGTGTACTGTTCTGTAATCTTAATTTTATTGATTATTCATTATATAAAAAATAAAAATGCACACAAAGCAACTTTTCCAATATTACTAATTTTAGTATTTTCGCTGATAGGAATTAGAGAGTGTGACTTAAATCCTCTTAGTCGGGATTGTCTTAATTCAAACATTTCCTCAACTGAAATCGAAGTAGTTGTTTTTAATGACATTGAAGAGACATTAGAGATAGGAAGAGAGAGGAGTGATGTTATTGATTATGTTATGTTTTCATTCAGCAGGTTAACCCCTCAGGGAATTACAAATGTTAATTCTGGTTTCAGTTCCTATCTTTCTCAAGAAATTACAAATGAAATGTATTTAACTAATAGGTCTCTACCCGAGTATCTTCTAACAAGATATGAAGCCAAAAACTTTGGAACAGGAAATTATTCATTATTAAGGTACGCTCCTAACGTACAGAACCTTTTTGTAAATACGTTATTGTCTTTGGGTGTATCGTTTATTGCACTTCTATTTCTTTTTGTAATTCACCTATGGTTTTCTGAGAAAAAAGATCTCAATTTTTATATTTTTGTTTTAATTTGTATTTTCTTTTTTGTAATACCTATTGAAGAATTAAACGCTTTTTCCGCCCTCATTATAGGAGTGGGGTATAACATGATTGTTAGAGACAAGGGTATTTATAAATGATGAAATATAATTTCTCACCAGGGCCAGCTTCGTTAAATAAATCTATTCTAGAAATTATTGAAAAAAGTATTTTAGAGTATCAAAATGAAGGTTTTTCAATACTTGAAATATCACATAG
>Ga0257110_1000868_pt1 | contig 14262 bp, 4 predicted proteins | sample LP_taG_7_FD_190184 | JGI IMG/M metagenome (GOLD analysis project Ga0257110, IMG submission 190184) | Marine microbial communities from Northeast Subartic Pacific Ocean, Canada - LP_J_2015_P26_10m | ecosystem: Environmental > Aquatic > Marine > Oceanic | place: Canada: Northeast Subartic Pacific...
GCTATTAGAGTTTATGGAATATACGATCAACTAGTTGAAGGCGGTGAAGATGTAAAAGTTACATTAGATGCAGCAGATTCTGCTGGTAATGCAACTAGTGGTGCTAATGCAACTGGTACAATTAATGATGCAGCTGCTCAAGTATGGCAATTGTCAGGTCCTGTTGAAACACAAGAGGGAATGACAAATACCTTTGAAGTTAAAACTCAAAATGTGCCGGCACAAGCTTATACATATCAAATAGTTGCGAGTGGGTCTAGTCCTGCATCAGCGAATGATTTTGTAGGAGGTGTATTCCCAAGTGGTAGTGGTGCAGTATCTGCAAATCACACATCATTAACTACAGATGGTACACATACTACTGAAGTGGTAATTGACGCATTAGAAGAAACTTACGAAACTTATACAATAGAGTTATACGATGCTGGTAATAATTTAGTTGCTAGTAAAGAAATTACTATTAACGATAAACAAATATATATGGGTCCTGTCGGAAATCCACAGAATGAAAACGGTGGAATAGGTGAATGGGTTTCTAACGATGAGGGTGTAACATATCACTGGCACCTCTTTAATACCAGCTCCGGTGGAACTGAATTCGCAAATGGAGTTCAATTGTATTGGAGAGCTGAACCAGGAACAACAGGTACTGCTGCTTCGGGAGCAGACTTCCAAGGCGGTTCATTCCCAAGCGGTACTGTTACAACGCAATCTGCAGGTTCAATTACAGGTTATGGATTTAATACATCAACATCTAGAGCTATATGGCCTGTAACAATTGCAGCAGATCTTAGTACAGAAGGAGATGAATATTATTCAATGAAGATTTATTATGATGCTGCTTTTACACAAGAAGTAGATTTATTTACTATACCAAATAATTTAATTAATGTGAAAATTAATGATACATCAACAACTCCAGTTCCAACATTTGCATTAAGTAATAACGGTCCTGTAAATGAAGGTCAAAATATTACTTGGACATTGACAACAGCCAATGTGGCTAGTGGAACAGTAGTTCCATTTACACTTTCTGGTACTGCGTCATCTCCACAAGATTATTCTAATGTACAACCATTTCAATTTACGGTTCAGAATAACACGGCAACATATACAGTAACTGCGTTTGCAGATAATTTAACAGAGGTAGGAGCAGAAACAGTAATAGTTACTCTAGCTGCTAATGATAATGCTGGTAATGCAACTGGTTCTATTGCTTCGACTGCTACTATTAATGACTCATCACAATCTCCAACATGGGATTGTACAGATGCTGGATTAACAATTAATAATGGTACTATAGGCGATCCTGTAACAGGTTCACTATCTGGTACTGGTACTCTTGTATCATTTAATCCTAGTACATATCAAAGTGGAAGTACTACATATACAGCAAATATAACAGTTCCAGCAGCAAACGCAAATGGACACGCATATACTAATGCTGGTCAAACTGAACAATGTACTGCAAATGCAACTGGAAATGCACCAGTAGAAGCAATGTATCATATACACTGGGGTAACGGAGCATTTCCATACGCACAAGACTTGGAAGGTAGTGGCCCATTCTTCTATGAAGCAACAGGAGGTAATACATCTGAGACGACTATTGAACCTATATTAAATGATATGGTTTCTAATCCAAGTGATTGGACTGTATGGACTGGAGTTAGTCAAAACTCACTCGCATCCGGAGATACTTTTAGTTTCCCAGTTGCAGCAGGAGGAAGTTTCTACTATATAATAATCCCAGATAGTTTTGGTATTCCTGATTTAACAACAGTAAACAAATTAAGTCAAAATGGAGGACCTGCTGGTGCAGCAGTTTCTAAATTAGCTTTAACACTTGACGGCTATCCGTGTATGATGTATAAATTATCTGCAGCAGCAAGTGTTAATACATTAACGTTACAATATGTATAATAAAAGATAAAAATAATAATAAAAAATGGCAAATCCAGTAGGAGAATCTAGTTTCGTAACGAATTTCTTTTCACCAAGTAATTTACACTTAGGTGTGGTACATTCTATTAATAATATAGGTGGTTATCAAGAATTCAGTACTATTGCAGAAAGAAATGCAATACCAACAACACCTAACTCTGCGTCAGCGCAACCATATAATGGTTTTACTTTAAATGATGACCTATGGTCTTCAGGTAGAAGAAGAGTAGGTATGTTAGTCTATGTAATGGAAAATCAAAAATTATATACATTACAACCGGTAGGTTATTTTGGTAATGGTGGTAGTTTGGCCGAGTCTGACTGGAATTCAGCCCCAGAATGGGAAAGAGCTGTTAGAATAGATCCTACCGGTGCATTCAGTAGTGAAGCTAACTCCCCTTCAAATAATTTTAATAACCCATTAGTTACTTCTGATGCATCTGATTTAGGAATTCATGTAAACGCTGAAAACGTCGCATTAACTACATTAGAACTTGCTAACTCATGTTGGGTTGAATTAGAACTAGGTATTGATGGTAATCCAATTACAAATGTACAATATGGAGTTCCTTCAGCAGGTGACTTAACAATAACCCTAACTCATGATGGTTCAGGTTCAGGTACACCAACTATTGCTAATGGTGGTGTTTTTACAGTAAATATTCCAACTGGATACGATGGAATATATGACCCTGTAGTAGCTGATGCAACAGTGGTGCCAACAGATGTTGGTGGTATTGATTCAGGTACAACTGCCGGAGATTTATCAGGTTTATCAATGAATCAAATGTGGGATAAGTTATTATTCCCAACAGTAAATCCAACTGGTTCTGGTGCTAATACATATATAAATGATGTACCAAACTACACATATAAAGTGGTAGGTGAAACAGTTTCATTTACATTAGAAAGTACTGCGAGTCAAGGTACATTATCTAACCCGGCAGGCCCTTGGGCTGGTCCAATCAATGCAGCACTTATTGAAGATATTTCAGCAGCTGGTGCAGCTACAGGTCCATTTAACCCCACAGTAACTCCTCCAATAGGAATTGCTGATGTGCCAATGAACGGTTATATAGTAGCTTTAGGCATAAATAGATGGAGATTAACTACTAGTTTTGACCAAGGTGTGATGCCTGTAGATTCTACTGGTGCTGATTTTTCGAATGCTAGATTTAATGCACAAGATAAAACAAATACCACAGATTTTGAAGGTGTTTACCCAATAAAACTAGGAGCATCTACTGGCAATGGAAACTTTGTTGATAGAGGTTTAGTTTCACATGGAGCTAATAATATAGAGTGCTCGCAAGATTATCTAGAGGTTGATGGCGGAGTTAGACATAGAATTGCTATTTCAGATGAGATGATCGCAGGCAGATCTGTTATGATTCAACAGTGGAGTCCAACAGCGCTAGCTTATGTTGATCTTACTATGTCATCGGAATGGACCCAAAGTTCTCAATCATTTAACGTTGAGGGTAACTCAATAAATTATACGGTATTTACTAAATCATCATTACCAGGTGGTGGAGATGTTGGTAACGACGAACTATACAGAATTAAATTTTAATAAAATTATACACTAAAAATCATGGCGAATAGAAATACAGGAACATTCGAGTTTCCAGCAAATTTTGAAGTAACTAAACAAGGTCCACTTGATGCAAGGCTTACTACTCCGGAATTAGTACATTTAACTAATCCAAATACTGGTAGTGCTGGCACATTTTTACCATTCCGATATACAGGTATGTTGGTTGCAGTAACTGGAGATACCGCTGAAAATAACGGTCTTTACCTATTAACAGGTGCTGATGCTTCACTAATTGCATCTTGGACTAAAATCAGTACAGGTGATGGTGTATCAATAGCATCAGTTTCATCAGAAGATGGTGTACAGATCATTACTATGTCAAATGGTACAGTATATCAGACAAATTATGATACTTTAAGGCTTTTTGAATTTGATTCTAATGGTGGTTTTTATTTCGTAAATGAAGATGCTGGTTATGAGGGTAATAGTGCTTACAATAATAACCCTACATTATATGTACAAAGAGGTGCAAGCTATAAAATTAAAAACTTATCAAGTGGCCATCCATTAATAATTACTAAAACACAGAGTAGTGTAGATAATCCTGCAGGTTTAAGTTCTAATATATTTCCTTTAAATACAGATGATTTTGTTTATTGGGATATTCCACATGATGCTCCAGATGAGTATTACTATTACTGTCAATATCACGGTTCAATGAATGGTGTAATTAAAGTAGAAGGTGCAGAAGGTGCAAAAGGTGACCAAGGTGACCAAGGCGCAGTAGGAGAACAGGGTCTTAAAGGAGCTCAAGGAGATCAAGGTATTCAAGGAGTTGAAGGACCACAAGGTGGTATTGGTAATCAAGGTCTTAAAGGAGACCAGGGTGACCAAGGTAATCAAGGTCTTAAAGGAGATCAAGGTCCTCAAGGTGAAGAAGGTCCACAAGGTGGTATTGGTAATCAAGGTCTTAAAGGAGATCAGGGTGACCAAGGTGCTCAAGGTGAACAAGGTAATCAAGGTCTTAAAGGAGCTCAGGGTGACCAAGGTATTCAAGGTATTCAAGGTGAAGAAGGACCACAAGGTGGTATTGGTAATCAAGGTCTTAAAGGAGACCAAGGTGACCAAGGTGAACAAGGAAATACTGGTGGCCAAGGTCTTAAAGGAGCTCAGGGTGACCCAGGTATTCAAGGAGTTGAAGGACCACAAGGTGGTATTGGTAATCAAGGTGAAAAAGGTGCGCAAGGTGACCAAGGTGGTATAGGTAATCAAGGTCCAGCAGGTACTCCTGGTGCAGATGCAGACTATTCTACATCATTTAATGGCCCACATAGTCTTGGTGAAAATCGTAATGTAGCTAATGCTGGTAATGCGATGGGACCTGTAACAGTTGATACTGGTCTATCATATATAGGTGGTGAATATATTATTGTATCTTTAGATGCTGGTCCAGGTAATTTTGATATTGCACAAGTAACATCATACAATAGTTCAACTGGTGTAATGGAATGGAATAATGTGTCTCAAAGTACAAATTCTTCATTTAGTTCTAACTGGAATATTAATTTAACAGGTATACCAGGTCTTAAAGGAGATCAGGGTGAAAAAGGTGCTCAAGGTCCTCAAGGTGAAGAAGGTCCACAAGGTGGTATTGGTAATCAAGGTCTTAAAGGAGATCAGGGTGACCAAGGTGCTCAAGGTGAACAAGGTACTCAAGGAGAACAAGGTTTACAAGGAGTTGAAGGTCCACAGGGTGGTATTGGTAATCAAGGTGAAAAAGGTGCTCAAGGTGAACAAGGTGGTATTGGTAATCAAGGTCTTAAAGGAGACCAGGGTGACCAAGGTGCTCAAGGTGAAGAAGGTCCACAAGGTGGTATTGGTAACCAAGGTCTTAAAGGAGATCAGGGTGACCAAGGTACTCAAGGTAATGTTGGCCCACAAGGTGAACAAGGAGAGTTTGACTTTATAGGAGTAATGTTAAATTATTCAGGTGCAACTGGATTGTTAATAGGAAGTGGAACTGTAAATGTTAAAGATGGAGATGTATTTAGATTAGAAGGATACGCTACTCAAGCTGGTTTCGGCGATGGTGAATATGTTGCTACTACTGACTTTACAATGTCACAAGGAGCTAATGCTAATTCAGCTCATTTAGTTCTGTTATCTAATATACCATCTAACTTTCAAGTATTCACATTAGATGGTGCAAAAGGTGAAATTGGCCCTCAAGGTGGTCAAGGTCTAAAAGGAGCTCAAGGTCCTCAAGGTGAAGAAGGTCCACAAGGTGGTATTGGTAATCAAGGTCTTAAAGGTGAAGAAGGTGCACAAGGTGGCGTAGGCCCAGGTGTTACTTTCCAAGGAGATGTCGCTACTCAAAATGATTTACCACTAAACGGTAATACACAAGGTGATGCCTATATTGTACAAGCAGACGATAGTTTCTGGATGTGGAATGGTACTGCATGGGTAGACGGTGGTTCAATTCAAGGTGATAAAGGTCAAAAAGGTGATAAAGGTGAACTAGGTCCAACTGGTGCTAAAGGTGATACTGGATTAATTCAAGTTGATACAACATGTACTGGCTCTGAATTAACTGGTCAAACAGATGTATACGCATTCTTAGATTCAACTTCTGGTCCTTATGCTAAAAATGCTGACGATTCAAATAGACCTTCAGTATTCCAAGCCCTATCTCAATGGCATGCAGCATATACAAATGATAATCCTGGATATACAGGTAATCTTTATATTTCTATACCACATGGTGGAAGTAGTAAAGAACAATGGTTACAACATTTAGTTGCAATTAGAGGCGCTAATCCTTCAGATCGAACAGTTCATATATATGATGCTGACCAAGCAAATAATTTATTCGAAGCCGGTAATGAAGATTCCGGTGAAGGATGGGTTACTACAGGTACTCGAACTGTAAATGGTACTGCTTATAGCTGGACAACAGGAGGTATACCTACAGATTGGGGTGGTGCAAATTATGTAGTACCTACAAGAGCATTTGTAATTAACCTAGTTAATGAAACAGAAACAGCATATCATGCAACTGGTACTAACCAAAGTGGTTCCGGAAATTTATCAACTCAACCAACATCTACTTGGAACTCAGATAGAACTAGTTTCGTGGCTGCTCATACAGGCATGGATTACTTTGGTGGTATATTATACCCATTAGCAAATGGATCGGCTGGGACAACTGCAAACATGTTATTACATGGATATGCGGCTATTACTGGGCAAAATCCGGTAGTTGAAGCAGATTTCCAAACTGCATTAGGTCCAAACTTTGCAGGTGGGGGTTATACACCATTCTTTAATGGTGCTGCAACTAACCCATACGCAACAAATAGTGCTGATTTAACAGCATATAACTACTCTGGTATTTTTACTAGACAATCTACTGGAGGTAATCCTACTAATACAATTACTTTTACAGCAGCAGAATTCGCTAGCGATATTAATAGTATACTTCAAGGTTCAGATACTACATCTCAAATTAATGTAGTACAATCTTATACAAACAATATATTAACGGTTGCAGGATTTACTTCTCAAACTATTGATTATTCACTTACACCAGAAGGTTGTATTTCTATGGAAGTAGATGAAGCCGCTTTAACAGGTCAAACTGGTGCTAAAGGAGAAGTTGGTCCACAAGGTCAAAAAGGTGCAACTGGAGCTGAAGGTCCAGAAGGTCCACAAGGTGCTCAAGGATTAGATGCACAAGGTGAAAAAGGAGCTCAGGGAGACCAAGGTATTAAAGGTGATAAAGGTGACGTAGGTCCACAGGGTGGTCAAGGTGCTCAAGGTTTAAATGGTCCAGCAGGTACTCCAGGTACTCCAGGTGTTGAAGGTCCAGAAGGTCCACAAGGTCCACAAGGTGCTCAAGGAGCTGAAGGTCCACAAGGTGGTGTTGGAGGTCAAGGTCAAAAAGGTGCACAAGGTGCTCAAGGTGTTGAAGGTCCTCAGGGTGATATTGGTGAACAAGGTCCTAGTGGTATTGGTGCACCAGGTCCAGCTGGTACTCCAGGTACTCCAGGAGGTCCTGGTCCACAAGGTGCTCAAGGTGCTCAAGGAGTTGAAGGTCCAGCCGGTCCAACAGGTCCACAAGGTGGTCAAGGTGAACAAGGTGCTCAAGGTGAACAAGGTACAGCTGGTACTCCAGGTACTCCAGGAGGTCCTGGTCCAACAGGTCCAGAAGGTCCACAAGGAGGTCCTGGTCCACAAGGTTTAAAAGGAGCTCAAGGTGCTCAAGGTGATGAAGGTCCTCAAGGTAGTCCAGGTGGCCCTGGTCCACAAGGTGCAGTTGGTCCACAAGGTGGTCAAGGTGAACAAGGTGCTCAAGGCCCTCAAGGTGCTCAAGGTCTGAAAGGAGCTCAAGGTCCTCAAGGTGTTGAAGGTCCTGCTTCTGATGTAGCCGGTCCTCAAGGTGCTCCAGGAGGTCCCGGTCCACAAGGTGAACCTGGAAGTCCAGGAGGTCCTGGTCCACAGGGTGAACCTGGCGGTACAGGTCCACAAGGTGGTACTGGTGAACCAGGAAGCCCAGGTAGTCCAGGAGGTCCTGGTCCACAAGGTGAACCTGGTCCAACAGGTCCTGCAGGATTTGATTTTGAATATGAACATATTGCACTTAACCCAATTGCAAGAGATGAGGTATTTACTTCAGCTGGTGTTTCAAAAGCATTTGTAAAAGTACCTGATACTCTTGGTACACAATATTACTTACACAAAATTCAAACTAGTTTTGGTTCGAATACAGCAAGTCAAGTATGTCATTTTAAATTAGTTCAATTCGGATCAAATGGTACGCCAGTTGATGTAACTGGAGCTTCTTGGCAACATACAGCTAATACATATTTTTATGAACATGTAATTTCTGGAACTGCTTTAACTGGTTTATCTGGTAAGAGTGTTTATATTGTATTTACAGATGGATCGACAGATGCTAATGGTTATACTGCAACCTTAATTTGGAAAAGAGCGTAACAATAAGTAGAGAATAAATAAATTAAATTATTGAATGAATGGCTATATCTGTAAAACAATTTCTGAATCCGCTTAACTGTAATGAACCAGCTTATGAAATCCAAGTTATGTATGACTCGGATGTTAATAACGGGGCTGTTAATATATGTAATGGTGGAGGTACGCAAACTAACATATATGGTGATTTTGCGTCATTAACAGATATTTATTCTAATAGTGCAACAACTAATGCCGGTCAAGGAGATATATGCCTAGAAGGAATGGATGTTGTATTCTGTGTAGATTATACAGGCTCGATGAATGGTGCAATCCAAGGTGTTAAGAATGGTATTGCACAAATAGCTACTGAAATAGCCACTCTAACAAATAATAATTATAGACTAGGTTTAGTTACATTTGATGGTGGTGGACAAACTACCTCAAGCCAATATGGTAGTTCACCATATTATTTAGCTTTACCGGCAGATCAAAGATTTACTGGTACAAATCCGCATGGAAGTGGTAATCTTTATATCACTTGTCAAGAAAAAATGAGCCTTAATAATATAGGGGACTCAACAACAGGATTTACATATAATTTAAGCTGCATTTCTACACCTACTAATAGTGCAAATGGCATGAAATTAGGTAGTGGTCTAGAATGTGGTGGTCAAGCAACTTACGATATTAGCCAAGGTTTTGCTGGCCAATGGAGAGCTGATGTATTAAAACTTATTATAGTAATTACAGATGACCAGTCTGAAGAGAGTGTTAGCTATTTTACAAATACAGTAATTCCAGCATGTAATAATCAAAATATACAAGTATTTCATAATACTTCAAGGGGACCAGGATACGCGAACGATATTGGTAGATATAAAGCAGCTGCTGAAAATACAACTCCAGCTGGACTTTATGTTGACCAATTAACTTTTTCTGGTACTTGGACTTCTTCTTTAATAACTGGTATTCAAGATTTATGTGCAACAACTACAACATATACATGCGACAATGCTGCTGCAGGATGGTATGCAGAAACACCTGTTGTAGGTGGAACAACGACAGCTTATTATTGGAATGGTACAATATGGACAGTTCAATATGCTTGTCCGGCTCCTCAATTTACAGTACAAGTAGATTTTGTTGATTCTGTTTCAAATGGTAGTGTAGATGATTTTCCAGCAAATCTTGCAAACCAATATGACTTAGATACTTTAGAATTTACAGGTGAAACAGGTGATGTTTTCTCTGCAACTGCTTCAGTTACTGTAGATAGTGGTTATCAAAATATGTCATTAACAGTATCTAATGTTTCCAATACTAATATAATAACTAGTACTAGTGTTGATAATGGTAATTTAGAGGTAACTATTCAGGTTACAATAGGAAATTCTGATCAAACAGGTGTCAACGCAGAATCGCTACAAATAAATGGTACGGCATCTCAGATACCTAGAACATTAAGAGTTGATGTTATTAATAGTACTACAGATACTCAAGATGAAGAGGGAGCAACACAAACTCCATCCGGATTAATTGACATGAATTTAGTAGAACCATCAGTAGGTAGTTGGACAAACATGGCAAGTACATATAATAACTTCGCATATAGAATGGATTTCATAGATACTCCTGGAGAAATATATAATTTTGATGTAGAATTCATTCCAAGTCCATCTGATTATTCTCTTAATGTATTATCTTCAATTATACAATCTACAAATTTAGCAGGTGGCGGTGGTAATTCATTCCAACCAGGTCTAACTGCGATTAATAATTTAACATTAGCAACCGGATCTTCAAGTCCTGACTTAACGGGTACTGTAACAATACCGACTGTTGATTGTCACGTGAAAATATACATAACTGGTGATTTAGTTCAACCTAATTATACTTATAGGTTTAATGCTAGTGATACAATAACAGGTGCGTTTGCAAATCCAGCATCACAGAATTTTACTGGATATACAGGTCAATTATTCCCATTTACGGTAGCTGCAGCTGCAGAATCCGGATATAATAATGTTAATGTGACTAGTGTGATAGAAGACGTGAATTTTCCAGATAACGCTGCTATAACTACTGGACCAACAGTAAATGGAAATAATGATGGTGCTGAAGGTACTATTACGATGCCACAAAATGGCGGTGAAGGTGGTATAATTTTAGGAGGTAGTGCTAATCAAATTAGTTATACATATACAGTAACTATTGTTGATAATATGTCAACAACTAGTTGGAATCAAGTATTGTTTACAGGCCCTGCTGGAAGTACACCAAGCGCTTCAAATAATATAACAGCATTTGGTAACGCTGAATATTCATATAACGCACAGACTATTTCAAATAACTCTGCCGGTGGTATTTTAACATCTACGATTGCTTCTGCGACTGACCCGGCTATAAACTTATCATTAAGTTCAATGCCTCTTGGTGGTGGTTCAGCGACAGTTACTATTGGTGGTACTGAAAGCCAAATCCAATATAATTTTTCATTGAATATTGTAACAGATAATCCTACTACTGGTTCATTCCTTGTACCTGCAGTGGTATTAACAGGTGGAGCTAATGATGTAATTAATGGAACATTTGTATTCTCACCTGCTAGTGGTTATGAATACTTATCTACTGGTCATTCAACTAGTTCATCTGCGGTCGATCCTATTGATTACGTTACAAATCAATTATTAAGTACTAATTATACAGTAACCATGCCATCAGGTGGTGGTTCTGGTACTATTACTTGTGATGATGTTGAAGAAAATGCTATTAGTTATAGTTATGACTTAGGTTTTGATACTACTGATTCACCAACATACTCTACTAATGCAACAATAACACCATCAGCTCCAATTACATTAACTGGTGCTGCAAATACGCAAGTAAACTGGCAGTATACTGTAACACCTTCTCCTTCTTATTATGAATTATATAATTTTGTTACAAGTCAGTTTGTTACTTATAGTGGTAATATAAACCCAGGTAATAACTATGGTAGTACTGGAGGTGAAATTTCAATAGGATATACATCAGGTGCTGGCGGAAATGTTAAGATAATAGGTGGTTCTATAACAATGCCAAGTGGCGGTGGTTCAGGTTCTATTATGCCTACTGAAAAAACTGAGGTTATCAACCCTGATGTAACATTTACAATTACTGTAGTAAATAATATAGCAAATACTACATTTACACCTAATAGCCCAATAGTACTAACTGCTGCAGCTGGTGATAATTTATCACAAACGATAGATGTTGTAGCTGATAGCGGTTATTCACATGATGTTACAAGTGCTGCTGTTAGTAATAACTATAGCGGTACTATTAGTGCAGCTGCTACTATTGGAGACGATGTTCTATTTAGTGGTACAATGCCAGTAGGAGGTGGTTCAGCCACAGTAACAATAAATGGAACCTCTACAGTAACTATAGCCTATGCTAATTTTAACTTTACTGAAACTGCGGGTGGTCAAGCTGAATCTGAGGGTGATTGGGATACTGCAACTATTTCAGTTTCCGGTCAACCTGGAAGCCAACATAATATAAGTAACTCCTGGAGAACAACAAATAATGGTCAAGGTAATTCATTTTCAGCTATGTCTCAATCATCTATAACAAGAACTGGAACAAATTATCCAGCTGCAGATCCATTTGGAAGTACATTTATACGAACTCAACCTACATCCGGAAATGTTGCCTCTATGTCAGGTACATTTACGATGCCAACAGGTGGCGGTACTTGGGGATTTGAATTTAGCGGAACTAGATTTGCAGCTACGACAACATCAGCACCATGTAATTGTACTAATTACGAAACAAGTAATGGAGGTACTCCACCAGTAGTATCACTATCAAACGAAACCAATGGTGGTGGTAATGGTCACTTTGACATTACATGGACAACAGCTTGTGGCGCAATAATTTCTGGCGTTGTTATTACAGTTGATTATGGACTTGGTTATCAAAACTATACTGGATTACCGACTATCAATAATACAGCATATAAAAGATGGACTGGTTTATCCGCAGGTAATTACAGAGCTACAGTAACGTATGATGGATCACCATGTATAGGTGAGACTGATGCAATTGATATTGTTATTGGAAATACAACAACAACTCCAGCACCTTCTCCTTCTCCAGGTTCTCCAGGAAAAGGCCCACAAGGACTGACTCCAAGCCCGAATACGCCGTAAACAATTCTAAATTGAGACATATAAATATACTGTAAGAGGTATAAAACTCAATTAGAACATATATGGAGCAAGAAAACTGCGCTATTCCTAAGAAAATACATCAAATTTGGATAGGTCATCAAGAAATTCCTGAGCATTGTGCTGCTTTTGGTAGAGATATGCAAGAAATGCATCCAGGATGGGAGTATAATTTATGGACTCATGATAAAATATTCAATGACCTATATAAAGACGATCCATTCTTACAAAATTATGTCAAAAACCCAGATCTTTACAAATGGGCATTTATGGCAGACCGAATTAGACTACTAATTTTAAGAGATTTTGGTGGAATTTACTGTGATCTAGATGCTAAACCGATTAGACCATTTGATATTATTGTAGATAACCTAAGTCCTCAAATTACGTTTTTTGCTGGCATGAAACCATCTCAAAATAATAATACTCTTATAGACTGTACAGTATACGGATCAACTCCAAATTCTAGAATAATACAGGAATGTCTAGGAGTCTACACTAGAATAACTTGGGCACATGGTTGTAAATCTTTTAATGATAAGATAATAGAAAAGATGGATTCAGACTGTGCAATCTTTGGCTATGAATATTTTTACAACTGGCAAATTAACGACAAGACTATAGTACTGCATGATGTAGAAGAGACTAGACTTTTTAGTTGGGTAGATAATACCAGACTATTCAAAGGTTGGTAACCCTAAACTTGAGACTGGACTAGCCAGTAGGGCTCATAGCACTAGCCTGACGCGCACTAAAAGTAATTCGAATATAAGTCACTAACTACCAGTTGACCTAGCACACAGCCTACTCTAAGTGAGACTACTTTCTAGAAGACAGTAGAGCCAAAAGCGCCCGCTCAAAGCAAATCAAATCTCAACAACAAGCAATTCCTAAAAGAATTGCTCAGGTACCATATATACAAGAGAGAAGGGGAACACAAACACATACACATAAGTAATGTTAATGGCAATCAAACTTATAGCAACACTAGTAATAGCCTATATAGTAATGAATAGATTCTTCACATGGTTAGACAAGTAGGAAACAAATAAACATTAAAGGGTATAAGTATACAGATGGATCCAGAAATAATAGCAATGTATAACCAAGGTATAGAACAGTACACAGTACCAGTCCTGTTCAGTATATGTCTCTTATACCTATATGCCATGTATACAGAGTATAAGCATAAGAATCCTAAGTAATCCCACGCATTCGGTACAGTTTAGTCAGTAAGGCCTCCAAGGCCCTCAGTCAGTATGGCTGATATATACCAACTTTCCACTATCAAAAAGCCACTTTAAGCCAAGATGGGCCCACGTTCAGTAAACTTTAGCGTTACTGGTAGGCCAGTCAAACAAAAGCGCGCGATGACACGCATTTCAGGGCCTCGCAGGGCCCCCTACGCGCAGTAGTCATAATATCACATAGCGAGAGGCCGCCTGGTCCCCCAGTGGCCTCTCTGTAATTAAAAACGGAAATTGCTGATTATGCCTCAGCAGGGGCAGTTTCTTCTGTATCTTCAGTATGGGCTTCTAGTGCCCCGAATAGTGCATCGAATGCACCATCCTCATTCTCCAATTTCTCACGTTC
>Ga0257110_1000869_pt1 | contig 14233 bp, 22 predicted proteins | sample LP_taG_7_FD_190184 | JGI IMG/M metagenome (GOLD analysis project Ga0257110, IMG submission 190184) | Marine microbial communities from Northeast Subartic Pacific Ocean, Canada - LP_J_2015_P26_10m | ecosystem: Environmental > Aquatic > Marine > Oceanic | place: Canada: Northeast Subartic Pacific...
AATGAGTCTTTAGGTATTCCAGCACTCCACGCAAAATATTTTGAATTATATAATACAATCTTTCTTTTAAGAAAAAAAGCAGAGCAGCAACGTAAGAATATTCGCCACGAACGTTATGAATATTTTAGTGGAAAATCGGACCCAGAAATTTACATAGACAATCCTTTCCCTAAAAAAATTAGAGATAAAGATACCATGCAAAAATATTTGGATGCAGATGAAAAACTTTCAGGGGTTTCATTAAAAATTGATTACTATGAAACTATGCTAGTGTATATTGAGAGTATACTCAAACAGATAACTAATAGAACTTATCAGATTAAAAACGCAATTGAGTTTATGAGGTTTAATGCAGGACTCGGATAATGGATGAAGAATTTCAACCAAGTCAAGATTTTGATTACTCAGTTAATTTAACCATAGAGGATATTTACCTCTTACATCACTGCGTTTTAAAAAGAATTGAGAATTGGGAAGGTTCTCCTGCTAGACATCCAACCGAACAAGAACATCTTTGGTACTTAAGAGATTCTTTGTATAGAATAATATTAGAATATAAGTTTGAGAATATGTAATAAATATTATTAGATGAATGGATCTTTGTGATTGATACGTCAGCAAATCTTGTTATATCTAAGTCCAACGAAGTATTTTTAAAAATCAATACAGAACCTCATATAGAGTATGAACTTAGAGACCACTTTAAGTTTGAGGTTCCTAATGCAAAATTTATGCCACAGTATCGTGGTAGAAATTGGAACGGAGAGATACATCTCTTTGATATGCGTTCCAAACAAATCTATGTCGGTCTGTTAGATAAAATTATAAGTTTCTGTAAGCAATACGATTATTCTTACACGTTTGAGGATAATAAATTTTATGGCACCCCATATGAAGAGAATGATGAGATATCATATGAAGGTGTCAAGGATTATATGCATTCCATTTGTTCTCATACTCCCAGGAAGTATCAAATTGAGGGAGTATACGGTGCTTTAAAACACAATAGAAAGCTATTGATAAGCCCCACTGCTTCTGGCAAATCTTTGATGATTTATTCTCTTGTAAGATACTACGAGAACCAAGGGAAAAAAGTTCTTTTAGTTGTTCCAACGACATCTCTTGTAGAGCAGATGCACAAGGATTTTCTTGATTATGGTTGGGATGCTGATTCATACTGTCACCGTATCTATTCTGGTCGAGAAAAGCATAGTAATGTTCCTATAACCATTACTACCTGGCAATCTATCTATAAGTTAGAAAGATCTTGGTTTGAAGAATATGATGTGGTAATTGGTGATGAGGCACACTTATTTAAGTCTAAGTCTCTAATTAACATCATGACCAAACTTCATCACGCTAAGTATAGATTTGGATTCACTGGAACTTTAGACGGCACACAGACGCATAAGTGGGTGTTAGAAGGGGTCTTTGGTCCTTCATACAAAGTGACCAGAACAGATGAGTTGATGAGGCAAGGACATTTATCCCAATTAGATATTCAGTGTATTGTTCTTAAGCATCCTCCTCGTAAATTTGATGTATTTGAAGATGAAGTACAATACTTAATTACTCATCAACAAAGAAATAATTTTATTACTAATCTTGCATTAGATATGAAGGGTAATACTCTTGTGTTATTTGCAAGAGTAGAAGCACATGGTCAAGTACTTTTCGACAAGATAAATAATCAAAAGAAAGATAACCAAAAAGTATTTTTTGTCCACGGTGGAGTTGATACTAAAGAAAGAGAGTTAGTAAGAGAAATAACTGAAAGAGAAGACAACGCCATTATTGTTGCATCTTATGGAACTTTCTCTACTGGTATCAATATTAAAAATCTCCATAATGTTATCTTCGCCTCACCTAGCAAATCCCGAATCAGAAACCTTCAAAGCATTGGACGTGTGCTTAGAAAGGGAAAAAACAAATTAAAAGCAACTTTATACGATATATCTGACGACTGTTCAACTACTACAAGAAGAAACTATACGCTTAATCATTTTATAGAGCGGATTAAACAATATAATGAGGAGAAGTTTAATTATGAAATTGTTACAATACAACTCAACGGAGGAATATGATAGAAGAAGATTTTTACGCAACTATTAAACTTAGAAGCGGAGAAGAAATATTTGCTAAAGTAGCAGCCTCTGAAGAGCAAGACAGAACGATGCTAATAGTTTCTAATCCGATTAATGTAAAGGAAATTAAATCTAAAACAGATAATGTAGTTGGTTATAAAATAGAACCATGGTTAAAGACTACATCTGAAGATATGTTTATAATTAGATTGGATGATGTTCTTACTCTATCAGAATCATCTGATATAGAAATTATAATGATGTATCAAGAATATGTTAGAACTGGTAGTAATAAAGACAAAAATGATGGTTCTTCTAAAATAGATAGAAAGATGGGATATCTCTCTAGTGTAAGAGATGCAAAAGAAATCCTAGAGAAGATTTATAAAGGTTCTAATAAAGATCCTAAAGAATCTAAGTAATCTATAGCTATCTCTTCAAACCCCACAAAGGTATTCTACATATGGTTTGGATACTTGTCAAGTGTTTGTATTGATACTTGTCAAGTATATGTATTGATGATATAATATATACATATTAAGATGAAAACTTATGGTAGGCACTACGATGGCCAAGAGGAAAAGGTCAGAACATTACGTTAATAATAAAGAATTCCTTGCTGCACTCGTTGATTATCGTAGTGAAGTTGAAAGAACTTTTATTGCTTTGAACGGCAGAGAACCTACTAAACAAGATAGGTCACAGAGATGGGAAACTAAACCTTGTATTCCACGATATATTGGAGAGTGTTTTTTAAAGATTGCTAATCATCTATCTTTCAAACCTAATTTCGTCAACTATATGTTCAAAGAGGACATGATCTCTGACGGAATTGAGAATTGCGTTCAGTATATACATAACTTTAACCCAGAGAAATCCCAGAACCCTTTTGCGTATTTCACTCAGATTATTCATTACGCTTTTCTGCGTCGTATTCAGCGAGAGAAAAGACAGTTAGAAATCAAGAACAAGATTATTGAACGGTCAGAGTACAGTGAGGTCTTTGACGACAACAACACCCTTGACGGATCCAACTACAGCGAGTATAATAGTATCAAGGACGCTGTCCATAGTAAACTCCGTTATCAATGAGAATTGCGATCATTACAGATCAGCACTTTGGTGCCCGTAAGAACTCTAAACTTTTTCATGACTATTTTTTAAAGTTCTACAATGATGTCTTCTTCCCCACTATTGAGGAAGAGGGCATTACTACTATTGTAGATATGGGTGATACATTTGATAGTCGTAAAGGTATTGATTTTTCGGCACTCTCTTGGGCAAAGAATAATTACTATGACAGACTCCAGGATATGGGAGTTACTGTTCATACTATCGTTGGTAATCATACTGCATACTATAAAAATACTAATAATGTCAATGCAGTTGACTTACTACTTCGCGAATATAAAAACGTTATTATATATTCTGAACCAACAGAAGTTAAACTTGATAAACTTGGAGTAGTATTTGTTCCTTGGATTAATGATGAGAACGAAAAGGATACTTTAAAGGTACTTAATAAGACTAAGTATGACTGTGTTATGGGTCACCTTGAGCTCAGTGGGTTCAGGGCACATAAGAATGTGGTGATGGACCACGGTATGGATAAAGAAGTATTCTCTAAATTCTCTACGGTATACAGTGGTCACTATCATACACGTTCTTCTGACGGCAAGATTTCATATCTGGGTAATCCTTATGAAATGTTCTGGAACGATGTAAATGACTCTAGAGGTTTTCATATCTTTGATACAGATACTAGAGAATTGACTCCGATTAATAATCCATATCGGATGTTCCACAATTTGTATTATGATGACGAGTCTCATCAAATGGTAGATGTTACTCCATATGAAAATAAAATTGTAAAAGTTATTGTTAGGAACAAACCAAGAGTTAAAGAGTTTGAGAAGGTTATTGATAAACTATATTCTATAGGTGTTGCCGAACTAAAGATCGTAGAAAATTATGATTTTGGTGGATGGTATGATGATAAAGAATTTTCTGCTATGGAGTCTGAAGATACGCTTTCTATTTTGGATAGATATATTCAAGAGGCAGAAGTAACTCTTGACAAATCAAAGATTCAAAATATTATCAGAGATACGTATCAAGAGGCATGTGAGATGGTGTAATGTTTATTTTAACGATTTTAGGAAAGGAAACTGATGGGGCATATTCTGTTGCCAACAAAGACGGAACAGATATTCTTTATATCTTTCAAGAAGAAGACGATGCATCGCGATATGCTATGATGTTAGAGAACTCTGGCAGTCCAGAAATGCACGTTATTGAAGTTGATAACGAAACTATGATTGAAACCTGTGTGCTGCATAATTATAGTTACACACTTATTACTCCTAATGACATTGTGATTCCCCCTGATACTGAGCATGATCTTATTTAAAACTATTAGATGGAAAAACTTTCTTTCTACTGGAAACCAATTCACCGAAGTCAGTCTTACTCAAAATAATACAAATTTAATTATTGGTACTAATGGTGCAGGTAAATCTACTATTTTAGATGCGCTTACATTTTCTTTATTTGGTAAACCTTTTCGTAAAATTAATAAACCACAACTAATCAATGCAACTAACGAGAAAGACTGTCTTGTTGAAGTTGAATTTACTGTAGGTAATGTTGAATGGAAAGTTGTTCGTGGTATCAAACCAAATATCTTTAAGGTTTGGAGAGACAATGAACTGCTAGACCAAAGTGCATCTGCTAACGACCAGCAGAAATGGTTTGAGCAAAATGTATTGAAGATGAATTATAAATCTTTTACTCAAATTGTAATTCTGGGTAGCAGCACATTTGTTCCATTTATGCAACTGACGGCAAATAATCGTAGAGAGGTTATTGAAGACCTTTTAGATATTCGTATTTTCTCTACGATGAATACCGTTATAAAGGACAAAATTCGTGCCTTACGTGAAGATATTAAAGTCTATGAACTTAAGAAAGAATCCTTGCTTGAAAAGGTTTCGATGCAAGAAGACTTCATGGAAGAACTTGAGAATCGTGCCAAGCAAAATGTTTCGGATAAAGAACTAAAGATTGGTAATCTTCTTGTAGAAGAAAATGATTGGATGGGAATCAATGAAACAAAGAATATTGAACTCGCTAGTTTGCAAAAACGGATAGAAGGATATTCTGGTTCTTCAGAAAAACTTCGTACACTTGGTAATCTAAAAGGTAAGATTTCTAACAAAGTATCAACTATTACCAAGGAACATAAATTTTTCACACAAAATACGGTCTGCCCCACCTGTACACAATCTATTGAAGAGACCTTCAGAATAAATAAGATTGAAGACGCTCAGAATAAAGCAAAAGAGTTGCAATCCGGTTATAATGAACTGGAGGAGGCAATTAAAAATGAAGAAGATCGAGAGCGTCAATTCACTGTTCTATCAAAGGAGATTTTAGTCCTCAATAATGGCATTTCTAAAAACAATACTCAGATCGCTGGATGTCAGAGACAAATCAGAGATTTGGAATCGGAAATTCAAAGAGTTACCGATCAAATTGCAAACCGAAATGTTGAAGATGAAAAGTTAACTTCTTTTAAGGAGAATCTAAAAACCACATACGACGAACTCGCTAAGAACAAGGACACAATCCAATACTACGATTTTACTTATGGATTGCTTAGAGACGGTGGAGTTAAATCCAAAATCATTAAGAAGTATCTACCGCTGATAAATCAGCAAGTTAACCGTTATCTTCAGATGATGGATTTCTATATTAACTTCACACTTGATGAGGAATTTAACGAAACCGTCCAGTCCCCTATTCACGAAGACTTTTCTTATGCTTCTTTCAGTGAAGGAGAGAAGATGAGAATTGACCTAGCACTTCTCTTTACTTGGCGTGAAGTAGCAAAGATGAAGAACTCAGTCAACACCAATCTTTTGATTATGGATGAGGTATTTGATAGTTCACTAGACGGATTTGGAACTGAAGAATTCCTAAAGATTATTCGTTATGTCATCAAAGATGCTAATATCTTTGTTATCTCTCACAAGGCAGGATTAGAAGACAAGTTTGAAAGTGTCACCCGATTTGAGAAAATCAAAGGGTTTTCCCGCATGGTCAAGTGAAGAGAGACACTTTAAAAAGCAGCACACTACCTCGCCTCACAGCGGGGTTCTTTTGTATGATAGGTCTATAAGAAACAAAACCATGACCAAGCACGAAGTCAAATCACAACTTGCCAAACTGTTGGCTACTGAAGATTTGGTGGTTGAGCACAGGTTTGTTGAGACTGCTCAGTTCAATGTGCAAACCCGTGTGCTGACTCTGCCTCGTTGGGAGAGAGCAAGTAATAGCGTTTATGATATGCTAGTTGGTCATGAAGTTGGTCACGCACTCTTTACTCCAAATGTAGATCCTCCTAAGGGTGTCCCTCACTCCTTCATCAATATTACTGAGGATGCTAGGATTGAGAAACTGATGAAACGAAAATATCCTGGTCTTACTAAAACTTTTTTCAGAGGTTACAAAGAACTTTCTGATGAAGATTTCTTTTGTCTAGAAGGTGAGGATATTAGTAAGATGACTCTTGCTGACCGTGCTAATCTTTACTTTAAGATTGGTAATTATATTGAAGTTTCTTTCTTTAATAGTAAAGAGAAAGAGATTATTAAAATGATTGCAGATTGCGAAACCTTTGCAGATGCTTGTATTGCTGCAGAAGAGATGTATCGCTATGACAAGCAATCTCAGAAAGAACAACAGCAAAATATTGATATTCCTGCATCATCTTCCGATTCAGGTTCTAGTCAAAGTGATAGGGAAATGACGCATGAGGAGATGCAGGAAGAAGCAGAGCGACGGGAGGAAGAAAATGAGCAGACTGAAAATGAATCATCTATACAAGATGAAACTCTAGAGAATAATACTGGTTCCAATGGCAGTGTTATTGAACCTGAAGTAAGGACTGTTGATACTCTTGATGAAAGTCTACGTGAATTGGTATCTAATACTGGTGCTGACAATATCTACGTTGAACTTCCCAAGGTAAATCTTGATACTGTTATTGGTAAGAATAAAGAAATTCATAACTATATTGATTCCAACTGGATGATTCGTGATGAAAGAGATACTTTTAGAGTACCTGACTCTACATACAACCAATTCAAACGTTCTTCCCAGAAAGAAGTCAACTATCTTGTAAAAGAGTTTGAATGTAAAAAGGCAGCAGATTCTTATGCCCGTGCCTCTGTATCAAAAACAGGTGTTCTTGACTGCACTAAGCTACATACTTATAAGTATAATGACGATCTTTTCAAGAAGGTCACTACGCTTGCTGATGGTAAGAATCACGGACTAGTTTTTGTTCTTGATTGGTCTGGTTCTATGGCACCAGTTCTTGAAGATACCTGCAAGCAACTTTTCAACTTAATTTGGTTCTGTAAGAAAGTAAATATTCCTTTTGAGGTCTATGCTTTCACTAATGAGTGGATTCGACATAATACTCTTGCTAATGGTAATTGGGCACCTCTACCTTCTCACTATGAAGCAGAAGATGGACAACTTGTTGTTGAAGAGAATTTCTGTATGATGAATATTCTTACCAGTAAAGTTAATGGTAAGACTCTTGACCATCAGATGAAAAACATCTATCGCATTGCTTATTATTTTGCTTGTCGTGGTTGCTTTTCTTATGAACCTGGTCGCCGTGTGTCTCTTTCTGGGACACCATTGAATGAAGCAATTATCAGTCTTCATCAGATTCTTCCCACTTTCCAACGTGAAAACAAACTGCAGAAAGTTCAGTGTGTAATTCTGACTGATGGTGAGGCAGGTTTTGTTAATCGTCATGCCTTGGTTACTAACTACAAAGGTGAGGAGCATATTGGTTATAAGCGATTGGTTGCTGATCGCACTTTTGTCCGTGATCGTAAAATTGGTAATACATATCAACTTGGATATCGTTTTCATGAATTTACTGATATTCTTCTTCGTAATCTCAAAGATAACTTTGTTGATATGAATCTGATTGGTATTCGTGTTCTTGCTCCTAGAGATGCTAATCAATTTATCAAAATGTATCATGGCGATACTTGGTCTGAAGAAGCAGTAAAAATCAATAATACTTGGCGTAAAGAAAAGAGTTTTACTATTAAGAACTCTGGTTATGACTCATACTTTGGTATGTCTGCTACAGCACTAAACCAGGAAACTGATTTTGAAGTTAGTGAAGGTGCCACTAAAGCAAAAATCAAATCTGCTTTTGTAAAATCTTTGAAGATTAAAAAGTTAAACAAGCGTATCCTTGGAGAATTCATCTCTCTAGTTGTATGACAGACTTACCAGAATGGAGAAAGAAAGCACTTGCCGACCCTTCTCTAAAATCAGAACAAGTAGAAATCTTAATGCACGGACCTAAATCTTTAGCACAAGCATGGTTCCTAGCAGCAATGAGATACAAATACGGACGGTCAGAAGACTGACCACCTCCCCCTAGAAACCAACCCATCCTGCCTTATACTAAGGACATCAACAAACAAAGCAATGGCAATCTCCACTGAATACATCAGTTCTTCGCTCCGCAACCTCTACGGAACTACTTTTACCAGCGCAGAACTGAAAGCATGGTGTGCTATGAACGGAACAACTTATCAGACTGTTTCCAAAAAACTTGACCAATTCAAGGTTGGTCGTGGTAAGTGGAACCTTGAAGTGACACCTCAGAAAGTTGAAGAGATTGAGCGCACATATGAATCACCAGCAGCAATGCCTGCTGTCGAACAAAACCTTATTCCCAGCACAGATGATACCTTCGTCAAGTTTGGTAATTATGGCGATATTCGCAAAATTATTCAATCGCGACTATTTTATCCTACGTTTATTACGGGTCTTTCGGGTAATGGTAAAACGTTCTCTGTCGAACAAGCGTGTGCTCAACTTGGAAGAGAACTAATCCGTGTCAACTTGACTATTGAAACTGATGAAGATGACCTTGTGGGTGGTTTCCGGCTTGTTAATGGTAATACTGCATGGCACAATGGTCCAGTCATCGAAGCACTTGAGCGAGGTGCAATCCTCCTTTTGGATGAAATCGACCTGGCATCAAACAAAATCCTCTGCCTTCAGTCGGTTTTAGAAGGTAAAGGTGTGTTCCTCAAAAAGATTGGTAAGTATATCAAACCTACTGATGGATTTAATGTAATTGCTACGGCAAACACTAAAGGTAAAGGTTCTGAAGATGGTCGTTTCATTGGAACTAACGTTCTCAATGAGGCATTTTTAGAACGCTTCCCCGTAACCCTTGAGCAAGAGTATCCGACTCCAGCTAACGAAGCAAAGATTCTTTCTAAGGTTGCTGATACTGTGGGTGTCAATGATGATAAGTTTATCTCTCGTTTGGTTGATTGGGGCGACATTATCCGTAAGACCTTCTATGATGGTGGTATTGAAGAAATCATCAGCACCCGCCGTCTTGTTCATATTGTTCGTGCCTACAGTATCTTCAATGACAAGGCAAAGGCAATTCAAGTTTGCGTAAATCGTTTCGATGATGAAACCAAACAGGCATTCCTGGAATTGTATGATAAGGTTGATGTTGATTTCCAAATGCCCATTGACGAGGAGGTGCAATCCTGATATAATGACTAATGCTTGGAGTTTACTTTATGATGCCATGATTACTGATGCAAACTCAAATGATTACAATGACTTTTGGGAACAATCTTATAACTACAAAATCGCAAGCAATCCTGTGAACGAAGATAAAATTACATTTAATATTCCCGATCTTCCAGAACCTCCTAAGAATGACAATGGGTTCTGGAAGTATCATGAGGATGTTATCCTCAAAGAGATTCGTGATTACCTTAGTGGGACATACAACGCTCACTATGCTTCTCCCGAATCGCATACCCAGACACTTGACCTTATTGCAGGTATTGGTGATGCAGAACCATTCTGTAGATCTAATGCTATCAAGTATCTGTCTCGCTTTGGTAAGAAAGGTGGCAAAAACCAGCGAGACCTTTTGAAAGCAATTCACTATTGCATTCTTCTTTACCATTTTGCCGGACTCTGTAATGAAAATACGACACCTTATGAAACTTTCTGATAAAACTATTTCTGTCCTGAAGAACTTCTCTTCTATCAATCAGTCTATCCTCTTCAAAGAGGGTAACAAACTTCGCACTATTAGTGTGATGAAGAATATCCTTGCAGAGGCAACAGTATCTGAGGAGTTTAGTAAAGATTTTGGTATCTACGATCTCAACCAGTTTCTTAATGGTATGAGCCTTCACCAGCAACCTGAACTTGACTTTGCTAATGAAGGTTATGTGATGATTCGCGAAGGCAAGATGCGTTCTAAGTATTTCTTTGCTGATCCTAACGTTATTGTTACTCCTCCTGATAAAGAGATTAAACTTCCTAGTGAAGATGTTTGCTTTGAGTTGAGCACCGAACAATTAAATTCACTACTTAAAGCAGCAGCAGTATATCAACTGCCTGACATCTGTACTATTGGTGAAGCAGGTGTAGTTAGATTGGTTGCTCGCGATAAGAAGAATGACACTTCCAATGATTTTTCTATTATTGTTGGTGAGACCGATGCAGAATTCTCTTTCAACTTTAAGGTTGAAAACATCAAGGTTCTCCCAGGAACTTATGAGGTTGTAGTGTCTTCTAAACTCCTCTCCCGTTTCACTAGTAAGAATCATGATCTCACGTATTACATCGCATTGGAACCCGACTCAACATTCGGTTGATATATGGATGAGAATTTTGGGCAGTGGTCTTGTGATCATTGCCTATTTTATTATTATTCACGTTGACTTAATGACAGGAGTGATAACGCAGTTTGTAGCAGACCTTATTTCAATTCCTTACTTTATCAGGACAAAATCTTGGGATGTTGTTATGATGTTATCATTCCTACTTGCGATTTCGTTATCTAAATTGTTATGAATATCTTTGTAACTGACCCCAGTCCATACAAGTCTGCTGTGGTTCTTCCTGACAAGCACATTGTCAAGATGCCATTAGAGACCTGTCAGATGCTTGCTATTGTATGCTCTGACAAATGGGGACATAACTTTGGCACTCTTCCCAGAGCAGACGGTACTCCCTATGCTACTGAGAAGGGTGCTTTTCGCAATCATCCTTGCACCAAATGGGCAAATGAGTTTGTGACCAACTGGCAGTGGTTGCTTGCTCACGGACTTGCTATGTGTGGTGAGTATACTTCTCGTTATGGTAAAGTCCACACCTGCCAGAAGACGCTTCTAGCAGCAAAAGAGATACTTCCTACAGCAGACCCTCAAGGTCGCAGTGGAAAGGATCCAACACCTTTTGTCTTTGCTGGGCCCGATGAGTTCAAGTATGATACAAGCATTGATATTTTCACTGCTTATAAGATGTACATTTCATCTAAACCATGGGTAAAAGATAATTATCTTCGTATTCCTGATCGTAAACCTAACTGGGTATAAATTATGAATCCTATTGACACAGATCGTATTGCAAATGCACTTGAAAGGATTGCAACAATCTTAGAAACTGGAGTACACATTAGCATTGATCATGGACATATTGAGCATATTGATCATGCCACTATAGATAATGGTGACATTAATACTCATCCTAAAACTTTTTAATGAAACATATTCTTTTTACTTTGAAAGGTTGTCCTTTTAATTTACTTGATGATAAAGAGTTCATACGAATGGTTTTGTTTAGAGCATCAAAAGAATGTAAATCAACACTGCTTGATTTGACAGTACATAAGTTTGACCCTCAAGGTGTGACTGGAATTGCTATGCTTGCTGAGAGTCATCTCAGTATCCATACTTGGCCTGAAAATGGTATGGCAGTTTGTGATGTCTTTACTTGTGGTGATACTTCAGAACCTGAAAATGGTGTAGAATATATGAAAGAACAATTAAAGGCAACTGATATTGTATCTAATGAATTTGTTCGTCCTTTAGAATGATTATGGATAGAGTAACAATGGAACTAAACAAAGAGATGCAAGAAATTTGTGACGAGGGTGGATTTGAATGGACACCTTTGTCTGAAAAGAAACCAGAAAAATATACTTTGACAGTTGATGAAAACGGAATTCTAACCTTCCCCGACGAACTTCTTAAAAAAACTGGATGGAAAGAAGGGGATGTGTTAGAATGGATTGATAATAATGATGGTTCGCTTACCTTGGTGAAAATAGAACATGCGTAATGAATTTCTTTGGGTTGAAAAATACCGACCCAAAACAATTGAAGATTGTATTTTACCAACAAGTATTAAGAAGACTTTCCAAGACTTCCTAGATAAAGGTGAAGTACCAAATCTGCTCCTTGCAGGACCTGCTGGGTGTGGAAAGACTACTGTAGCAAAAGCACTGTGTAACGAACTTGGAGTAGATGTTTATGTCATCAATGGATCCGATGAAGGACGCTTCCTTGATACGGTCAGAAATACTGCAAAGAATTTCGCTTCGACCGTCTCACTTTCGTCAGATGCTAAACACAAAGTCATCATCATCGATGAGGCTGATAACACAACAAACGACGTACAACTCCTACTTAGGGCGTTTACAGAGGAGTTTTCTGGCAACTGCAGATTCATCTTCACCTGCAACTTCAAGAACAAAATCATCGAACCCCTCCATAGTCGATGTGCCTGCATTGACTTTTCATCAAATTCCAAAGACAAACCCCAACTTGCAGCACAATTCTTCAAGCGTCTCCAAGAAATCTTGGATGCAGAAAGTGTTAAATATGATAACAAGGTCCTGGTAGAATTAATCAATAAGCACTTCCCCGATTGGAGACGTGTTCTAAATGAGTGTCAAAGATATTCTTCTTCGGGTACTATTGATCCTGGTATTCTTGCAACCTTTAGTGATGTAAAAGTAAATGACCTTATTAACCATCTTAAAGAAAAGAATTTCAAGGAAGTTAGGAAGTGGGTTGTCAATAATCTTGATAACGACGCTAGTATTATCCTTCGTAGGATTTATGATTCTTTATATGAATCCCTTGTTTCCGGTTCTATTCCTGCTGCTGTGCTTATCATTGCTAAGTATCAATATCAAGTTGCATTTGTGGCGGATCAGGAGATAAACATGCTTGCTTGCTTAACTGAATTGATGGTTGAATGTGAATTCAAATGAAACATCGCGATAACTATTACGTCAAGTTTGATGATGACGAACTGCGGCAAATCTTAAAAGAGATTAGTAATGATGAAGTTAAAGAGAGAATACGAAGCTCATTGGGAGAAACAATTGATCCTATAGATAAGTTTCATGCAACTATCGCATATTATAATAATGAAGTTTAAAGCATTAGTATTTGTCAGACTACGATCACAGGTTGATGACTCCCCAGGTAATGCTGTGAGAGATGCCTGTAAGCGATTGTCAGAACTCAATATTAGGAAACTTAGATTGGGTAAGGTAGTTGATGTTTGGTTGGAAGCAGAGACTAGAGAGTATGCTGAGAAGGAATTAGAAATGCTTTCTGATAGATTTCTTGCTAATAAAGTTATGGAAGACTGGGATTATGAACTGACTGAGATAGAAAGTTTCCCTCCAGGTATTGCATAATGTCACATGAATTCGACCCATGCGAAGCACCTGTAGATGGAAAAGTTGACAAGTGGGGGTTTACAATTAAACCTACTATATGCGATAATGAAGTTATCACTATATGTCTTAAAAATACCCCTTGTGGTATTGATAAAAAACAAGTAGAACGTATTATTAAGGAGATTGAAAATGAATGTGACATTGCTTCGGATTATCACTGGTGAAGAAGTCATTGCTGAACTTGTTGCGGAAGAAGAAACTTCTATTACTGTGAAGAATGGTCTAGTTGTTATGCCTAATGCTAATGGCGTAGGGTTTGCTCCTTGGGCATCAGTCATTAGCAAACATAAACCTGAAATTGTTATTGATCGTAAATTTATTGTGTATATGGTAGAATGTGAGGATGGTGTAGTTGAGAAGTATGAAAGTATTTTCTCACCAATTGAAACCCCCAGCAAGAAACTGATTCTTTGAATATGACTAAGAAAATGAAAAAGCATCAAATCAAAACTCATTGGTATTATTGGTTCTGGGGTGTGGCAACTATTGCTGTAGTTTCTGGACAATTGTTTATTGGTTCTGG
>Ga0257110_1000871_pt1 | contig 14206 bp, 22 predicted proteins | sample LP_taG_7_FD_190184 | JGI IMG/M metagenome (GOLD analysis project Ga0257110, IMG submission 190184) | Marine microbial communities from Northeast Subartic Pacific Ocean, Canada - LP_J_2015_P26_10m | ecosystem: Environmental > Aquatic > Marine > Oceanic | place: Canada: Northeast Subartic Pacific...
TTCATTACTTCCAAGACCTAATCAAAGATGAGTTATGGGAGTTTGTCCAGGAAGCACAAGTCACTTGTAGTATGACTGATGTATGGGCAGTTCGTTATCAAAAAGGAGACCAGCAAACAATTCATAATCATAAGAGTTGGGGATTTACTGGTATTCTTTATGTTGATTATGACCCCAAAGTTCATACTCCCACTTGTTTTGTAGCTCCATGGCAAGACCCAAGAACTGATACCACATCATTAGCATATCCACAGAATGTAAAGGAGGGAACAATCTTTATCTCTCCATCATATACCTTACACTTCGTTCATCCCAATCAAGTCAGAAAGCATAGGACTATTATATCCTTTGATTTACTACCAAAACTCCCAGATCATCAGTCAGTAGACTAGGTGGTCTTTTTTTATTATAAATAACTAGAAATGCTGTAAGATGTCTAGAATTAGAGCAGATAGAATTGTTGATAGAGTAGCAACAGGTGCTCCTCTATTTCCTAATGGTGCAGTTGTAACTGGTGTGGCAACTGCTACGACATTTAGTGGAGCACTAACTGGAAACGTAACTGGCAATGCATCAGGAACTGCTGGAGGATTATCTGGAACGCCAAGTATTGTAGTTGGTTCAGTGACAGGAACCACAGGATCTTTTAGTGGTAATGTATCAGTTGGTGGCACACTCACATACGAAGACGTAACTAATATTGATTCACTTGGTATTGTTACTGCACGAACTGGAATTAAAGTTCTTGCTGGTGGTGCTGATATCGTTGGAGTTTCAACATTCAAAGGTGCTAATTTCAACGGTGGAGCACTGTTGAGAGAGAAGATTAATATCACCGCTGGTAAGTTGAGTGCTAATCTCAATATCAATCTTGATAATGGTATGGTTCACCACTTCACAACACAAGAAACCGCAACAGCAATACCAAATATAATGTCATCTGTTGGAATTAATACACAGATGGGTACTGGTGACGCAATAGCAGTTACTATTATCACTACAGCAGCCTCGGCAGGTTATTCAACTTGTATCACGATTGATAATGCTTACAATGACGTAAAATGGTCTGGAGGTGCTGACCCATCCGCTGGCGGTGGAACATCTGGTAATGATGTTTATGCACTACAAATTATTAAGACAGGATCGGCAGCTTACACAGTACTTGGTGCACTAAACAACTTCGCTTGATAGGAGATAAAAACAATGTTACTTGATAAGTATACAAAACAAAGTCCAATTGTAGGTGTTGCTGGACTAGGTGGAGGTATCAACTCATATATCTTCCTATCATCTGGTGGTGATTATGTCATTTCCAGAAGCTTGAGATTCAATAGTGCTGACACACCTAAACTTACAAGAACTCCAAGTTCTGCCTCTAACCGCAAAACATGGACCTTATCCTTTTGGATTAAGCGCACAACAACTGGTTCAAGAGAACAAATTATATCTGCTGCTGGAAGTAAAAACACATATGTAGAATTTCAGAGCGATAAGCTCATGATTGAAGATTATAATCCTGGTGTAAACCTTAGACTATGGACTACTAGAGTCTTTAGAGATCCTTCCGCTTGGTATCACATTGTTATCGCAATGGATACAACTCAAGGAACTTCATCTAATAGACTAAAACTATATGTCAATGGTGTACAAGAAACAGTTTTTGATACCGCCACATATCCTAGTCAAAACTATGATACCAGTTTTAATAATACTGGTGAACATAAGATTGGACAGTTTCCTGGTAATGCAAATAATCCATTAAACGCTTACTTAGCTGACTATCATTTAGTCGATGGTCAACAATTAGCAGCGACAAATTTTGGTAGCACTGACGATGATGGGGTATGGCAACCTAAGAAATTCGGTGGTAGTCATGGTACAAATGGTTTCCATCTTGATTTCAAAGATAATAGTTCAAACGCAGCTCTTGGATATGATGCTGCTGGTAGTAACAACTGGACCGTTACTAACTTAACGGCATTCCAGTCCAAGGAAAGTGCGAACTGGCTTGCTATGGCAACTGGCACTCCTTTCAATAGCGATACTGTGCTTGCCAATGCTTTCAATGGTAATGCTAACAATCAGGCTGCACCGGGTCAAGGCAACACAATGTCGTTCACCCCGTCTCCAGCGATAACTGGTATTTCTAAAATAAGAATCAAAGGTAGAAGAGATGCAAATCAAACTGATGTTAATAATTTTACTTTAAACGGAACTGCAATTGGGGCTAGTTGGTCTGCTGGTACAACAGCAACTGTTGAGTTTACTACTCTAGGTGGTTCTGCAATTACTCAGTTAACTAATTTAAGCTGGTCTGCGATGTCTAGCAGTAATGAGTGGTTTGGTGTTTATACAATTGAAATTTATTATGATGGTTCATATAAAACACTTGTTACTAATACGACTGCATCTTCAAATGTTGACTCCCTAATTGACTCCCCAAGCAACGGCACTGCATCGAGTGGCGGTGATTCCGGCGGAGCAGTTGTTGGCAATTATGCGACGTTAAATCCTTTAGACAAACGAGATAGCCCAACATTTTCTAACGGTAATCTTCAAGTTAATGGTAGCGGGGCAGCTCACTGCGTAGGAAGGGCTACCTTCGCAGTTTCATCAGGAAAGTATTATTGGGAATCTACTATAAACAGTGCAATTGTTAGCACTTATTATCCATCCCCTGGCATTTGCTCAATGGATGGTGCAGTACCTAATCAACTTGGTGATGGTGCCAGCGGGCACGCTTATATGGCTAATGGGCAGAAATATACAGGCGCAGCATTGAGTTCTTATGGTGCGTCATTTACCAATGGCGACACCCTTGGTTTTGCACTTGACTTGGATGCTGGAACGTTAACTGCATATAAAAACGGTGCAAGTCAAGGCGTTCTTGCAAGCGGGCTGACAGGAAGTTGGTCTCCAAGCTGGAGTCATTATCAATCAACGTCATTAATCTATAACTTCGGCCAACGTGCCTTCGCCCATGCCGCACCAAGCGGCTACAAGAGTTTAAACACCGCAAACTTACCGACCCCAACGATTGCGGATGGCAGTAAGTATTTTGATACGAAGTTGTATTCTGGGACGGGTTCAAGTCAAGACATAACGGGCTACAATTTTTCTCCTGATTTTGCATGGATTAAAAACAGAAACAGCACAGGTCATCATTCTTTGTTTGATACAGTTCGTGGAGCTACTAAAATTATTTACTCAAACTTAACAAATGCAGAAAACACGATTGCATCAAGTTTGAGTGCATTTAATAATAATGGATTTACTGTAGTTTCTGATAATGATGTAAACGGTAGCAGTAGAACCTACGCAGCCTGGGCGTGGGACGCCGGAACATCGACGGTAACTAACAACGACGGCAGCATTGCTTCACAAGTAAGAGCCAACCCAAGTGCTGGGTTCTCGATTGTTACTTATACGGGCACTGGAGCTAGCAATGCAACAGTTGGTCACGGGTTAAATACAACTCCATCTTTATTAATTCATAAATATCTTAATAAAACCGAAAACTGGGACACTTGGGTTACAGGATTAACTGCTGATCAGTACTTGGCACTTAGCACCACTGGCGGGACAACAACCTATAGCGGTCACTGGGGCAGCTTACCTACTAGTAGTGTGTTTGGTGTAAGTGGGAGTCGAACTAATGCTGTAAACACTAAAGTTACCTACTGCTTCGCGCCTGTCGAGGGCTATAGCTCAATGGGTTCATACGTCGGCAATGGATCTGCTGACGGCGTTTTTATTTACACCGGCTTCGCCCCCAGTTGGCTATTATTTAAGAGAAGTGATTCGACAAGTGATTGGTCCATTTATGATACCGCACGAGATCCACACAATGTTGCTGGTGATAAACTAGAGCCAAACACATCCGATGCTGAAAGTGCAGAAGGTGCTGTTGTAGACATTCTTTCCAATGGTTTTAAATTTAGAAGAAATTCTTTGGAAAATGGAGGAAACGATGTATACATATACATGGCCTTCGCTTCACATCCATTCAAGTCAGCAAGAGCACGTTGACATTTTTAATAAATAACTAAAAAGTAATAAGATGTCAAGAGCACGCGACCTATCAAGGTTAAGTAGTCCAACTAATTTTACTGCCGATGGAACGACTAATCGTGTTGGTCTTGGTAGTGAGAATCCAACAGCAAAGTTAAATGTTGCTGGTATTGTTAGTGCGACGGCATTTTATGGTGATGGTTCAAACCTTGAGGGAGTTGCAAGTGCAGGATTAGGAACTGCACTTGGCGAATCTGGTGGTCTTGAGGTAATTTACTATACTGATAATGTATTAAGTATCGGTGCAACAATTACTGTTGATCCACCATCATCAACTAATGTTGCATATACACAATATGCAGAGGTTTCTATTGATTCTGGTGCTGATTTAATTATTGCTTCTGGTGATGATTTTATCCCTGATGTTCTTGGTTTATCAACAACAGGCATCACGCCATTAGTAGGTGCTGGTGGTAGAATTAGAGCAGATTTATTCACTAATAAAGCAGGAACTGGTGCTCCAACATTCCAGACAGGAGTAGTTGTTACTGGAGTTGCTACTGCGACACAATTTAGTGGTAATATAACTGGTGTTGCCGCAACATTCACTGGTAATGTATCAGTCGGTGGAACTCTTACATATGAAGATGTAACCAATATCGACTCTGTTGGACTGATTACTGCAAGAACAGGAATCAAAGTTCTTGCTGGCGGTATTAATGCTGTTGGTGTTGTAACTGCTACATCATTTGTTGGTTCTGGTCAAAATCTAACAAATCTTCCTGCTAGTGGTGACTCTAATGATATCACTGCTTCTCTATTCATCTAAATAAAGGAAAAACAGTAAGATGGCGCTTAAAAAGACACAACTATTAGATATTACATCTGTCACTGGTATTGCCACAGTTGGTATTCTTACTGTTGGAGTAACACAAACTGCAGGTGGAGTTGGTATTGCATCAACCACCTATATGAAAAATGTTATTATGCATAACACTGGACTTGGTACTGCAAGGGTTTCACTCTACATTAACCCCAATACCACACCAGTTATTACAGGTTATGGAGTAACGGCAAATAGATTCTTGAGAATAGATATTGCACCAAACGAAACAACATTCTTTGAAAGTACATATCCAATTGTAATGACACACCACGATAGTCTTACAGTAGAAGTTTCTGCACCAGATGCAGGTGGAACAGGTATTGGTTCAGCAGTAAACTTTATCGTCAATGGCGACACTGATGTCTAATTATGGCTCCTATCAAGTCTAACAGTCCTTTTGCATCATACTTTGATTTCTTTAGTGGGTCAGGTAATTTACAACCTTTCCCCCCTCTTTCAACATCTGGTGGAAATATTAATGGTGCAACACCTGGAAACGGATATAAATATCACATTTTTACATCTACTGGTACATTAACTGTTAGTGGTTCTGGTGTTGTAGAACTTTTACTCGTCGCTGGTGGTGGGGGAGGTGCAGGACCTTCTTCTGCTGGTGGCGGTGGTGCTGGTGGTGTTCGTAACATCAGTAATATTACTCTCTTTCCAGGATCATACCCAATAATAGTTGGACCAGGTGGATCTAAAGGAAACCCTGGACAAGGATCTGACGGAGGAAATAGTTCTGGATTAGGATATTCTTCTACTGGTGGTGGAGGAGGTGGTGGTCCTGGTGGCCCTGATGCTAATGCTGATGGTAGACCAGGTGGATCTGGTGGCGGTTCTGACAGCCCTCCTAGCAGTAATCCAGGTGGTGCTGGAAATGCTGGTGGATATAGTCCATCTGAGGGAAATCCTGGTGGTGCCATAACGACAGATAATGCTGGTTCTGGTGGTGGCGGAGCTGGTGGTGTCGGAGGAAATAATTCACAACATCCCATACCTGCTGTATCTATTGGTGGTGTTGGAGGAAATGGTGCGCCATTCACTGCATATGCCGCATCGTTATTTCCAACGATGCCAACACCATGGAAAAATGCTGTTGGACCTACTGGTCTTTATGGTGGCGGTGGTGGCGGCGGATCTCAAAACGCTCCGTCTGCAGGAGGCACACCACCTAATGGAACACAAGGAACCGCACCAGCTGGTGGACCTGGTGGTGGTGGTAAAGGAGACAGTGGACCTGGAGATGGATCAAGTGGTGAATCTAATACTGGAGGTGGCGGCGGTGGTGGCGCAAGAGGGTATGGATTTAACGGCACTGCTTACGATGGTGGAACTGGTATCATTATTATTAGATACTCGACCTGATAAATAACTAAAAAGTATATAAGATGGGCATTCGTTCTCAAAATAATCCAATAGCAGCATACCTGGATGTATTTTCTAATACTGGAACGGATGCTGCTGGTGCTGCTGCTGGTGGTGGTGGTGGAACAGGAGCACCACAAGGACTAACAGCAACTGGTGGTGTGATTAGTGATTACATTACTACTCCTGGAGATGTTTATAGAGCACATGTCTTTACTTCATCAGGTGCGCTTAATGTAACTAATGTCACTAGTAATTTTGGTGCCACTATTGAGTACCTTGTAGTCGCAGGTGGTGGTTCTGGTGGTCAAAATCTTGGTGGTGGTGGCGGTGCTGGTGGTTTAAGAACTAATTTAACAGGTCATCCAGAAGCAGGATCAGCATATACCGTATCAACTCAATCTTATACAGTTACTGTTGGTGCAGGAGGTGCTCCTGTAATTATTAATAATGCTAAAGGAAATAGTGGATCTAATTCCGAATTCTATCCAACTCCACAAAGTTATCCATCAGGAAATAGAGTTAGATCAGTTGGTGGTGGTGGTGGTGCTGGTGGAACTACAAGTCCACCAGCTGTCGAAAGAGCAGGTGGTTCTGGTGGTGGTGCTCCAGGATATGGTACTACTCCTACAGGAGGACCTGGAAATACTTCTGATCCCAATCATCCAAAACGACAAGGATATAATGGTGGACAAAATGGTCCCAATTACGGAAATAATTACATCGGTGGTGGCGGTGGTGGTGCCGGTGGTGCTGGTGTTGCTGGTGATAGACCTGGAGGAACTGCTACTGACAGTCCAACATCAGGAAATGGTGGACCTGGATCAATAGTAAACATTATTCCATCACCCCCAGCAATTAACTCAGGTAATGGTTATCATTGGGCAGGTGGTGGAGGTGCTGGAGCATATACCAACACCGCAGCTGACAGACATGCAGGTGATGGTGGATTAGGTGGTGGTGGCGGTGGTGCTACTAATGCCACCGCCACAAAAGGAATCGGTGGTGGTAGTGCATTAAATTCTGGTGGAGATGGTACTGGTGGATTACCACAAACAGTAAGCTTTGGTGGTAATGGAGGAGCATCCACGGGTGGTGGTGGTGGATCCACTGGACATAATTCTGAGATTTTTTCTGGATCAGGTGGTTCTGGTGTTGTAGTAGTCCGATATCAAATAGGAAGAGTAACAGCAACCGCAAAAGCAACTGGTGGTGCTATTAGTTTCTATAATGGTAAAACCATTCATACCTTTACTGGTTCAGGAGCTCTTGTTGCTCCAGGATCAATCTCTGGTGTTGAATATGTACTTGTTGGTGGTGGAGGAGGAGGAAATTCCTCTATTGGTGGTGGCGGTGGTGCTGGTGCGTTTGTGTATTCAAATGGAGATCCCCAAACGGTAACTCTATCGGCAGCTACATATCCTGTTACTATTGGTGCTGGTGCAAATGTAGGAACTCCTAGCAATGCTGGAGTTCAAGGCGGTGATACTATTTGGAATGGTTATACTGCTGGTGGTGGTGGTGGTGGTTCAAGAAATAATCCAGATACCAATACTGTTGGTCGTGCGTCAACAGTGCCATCCGGATCTGCTGTAGGTGCAGGCGGTGGTGGTGGATGTGGTAATAGTAATGAAGCGGGTGCTGCTGGTGGTGCTCCTGGTGGTTATGCTGGTGGTAATGGTAGTGACCCATCACTAGGTTCTGGTGGTGGTGGTGGATCTGGTGGTGCTGGTCAAAATGGTAATAGTAATAATGGTGCTGGTGGTATTGGCAGACAATTACCTACAACATTCCGAGACCCCGCAAGCACAGTTGGTTATCCTGGACCTGGTGGAGGTGTATATTGGGTTGCCGGAGGAGGTGGCGGTGGTGCCAGAGGGTCTGGACCTCAATCACGAGCTGGTGGTTATGGTGGTGGTGGATCATCAATACTTGGAGGAGAGACACCTGATAATGCTGGATATAGTTTTGCTGGTGCTGGTAATGGTGTTGGAACTAATCACCCAGCCAAGAGTGGCGGAGCTGCTGCAGCTGCTAGTGGATCTGGTGGTGGTGGATCAGGTGATAATCGATCACCTGATGCAGCCAAATATGGTGGACGTGGTGGTTCCGGTATTGTCCTGATTGCATATCCTTCCTAAATAACCCAGGACACTAAAGTCCTAAATATTAAAAACATTTACTAATATATAAAAGATGGCTCATTTTGCACAATTAGATGGAAACAATCTTGTTACCCAAGTCATTGTTGTGAGCAATGATGACACTTCAGATTCAGGTGGAGTAGAAACAGAAAGCATTGGTGTTGCTTTCTGTCAGAAACTTCTTGGTGCTTCTACTAACTGGAAGCAAACTTCTTATAATGGTAATATGAGAGGCAACTATGCAGGTATTGGATATACCTACATGAGTAATGTTGCAACCCTTGGAGTTGGTTCTACTGATGTCTTTATCTCACCAAAACCTTATGATTCTTGGGCAGTTGGTGTTGGTACTGCTACTTGGTATCCACCTGCAAATCCTGGTGCAGCACCTGCACTAACTGATGCTGAAGTAGCAGCAAATAAGTATTATGTATGGAACGAAAGTAAGTATGATGCAGACCCAGCAACAGCATGGGTTCTGACCACACCTGAATAAATCACAAGGAGGGAATCAACCCTCCTTTTTTTATGTCCATAAATAGAAAAAAAGTCTCAGCATAATGACAAGAGCACAAGGATTATCAGATTTTGCTGCTGGTTTAGGTGATACCCTAAAGATTGATAGTGATAATGATCGAGTTGGTATTAATAGTACAGTACCAACTCAAGCACTTGATGTTGTTGGAAACATTAACGCAACTGGTAATTTAACAGTTGATGGGACTATTCCTGCTAATAAATTGACGGGAGCACTTCCTGCAATCTCTGGTGCCAACTTAACAGGTGTTATTTCTGGTGTTGAATTAAAGCAAAGTGGATCATCAGTTGGTACATCTATCACCGCAATTAATTTTTCTGGTGCGACTGTATCTGCACCAGTTGCAGGATTATCTACTGTAACTATTAGTGTTTCACAAACTCTCACACTTGGAGTAAGAGTAGGAACAGCAGTTACATTTGGCATTACTGGCAGTAGTTTTAATGTCAGTGGTAGGGGTGGTAATGTTCCGATTAGCGTTTAACTAAATACTTTACATAGGAGTTCAATAATACAATGGCCAATAGATTTCCACTCATTGCCAATTCAAGTTCCAATCAAATTCAAGAACTTGCAAATGCAGACAATTTAGATTTAACTGGTAATAATATTGTTGGAGTGGTTGCTGTAACTGCAAGTGGTCAGGTAGCAGCTGCCACAGGATCATTTACAGGTAATGTATCAGTTGGTGGGACATTAACTTATGAAGATGTAACGAACGTTGATTCTGTTGGTATTGTAACCGCAAGAACAGGTGTTAAAGTTCTTGCTGGCGGTATTAGTATTGTTGGTGGTGGTGCAACTGTAGCAGGTATTGCAACATTCCATGATGGTGCAGACATTGAAGGATTTAAAATAGAGGATGGACAAACAGCAGCAACTCCAAATGGAGAATTTAACTTCTATCTGGCAAGTGGTCATTTCTTTAAATATACTGGAACACCAGGAGCAGATTATTTTCCAAACTTTAAACATAGTGCATCAATCAATCTAAACGATAGAATGGATGTTAATGATGTTGTCACTGCTACTCTTGTTGTAGCCTCGCCAGCCGTTACTTATCATGCTGCTTCAACAGTTAAAATTGATGGTTATGCTACTGGAGCGAGTGGTTATACGATTGATATTGATTGGGTAGGAGGATCTGCTCCAAATGCGGGTAATGGATCGGGACATGACATATATTCATTTACAATTATTAAAACCGCAGATAAAACGTTCACCATTTTAGCAAATGCACTTGGTGCTGCTTAATAGGAGATAGATAAATGTTTAACTGGAATAAAAAAGAAAAACCCTTTGTATCTTACAGTGGAATGGGTGGTGGAGGAACTGGACTTGTTTTCGGTGGTGGATCATCTCCAATAACGGCATCTGGTGGAACAAAAACCACCTCTGGTGACTATACTATTCATACATTTACTGGATCAGGAGCACTTACAATCGCAAGTGGCGAGGGTAATGTTGAATATCTAGCTGTTGCTGGTGGCGGCGGTGGTGGAAATACTATTGGTGGTGGCGGTGGTGCTGGTGGATATATTACTGGAACTATTCCACTGGGACCTGGACCTCACACAGTTACTATTGGTGCAGGTGGTGCTGGTTCTGGTGGCGGTGGCAGCAGAGGTGTTCAGGGTGGAAATACAACATTGTCAACAATACTTGTTGCTGGTGGAGGTGGTGGAGGAAGTGAAACAGCAGGAGCAGCTTCATCAGGTGGTTCCGGTGGTGGTGATGGACATGGCGCACCTAATCCAAATAGTCTGCCCCATCGTCCTTCAGGAAATATATATCCTGTTAATGCAGAAACGCCTGCTCCTTTGCAAGGCCAACCTGTAACCCCAACTCCACAAGGTAATCTTGGTGGAAAAAATGACAATTCAAATTCTCCAAACTATTATTGTGCTGGTGGTGGTGGAGGTGCTGGTGAGGTTGGAGAACCTGGTGAAGGACCACAGAATCGATCTGGAAGAGGTGGTAATGGAACACCTCATCCATGGTGTCCACCAGCTGGTGGAACACCAGGACCTAGCCCAGGAAGATGGTTTGGTGGTGGAGGAGGTGGTGGAGCTGACACCACTAGAAGTGTAACTGCTGGTGTTGGTGGACATGGTGGTGGTGGCGCTGGTGCTTCTGGCGGGCCCGCCGCAGGTGTTGGAGTGCCTGGATGTGGAGGTGGTGGAGGTGGAGGATCCTATACAGGAGGAAGACCCGCAGGTGGTCTCGGCGGCACTGGATTTGTTGCTGTCCGTTACTTAACCTAGTTGACCACTTCATAAACTGTCCACAACCCCTTCAGGAGACCCCTTTCTTAAATAGAAGGGGGTTTTTTTAATGCAACAATGGTAGTAAAATTTGAGAGTTCTACTACCTAGCACCTATGACACCCGTGTAAGTGTCCCCTGATGCCCTATAAGACCTCTGAAGGGGTTTATACTATGTGCATACCCGACAGGAGGAACCACAGAATTCCGTGCTCTTCTAGAGGCACTTGACAAGTCTCAAAAACCCTGTATAATAACTCTGTGGAGGTTAATCAAAGTATGAAAGCTGAGTTTCTCTGTGTAAAGCCTAGAACTTCTAAGGCAAAGAATCGTTTTTCTAATCAGATGAATGGTCTTCATTCTTGTCGTATTGAAAAACGTCAAGATGGTAAAGTTTTCCTTGCATCTATCAGTGGTAAATACTTTTTTTGGATGAATGAACATGCTGATGATCATTGGGAAGTAATTGCCTGATTAAAGTATTAATTTTATCTGACAAGGAGTATTTTAATGAAAGATCAAAACAACATTGAAGATGAAGAAAGTAAACAAGATAAATGGAATCGTGGACTTGACATCTTTATAGAGTCAGTACATAAACCAGATCCATCTCTTCGTGAATGTGCTCGCAATCAAAAATGTTATAACGAACTGATGGATGTTCGTGAAGAAGTCCTTAAACACCTGAAAACTTTACGATGGAGTAAATGATTATTGATTATGATTACAAACAGGTAAAAGTTCCGTATGAAATCCTTGAATATTGTGACCGATTTACCTATGATGCAAACCGTGAGGATTTGCGGTACATTGATTGTATCTACATGAATATGGGTTACTATGGCAATGATCCAGTAAAATTACAAGAGATGAGGAAAAGTATTATGCCTGTTTTTGAATGATTCGATCTACTATTCTTCAACCTGATTTTAATATTAAGTTTCCTTTTGATACATTTCCGTGGAGACTGGAGGTTAACAAAGATCATCATAGCGTAAAAGGTATTGCACTGACTGTTTGTCACTTTCAGTGTGAAGAACACTTGCAAAAATACCTTGATAGGTATAAACTAAAACCAAAACATTATCAAGTATTAAATCGTGACGGTAAATCCCTTAAGTCCAGTCAAAAACACAAGAGAAACATACAACCGTCAACTAGAAAAAGTAGTGACGGAAGTACAAGTGCAGTTCGCAAAAGAAAACCCAGCGTGGATTCCACTGGAAACACTGTTAGCAATGCAAAACGTAAGAAGTAATGGATGATTTCAATCCACCAAAATATAAAACAACTGAAGGTGATTGGTTAAACATTGCCTTGACACAAATCAATAATGTTGTTAAACTAACTGAAGAGAATGAATATAAGAAATTTCTTTATTCACATCTCTTCCCCATTAAAGTGGAATTAGAACGACAAATTGCAAACTATTATGCCACAAGAGATTATTAATCCACCTGATGGTGCAGAACTTATCGATGAGGCATTCTATGTTTGGGAAACACGTTATAAACTGTTCTCTTCTATGACTAAAGAAGGTCGTAAAATGCTTACTGGTGCCACAAAAGATGGTGTGGTGACTATGACACGTTGGCACCTTAAGTGTGAGCAAGATGGTACATTAGAACAATACACCAGAGTTGTTGGTGATGCATTTGTTGGTGGAAAACTATGAGTAAAAAAACATTCAAAAACAAGAAGAATGACGAGTGGGAGTATGAAGATACTCCTGAAGTTCGTGCTGCTATTGCAAAACTACACGAAGATATTCGTCAACGTAAACTTAAAGAACAAGATGACACACTTGGTTATGAAACCGGAGGTAAATGATGAAAGAGTATGATCCACTAACACCGTCAGAGGTGAATGATGCAGCAAAAGAGTTCTTCCCACTCTTTGATATCGTCAATCGCAATATGCCAGAGAACTGTACTGTAGAAGATACAATTAAGATCATGGAAACTGTCTGTGATATGGCACAAAAACGTAGAAATTTTGACACTCCAGGTGTGGGTCCGTTTGGATTCAACAAAAAACCTAAAACCGACGAAGAAAATGCAGAATCTGATACATAACTCAGATGCTTTTATTGTGTGATTAACCTCATTAAAAAATTCTTTTCTTCCTCTACTAAAGATAATACATCTGCTTTTTATTTGGCAAATAAAATTGTTGAATTACAAACTAAAGTAGGTGAGTTAGAAAAAGAAAATCGTGAATTGCATGAACTTATTCTTGAAATAGAGACAAATTTGAAAAGTCAAATTGACAAAATACAACCTGTAATATATAATATTCATAACAAACAAAAAGATACATGAACTATTCTGTTACACTTAAAGCACCTGATGGAACTGAAAGTGTTATTGATTGTCCCGATGATTCATACATTTTAGATGCTGCTGAAGAGCAAGGTATTGATCTTCCGTATTCTTGTCGTGCAGGTGCATGTTCTTCTTGTGCCGGTAAAATTGTCAGTGGCACTATAGATCAAAGCGATCAATCGTTCTTGGATGATGACCAGATTGAAGCAAAGTTTGCATTGTTGTGTGTATCTTATCCTACCAGTGATTGTGTAGTCGAAACAGAGAAAGAAGAAGAGCTTTACTAAAATAAATAGCACATACAGTTCAAGTATGTGCTATGGAGGACAAAAAAGCAGCAAAAATTATCATTAAACGTGCAAAGAAGCATCCTGACTGGTATACTGCGGAAGATGTGAGATTTGCTAAACTGGTGAAGAAACGCATCAAAGCAGAGAAAAAGTTAAGGAAGAAAGAGACACAAAATGATTAGTGAAGCAACTGAAAAAGATTGGGATGATTTCTGGAAATCAGAAGATGTTGTGAATTCTTATTCGGAATATAATGATGATTCTAGTTTTGAAGATATATGGTGGGAAATGGAATCAATTGAACCATTAACCCCTGTAACAAAAACCGAAAGAGAATCTTAAGGTTATAGATAATGTGAGACATTCGTGTTAGGATGTTCA
>Ga0257110_1000880_pt1 | contig 14177 bp, 9 predicted proteins | sample LP_taG_7_FD_190184 | JGI IMG/M metagenome (GOLD analysis project Ga0257110, IMG submission 190184) | Marine microbial communities from Northeast Subartic Pacific Ocean, Canada - LP_J_2015_P26_10m | ecosystem: Environmental > Aquatic > Marine > Oceanic | place: Canada: Northeast Subartic Pacific...
CAATTCGATAGCACAAACTTCTTCTGAAAAAAACGGAACCTGAGATGGTCCACCTTTCCAAACAATCATATTTGAGTCAATAAGATTTGAAAACCCTGTAATTTCTCTGCTAGCACTTGTACTTAGGCCCAGAATAGCAATTTTCCATTTAACAGGTTTGTTGAACTTACAATGAAAACCAACTTGTTCGTTGCTAGAAAAACTAGGGATATTGTTTGTAAGTTTAAGTGGCTCGATTACCTCAAATTCGGCATAAAGGTTTCCGATGTATGGTCCTTCAAATTCTTGTTTTGTACAACTATGTAGAAAGCATAATAAGCCCAGAAAAAGAATAAGTTTTGTTTTTATTTTCATAACTCTACGGATAAAATTAATATTAGTCTATTGTATTTGTAATCTGAATAAGGTTGATCAACAAATGTCATGCCCCACCAGTTATAATTAAGGTTAGCATATACATTTTCTCTAAATTTATAAAGTATTCCAAAAGATAGCATATGATCTTTTTGGTCTATTTGTGTTGATGTGAAATAAGTGATATTTTCATAATTATCACGCTGTGTCAAGAATTCGTTACCATTGGCATTGAACTGCTTGTACGATGCTTGAATGAAAAACTTTTTAGCTAACTCTGAATTAACTGATATATTCATCTGGTGACTAAATAAATTCAATGAAGAAACCGCTTCACCGCCTCTTCTTGTAAGTTCACTTTCAGATGAAGCAGAAAGGCTTAGCTCTTTTTCCCAATTTAACCATCGGTGAAAATTGATCTTAAACGCTGCTTTAAGGAGCCCAAAGTCTCTTTTCTCAGAAGTACCTTGACCAATTACTTCTTTAAAAAAACCAGTATTGATTTTAGCAAGAAATATCTTTTTTTCGTTGCTTATTCTTGCTTTTAAGTAAACTCCAGTTCTATTGGGAGTAGCATCTCCATAGGGCAGTATATTTGAATAAATAGGATTAAAAACCATTAGTATACTCGATAAGTCTTGGTTATACAATCTATCATCTGATACAAGATCAAATACAGAGGGTGGTCTTATCAAAGACATATTTGTGTAAATCGGATAAATCGTGTTACTGTTGCCAGCAGCATAATCCAAACGTCTAGTTTGGGCACCAGCACTTCTAAAATTAGGGTCTACATAACGATAACCTAAAGTAAAGAGCAGTGTAGAATCTTTCTTAATATATTTATTGTCTAATTCAAAGTACATTCCTTGGGTATCATTTGATGTTGAATCTGATATTCCATTCTCTAACTCAGAATGGAACCAATATCTTTTAGAGAAACCAGTTTGTAGCTTCTGTTCAATGCGATACTTTTCATTACCAAAATAATGTATTAGTGACATATCATGAACCGGGTTTCGAACAGAGATATTATTAGTACCACTAGATGCCACTTCAAATAAGTTGATATAGTTTCCTGATAATGTTAGTCTTTTATTAATTTCAGAAACCATAGAACCTCCTGAAAGCAGAAGATCACTCGAATATGTAGTTTCGTTTATTTGACTCGATCCGCTAGGCCGTGTTACAAATAAATCAAAGCCTAAGCTTCTTATAAATCGGTCAAATTCAAAAGAGAAATCAGTTTGAACACCCTGTAATCGCCATCTATTTTCAGTATAAAAGTTGTCATAATGAATGATATCACGATAGGGCTTTAACATGTCATTTTCATATCCTGAAAGTTCTTCGTCATAATTGTGAAGCGTGAATTTAGATTGCTTTAGAAATAGATCACCAACGCTGAAACGGATCTTATTATTTATGACGCCTTTTGCTTTAAGCTGTCGGACATTTATTTCTGTACCAGAACCAAAAAAGTTTCCAAAGGAATTACGTATTCGGAGCTGTGCAAAAATTTCAATATCCTTTATTGGATTTACATGTGTATTGAGATCTAATAGATTGTAGCCATTTGATGTATTCCTTGAAGATAACGTATCATCTGTTGAGTTTTTATCTATAGCATCTCGAGCAAAATAGGAGCGAGAGAGTCCGTCAAACCAAATATTCTCACTTATCTGAGAATGGAGATTAATGGCAGACAAAAAGACTGCAAAAAAAACAAGTAAAAGTATTAAGCTTCTTTTCATAGTTTAAAAATTTATTTTTAATTCAAGCATCATTTCCCAGCCTTGTAAATGGTTTTCTATAAAATTGGGGTCAAAATATCTATATTGGTTGTAGCGGTAAAATAACATTGCATTATAACCTATTTTATAATCTAAGCCAAAGCCAAAGAGAGTGTTCTTTTGGTTTCTAGAGTTCGTATACCTGTAAAGATTTTCTAAGCCCAAACTCTCAAAAAAGGTATTTGTAGCTGTAGCCTCTGGACTGTCTCCTATGTCTGTATAGGCATTACCTAATATTTTTTCTATCCCATAACTTAAAACAAGTGCGGCATTCTCACTCATTTCAATACTAAAGTCTATTTCTTCACTTAGTTGGCTAATCAGTGCTTGGCTTCCTACTTGAGGTAAGGCCTCAAGATCGTTTTGACAAGAATTGAGACGTGTCAATGAAAAGATATAATAGTTCTTTCCAAAAATCTTATTGTTGTATTTCGCTTGAAATTCAATAGTGTTAAAAAACTTTTTAAAGTTTGCAAGTCCGCTAGTGGTTGTATCGCTGATGTTTACGTTTTCAAATACACCTCTGTATGTTGAGTTCAGTGCATTATATGGACCCCAATTTTGAGCAAATACATAGATTCTTGAAAGTGTCTGGCTATTCACATTGTGAATATAAGACAATGCTGCGTATGAGGTATCAATCTCAGCAAATATACCAATACCTCCATTTAGCTTGAGCTGACCTAGATTAACATCTGAATTTATGGAGAAACCTTGTCTATTGTTTACAGGAAAGCCAAGTCCGACCATTGGACTTTGATAAGGTGTTCTTACCGTGGTCCCAACCCCTTCAACATTTGGAAATACCTCAAGAACAGACGTGTTCAAAAAGTTACCAGTTACATTTACAAATTGTGGTGAAATTCTATAAAGCTGCAAATTTAGTGGGATTTTGGTTGATTTTGTAGTTTTAATATTTAAAAGGATAGCCTCACCATAGCCAAGTTCAGTGTTAGGATCGCAGTAGTTTCCGAGTCCAAGTTCCATTTGAACTTGTATTTTGTTCCATCTCTTGTCCAATTCAAGGGAATGAATAAAATAGTTTCTTCTGCTATCGCTTAAAGAATCTGTATCTGCCCATGATGAAAGATAATTATAAGCAATTTTTGAGGTGGGACTTAGTGTGTTTTTAAGCTGAAAGGACCCAGTAAAATTATCACTAGTTTCAAGTACAGAGCGATTAAAATTACTTTTTCCGACAACACCTTTTGCAGAAAAATTAAACGGGAGCCGCGATCCTTTAAGGAATATTCCTTGAAAGGCACGACTTCCATATCGAATTCCTTGATCAACCAAACCGCTGTTGTAATACCTTGAATAACGGTTAATTGGTATTTTATTTAATGGGGTTTGTGGTCTTCTTTCAAATATGCTGATTCTGTTGAATGAACGGTTCCCCCAGACAGTAAGTCGGCTTTGTCTATACCATGAAACACCTCCGGCTTTAAAATTAAATATTCCATGATTCGTAGCAATTGATGTCAATAAATTGAGTCCAAGATTCAGAGTTAAATCCTGTGTGATGTCCGGTGAAGGGCCTTTGTATAAACTATTGAGCATTAGATCTGCACCAAATGTAATGTTGTCTCTAGTCTTACCATTAAGTTTAAGAAGAAACATAGGTTCTCTATAGGCATCACCTGAGCTAATGACTACTGTTTTACCACTGTTATTGGGAAATGTCTCTTGTTGGTTGCGCACAAAACCTAAGAACCTATAATAACCAGAAAAGGAAATTGAGCTTGAAGGGTTCTTAAAGCTCAAAATATTACTACTAAAAGATTTTTGATTAATAATTGTATCTTGACTAAATAAAGATCCCGCCCACATAAAGAAAATGATTAAAAATGATCTCCTCATAGGATATAAGATATGTAAAATTTTCACTAAATTATTAAATTGAAATTGTAAAACATGACTTTTTTATAATAGAATAAGTATTAGTAATTTGAGTTAATTTCTTTGAGAGGTGTATTTTTCCAAGTAATTCCATCTTGCCATTTGGGTGCATGTACCTCAACAAGGTAATTATCTAATATTTTTTCCAATTCTTTTGCTTTCTCTGGTTTTTGAGTAGCAATATTTAATTGCTCCATTTTGTCATTTACTAAATTAAATAGAAGTACTGATTTATCATCTTGAAATTTAATTAGCTTATAGTCTCCTTTTCTAACTGCAGAATGTGGTCTTTTTAAAGCAATACCATTTTTGTATGGAACATGAAAGAAAATACCATCAACTGCTCTTTTAATCTGTTCATTATTTTTATTCAAAAGTATTGACGCAAAACTACCGCCATCAATTTCTGATAATGTAACTTTTTTATTTCCAGCTAGATCTATTAGTGTTGGTAAGAGGTCAGTGCCTGAAACAGGTATAGCTGACTCGGAGCCATGTTTAATCCCAGGTCCTGCAATAATAAGTGGGACACGTACTCCTCCTTCTAATGCATCCCATTTCCCCCTACTTAATGGATAATTATAACTCTTTTCATACTTCTTGGCGCCAGGAATATTAGGCACAGAGCCGTTGTCAGACATGTATATGATATAAGTGTTGTCTTCAATATCAAGTTCTTTTATTTTTTTTAATAAAATTCCAAGTCCCTCATCTAAATCAAAAGTCATGGCAGCAAATCCAAGATCTTTTTGCTGTGCCCCTTTAGGTTTCTCTTTAAGCATGGCGTAGCTTTTTTCTTTTGATTCAATATTGGAATGAACAGCATAATGCGAAATTTGGAGATAAAAAGGTTTTTTTTCTGCTTTGCTAGATGCAATGAATTCAATCGCTCTGTCAGTTAAAGAAAAAATATTTTTCGGATCCTTTCTAAATACATTTTTCCATTGACTTTTATTATTGTTAAAATTCCCATCCTTATTTTTGGTAGGACCATCGCTTACATCATAGCCAAAGACAGAAGGATTACTTCCCATTCCCCATTTTCCAAAATGGGCTGTTCTGTATTCACTATTGGTGTTTTTAAGCGCTTTTGGTATGCTTGTAAATCCTTCATGATCAATATGATCCGTATTCATTCCAACGCGAATGAGTGAAAGACGAGCTGGTGTTTTACCGAATTGAATACCGTATCTAGAAGGAGCACAAACGGGTGCACATGCATATGCATCTGAAAATCGTATACCTCTTTCTGCAAGTAGCTCCAAGTTTGGTGTCTCAAAGTAATTACTTTTTGAGCCTGGTTCATTATGCATCATTTTAACTGATGTTCCATTCCAACCTTGATCATCAGCCAGTATAAGTATGAAATTAGGAGAAGTTAGATTTGTTTCTTTTTCTTTCGAGGGATCAGTAGATTTACAAGCAAAAAGAAATAAAAAAATTCCAACAAGAAAAAATACTGTTTTAATTCTATTTTTTTTTTCTAACATAATTAATTTAGTTTAAAATTATTGAATTATTTCTTTTAATAATATATTATTTCACCATTTGTATCATGGATATCCATAAAAGTAATATTTTTTGCTTTAAACATAGGTTTAGCATTTTCAAATTGTCTACCAAGACCTTTAGGTTTAATTGAGGCATTAGCAATTCTTTGTTCAATCTCTAATTTCAAAGAATCCATTACTTCATTATAATTTTGATTACTTGCAAGATTGATTAGTTCGTTCTTGTCGTTTTTATGGTCATAGAGCTCGTAACCAAGTTCGCCATTAATTCCCCATTTTGTAAGTCTATAGCGTTTGGTTTTTATTGAGTATCCATTGCGCCATCTAGTAAGTGCGCTTCCTCGAACTGAAGCATTTACGTTCTTCATTAGTGGTTCTAAACTTTTTCCAACAACATTCTCAGGTGTATTTATATTTGTTAGATCCATTAGAGTTGGATAGAGGTCGATTAATTCAACTGGACTAACAGATGTCAATCCTTTGTTTTCTGAATTTGGAGAAGAAATTATTAGTGGAATTCGTGTTGCATTTTCAAATAGTGTTTGTTTTTGCCAATGACCATGTTCTCCCATATGGTAACCATGATCAGACGTAAATACTACAACGGTATTTTTGTCTAATCCAGAGGCTTCTAGCTGATCAAGGATTCTGCCGACCTGTGCGTCCACAAATGAAATAGTTGCATAATAAGCTTCTTTAATTTCTTGAGCAAGTTCTTTTTCTATATTTAGTTGATTCTTTTTTGCTCTAATTGATTTCACAGCAGGCTCTGGCAAAGTTGCTAAGTAGTTACTTGAGATTTCTGGAATTTCGATTTTTTCTCGGTCATAAAAATCAAAGTATTTTTTAGGAGCTACAAAAGGAGTATGAGGCCTAAAAAAACCAACCGCTAAAAAAAATGGAGTATCTCTATTAGCAAAATTAACAAGCTTTTTAATTGCTTCGCTTGATGCAATACCATCTGTTTGTTCATCATCTTTACCTTCAGCAGCTAGCCAGCTTAAAGTTCCTCCATACCTTCTTGGTGTTAGAGTATTAATTTTATATTCTTCAATTTTGTCTCTTCCATATGGATTCACAGTTTGATCCCAAGAATAGATATCGTCATTTCCTGATGTTCCTATCGCACTCGGGTTGTCATAGTGGAACATTTTACCAATACGAACGGATTGGTAACCTTGTTGTCTGAAACGTTGCCCCAAAGTAATAACATCAGGAACGGAATTTCTAAGATTCATATTGTTTCTAGTAATCTTTGTTTGATTAGTATACATTCCAGTCATGAATGAAGCACGTGAAGGACCACATAATGGGTATTGATTATGAGCGTTTTCAAATAGCACTCCTCTTTCAGCAAGACGATCTATATTAGGAGTTTTTACAACCAAATTTCCATAAGCCCCGAGATCACAGTTCAAATCATCTGCAATAATTAATAACACATTAAGTTTTTCTTTTGAATGAGAAATTGAATTATCTATTGGTTTTTCTTTTTTTGAGCCTTCAGAACAGCTGTAGAAGCAAAATAGTGCAATAAATAATTGAATGTTTACAATATTTTTAAACATGACAAAGCAAGATATAAATAAATTTATCTTTGATTGATAATAATTTTTCTTGTTACCCATTCTTGTTTTATGTAGCAATTTAAAATATAAAAATAATTTTTTAGTTGCGAGGTTTGAATCTGAACCTTATTTTTGTATGGTGTCATTTCTAGAACCACTCTGCCAGAAAGATCTTTAATTTCTAACAACTCAATTGGGTCATTTGATTGAATAAATAAATCTCCATTTGATGGGTTTGGGAAAGTATTTAGAAATATATCATCATACTCATTTAGAGCATTTATATTAGCTATACAATCCGAATCTGCTCCATTTAAGCTTAGAGCATCAAATAATATATCTCCACTTGAAAACTGGAATTTAACTGCTCTATCAAAAGAAACAGCAGTTACTGTAATACTGTTTGAACCAAGTGTCAGTGCTACTGGATTTCCAAAGAAATCATTTCCATTAGCAGTAGTTTTATAAACTCTAAAGTTGGCTCCACCTGATGGCAAAGATGTTACATTCATGCTAAATGTTTGAGCTCCTTGACTAATTACTCCAGAATCAACAGTTGTAGCTACAAGAACATAAGGCCAAGCTGGATTAGATCCTGCAACAAAGTCGCTACAAGAACTTATCAATGATGAGGTTGACGGAGGTGGTGGTGGTGGTGGTGGACCAACACAATTTGAAGTGTCTCCGTTCAAGAATAAGGCATCAAATTCTACATTTCCACTTGAAAACTGGAATTTAACTGCTCTATCAAAAGTAACAGAAGGTACTGTGATACTGTTTGAACCAAGTGTCAATGCCACTGGATTTCCAAAGAAATCATTTCCATTAGCTGTAGTTTTATAAACTCTAAAATTGGCTCCACCTGCTGGCAATGACGTTACATTCATGGTAAATGTTTGAGATCCTTGACTAACTGCTCCAGAATCAACAGTTGTAGCTACAAGTACATGAGGCCAAGCTGGATTGGATCCAGCAACGAAGTTGCTACAATTACTTATTAAGGAAGTTTGAGCAAACACGTTAAAAGAACTAACTGTAAATACAGTTAATAATAAAAGTGTTTTAATTTTTTGTAATAGTAGTTCCGGTAAGGAAGAATTATCAGTAGAGATTAAATTCATAAATGGTCTTGTTTATAATATTTAGTTTTGTAAAAATACGAAATTTACTTAGTGTATTTTGTACTCTTATTTAATAAAACAATATAACTATTGAAGAATTATTTTCTTATTAATTGTGCCTTGATTATCCTTTATTTCTAAGAAATAAATTCCTTTTGAGTGATCTCCTAGACTAATCTGCTTAGTGTATTCGCCAACAAATTGATCTAATGACTCCTCATAGATGGTCTCCCCTACTAAATTCAACAATCTAATTGATAGGCTTTGTATCTCTTTGGAAATAAAACTCACATTAAAGACATTATAAGTAGGGTTTGGATATACATCTAAGTTATTAATAGTAGTTCCTCCATTTAATCTTATAGATCCTGGTTGTGTCCAGAATATTGGACTTGTCCACCATGAACGATATAATGTAATGTTAGAGTCACAGAAGGTTCTTCCCTGGGCTCTATATGATTCTCCTGGCTGTAAACCAAACTTGTTAGCCAGTAGAGTTGGATAGTAAACTCCAAATCCTCCAGCAGTTTGCCAATTTGCACCAGTTGTATCAATTCTTAATGCAATTCGAGCAAATACATATATTCCGGTTGTATCCCAACTAAATCTTGCTTTATAATGATTCCCACCAAATGTTTGAACACTTAAATTTATCATCTCAGGACAATCTCCAGCAGTTGTAAACTGTTGAGCAGGAGAATATGCAGATTCCATACCACCACAATAAAATGATTTCATTTTATATTCATAAATCGTATTTGGTGTTAAATTCTGAAGCACCTTTTGTTGTGTAGGTAGTCCAACATTACATAATCCACTACCTACTCCAGCTGCTTTTGTTGTCCAAGTATTATCTGAAACTTTTTTATATCTGATAAAGTTTTTCCATACTCTACAGGAATCAGTATTCATATTATTCCAATTCATTGTTGCTCTTATATCTACAATATTATCAGCAAATAAACCATTAGGATAAGGGTTGTTACACATATACGAATACAAACATGAAACATCATCTAAATTAGCTAAAGCATTATAATTCCAAGCTAATGAATCTGTACAGCCTAGAAACGCAACACAATCTGAAGATTCTCCATTCAAGCTTAAAGCATCAAATTCTACATCTCCACTTGAAAATTGGAATTTAACTGCTCTGTCAAAAGTAACAGCACTTACTGTAATGCTGTTTGAACCAAGTATTAATGCTACTGGATTTCCGAAGAAGTCATTACCATTAGCTGTAGTTTTATAAACCCTACATTCGCTCCATTTGATGGTAACGAATCTATATTCATAGTAAATGTTTGAGATCCTTGACTAATTACTCCATCAGAAATAGTTGTCGCAACAAGTAAGTAAGGCCAGGCATTAGGCCCTGAAACGAAATCGCCACAATTACTTATTAATGATGTTGGAGGAGGCGGCAAAGGAGCAACACAATCTGAATCTACGTCATTCAAGCTTAAAGCATCAAATTCTACATCTCCACTTGAAAATTGGAATTTAACTGCTCTATCAAAAGTAACAGCACTTACTGTAATGCTGTTTGAACCAAGTGTCAATGCTACTGGATTTCCAAAAAAATTACCTCCATTAGCTGTAGTTTTATAAACTCTAACATTCGCACCATTTGTTGGCAATGTCGTTATATTCATAGTAAATGTTTGAGCTCCTTGACTAATTACTCCATCAGAAACAGTTGTAGCTACAAGAACATAAGGCCAAGCATTAGGCCCTGAAACGAAATCATCACAATTACTTATTAATGATGTTGGAGGAGGCGGTAAAGGTGTAACACAATCTGAAGCTTCCCCGTTCAAGCTTAAAGCATCAAATCCTACATCTCCACTTGAAAATTGAAATTTAACTGTTCTATCAAAAGTAACAGCACTTACTGAGATACTGTTTAAACCAAGTGTCAATGCTACTGGATTTCCAAAGAAATCATTTCCATTAGCTGTAGTCTTATAAACTCTAACATTCGCACCATTTGATGGTAACGAATCTACATTCATAGTAAATGTTTGAGCTCCTTGACTAATTACTCCCTCAGAAACAGTTGTCGCTACAAGTACATAAGGCCAAGCATTAGGCCCTGAAACGAAGTCGCTACAATTACTTATTAATGATGAAGTTTGAGCAAACACATTAAAAGAACTAACTATTAATACGGCTAATAATAAAAGTGTTTTAATTTTTTGTAATAGTAGTTCCGATATTAAACTCATAATACATTTTTTTAGTTAATAATTAGTTAAATCTAAAATTTTAGAAAACAAAGTAAAAAATACACAAATAACATAATATCAATATTTTAAGTAAATTTAATTGTATGTGTAAATATTTTAAACCCTACAAATTTAAAATAGATTTCAAAACTTTCCAATTATTTTAAAGCGTAAATTTAAGGTTGTATTTAACGTAAATAAACATTGTTCACGCGTATACCTGCTTTTTTTATGTAGTTGTGATAAAGTAGTTGCACCAACTTGTAGAGATAGAGACTTATCGTCTTATATAAATTCACAAGATTTAATTCTAATTTATATTTAAATGACTTTTTTATTTAATTTTGAATATGTGTTTGTAACTCTTTTCTTATGAAATTATGATTTGTATCATTCTGTTTTTAATATGAGTATTTTTCGACTTATTTGTTTGTTTTCTAAAAAAATCACACTTATAACATTATCAATCTTTATACTAGTAAATACTAATGCTCAAGTGTATTATGTGAGTAGCTCTCAGGGAAATGACCTAAATAATGGGTTAAGTATTCAATCCCCATTTCAATCGATTGAAAAGTTAAACTCCATGCAGTTCAATGCTGGAGATTCTATTTATTTTAAGTCTGGTGATTACTGGGAAGGTATGTTTTGGTTAAATGGCTCAGGCTCATTTTCACAACCTATTGTTATAGATGTATATGGCGGAAATAATAGGCCTATTATAAATGGATTTGGTTATCAAGCATCTATTTTAATTTTTAATGATCAGCACATTCATATCAATGGATTGGAGCTCTATAATTCGTTTTCTCATCTTGATTCTTCCGTAGTGTCAACGATTTTAGCACAAACACCGAACTTGTTTTCAAACGGCCCAAACAACACATGGACTAATGTTTACACGGCTTGCGAAATAGGTGACGGAAACAATGGTGCTATACAATCGTTTATGATGAACGTGACGAGCCTACCTCCTCAAGGCACAAATTATAGAGTAGTAAGAACTGTAGCTAACCAAAATTGGTATTTTGGTCCTGTACAAGCCCTATCATTAGGCCTAAATACAATCTCTGTCAATGCGGTCAATTTTGATAGAACTGTGAAATTTCAATTTAGTACTGGCGCCGTTGAATTTGATGCGATTTCGCTAAATAGCGATATTATTTATGAAGGTTCAGTGAAAAAGTTGCCTGGCTTTGGGGGGGTCGAAAATTCTTGGGGTTCTGGAAAGAATGTTCGTTTCGGTATTAAAGTCGTTGCATCAACTCAAAAACTAGAAAACTTTTCTTTCAACAATCTTTATATTCATGATGTTTTTCCGACTCCAGATTTAGCTAATAATATTCATTTAGGTTATGGAATCAAGCTAGAAACCCAATCACATATTGTCTCTGGACTGCTCAATACTATCTCTAAAGTTAAGGTCATAAACACAACAATATCGGAGACTGGACATTATGGTTTTTGGATCAAATCATATGGACTAAATGGAATAGATTCTGTAAAGAATAATCAAATTCTTGTTGAGAATTGTGTGTTTGAACATACCGGTGGCTCCGGATTTGTCCCTAACAAGAGTAAAAATGTACTTGTCCAAGAGTGTATTTTTAACCACACAGGCTCATCTACCGATAATAGAATGTGGAAAAGAGGTAGTGGTATGTGGCCTTTTGATTGTAAAAATGTAGTCGCACAACATAATAAATTTATGAATGCACATGGCCCCATGGATTCTTATGGGTCACATATTGATTATGGTAATGAAAATGTTGTATTTCAGTATAACTATAGCTATAACAATGAAGGCGGATTTGCAGAAGTTTTGGGAGACAATATAAACTGTGGCTACAGATACAATATAAGTGTAAATGATGGTTATCGGGAAGATCCAAATGGAACACCTTGGAACATAAAAGGTAAAATCTTTTGGATTTCTAATTTTTGCGGTCAAAATCCAATAAGGTGCCCAAGTGTTGGGACTTTCATTTACAACAATACTGTTTTTGTAAATGATACATTAAACCCTGAAATCTATTTTTGGCCAGATATCGGTGATGTACATGTATATAACAACCTTATAGTAATTGGTCAAGACGGCGAAATTATCCCTACATTACTAGAGAATGATTCTAATGATCTTTATATCAATAATAATCTTTTTTATGATTCTTCTCGTATTAATTTAGACAGTAAATTAGAGAATAATGCACTTTATGGAGATCCTTTATTGCTTAATTCGGTCTATTTGGGAGAAAACAATCCTACAGCATATCAAATTCAAAATAATAGTCCTGCTATTGGTAGTGGTTTTTTGATTAATGGGAGCATTGATACAACTAACTATTTAGAGCACAATGGTGGTTTAGACTATTTTGGAAATAGTGTTTCGCATCAATTTCCTTCAAATATTGGTGCTTTTAATAGCAGTGGACCCATGCATATTCTTGAAACAAAAATAGACGATATAAAACTTTACCCAAATGTAACTGATGATCATGTAAATATATCCATACTGGAGTATTCAGGGGCTTTAAAGACAGAAATTTATGCACTGAACGGAGATTTTATGGGGGTTCAGAATGGAAATGAGCTTTCATTTAAAAAATTTAATTCTGGAATTTATGTATGTGTAGTTATCTTTGGAGACAAGAAAAAAACGATGAGAGTAGTGAAGCTATAATAAATGCGTTTTTAAATTAGAATTTTAATATTTTTGTATAAATTAAAATCTTCTTATGAAAGAAAAGGATGACAACCCATTAGAACTAGAAAATGAAATATATACTATTGAAGAATTTGGCTCTATATTGAGAAATAAATTTGGGGGTGATAATTATATTTCTAATGTTGTGTTAGCAGAAATATTTCTTGCTAAATATGCATATTATTCTTGCAGAATTACAAAACAAAAAAACCATATCTCTCAAAAAAGCTGTGGTTGTTGTTAATTCTAAAAAACAACTAAATTAATATTCATATGGACTTTTTTGATGTTATAAATAAACGGAGATCAGTTAGAAAATTTTCTAAAACTAAAGTACCAGAATCTGTTATAAGAAAATGTCTTAAGGCATCAATACTTGCACCTAACTCATCCAATTTACAACCTTGGGAATTTTATTGGATAAGAGATCAAGAAAAAAAAGATAAAATCATTGAGGCTTGTTTTTCTCAAAATGCAGCAAAAACTGCTCAAGAAATAGTTGTTTCTGTAGCAAGAATAGATACATGGAAAAGAAATAGGGATCTAATAATTAAATATTACAAAAAACATGATAAACTAATCCCAATTGTAGATAAGTATTATAATAAAGTTATTCCATACGCATATATTCATGATAGATTTGGTATTACTGGATTTATAAAAAGATTAATTTTTATTTTCTTAAATATAATAGGCTATTTCAGACCTATGATTAGAGGTCCTATTTATAAACATCAAATATTTGAAACAGTAACTAAAACAACTGCTCTAGCTTGTCAAAATTTCATGATGGGGCTGGTATCAGAAGGATTTGATTCATGCCCAATGGAAGGGTTTGATGAAAAAAGAGTTAAAAAAATATTAGACTTAAACTGGCAGTGTAAAGTAGTAATGATTTTTGGTATAGGAAAAGCTGCTAAGGACGGTGTTTATACAGATCGTTTTAGAATTGATGATGAACTTGTAATTAAAGAAATATAATAACAGAAATAAATTATG
>Ga0257110_1000881_pt1 | contig 14162 bp, 14 predicted proteins | sample LP_taG_7_FD_190184 | JGI IMG/M metagenome (GOLD analysis project Ga0257110, IMG submission 190184) | Marine microbial communities from Northeast Subartic Pacific Ocean, Canada - LP_J_2015_P26_10m | ecosystem: Environmental > Aquatic > Marine > Oceanic | place: Canada: Northeast Subartic Pacific...
TTTATTTAAGTAAAATATATAAAAATTAAACATAATATTATATATAGATATTATGCTTTGTTTCTTTTGTTCAAACAGATTCAATAACATAAATGCTAAAAATTTGAAAAATTTTGTACCAAAATTTAAAAAATGCAAGGTAGTAAAAGTATATGATGGAGATACTATTACTGTAGCCGGGTATTTAAAGGGAGATCCAGAATGTTATAAGTTTAAAGTACGTTTAAATGGTATTGACAGTCCAGAATTACGAGGGTCTAATGAAAATGAAAAAAAACACGCTATTATTTCACGAGATGCATTAAGTAACAAAATTTTAAATAATATAGTTACTTTAGATATAAAAGGAACTGAAAAATATGGGAGATTACTAGCTGATGTATTATATGATGGAACTAATATGAATGAATGGATGGTAAATAATGGTTATGCTGTAAAATATGATGGTGGCAAAAAAATTCGTGATTTAAAATGGGATGAAGATATTTAATTATTTTAATGTGTAATATAATAAATACAACTTATTATATTATATTACTGAATGTTATTAATTTTTATTTTTTTACTTTTTTTTAAATATAGTGTGCATGGATTTCATTTGTCTCAAAATAATCATAAGATAGTAAATAAATTAATAAGAAGTGGTAAAATATCTTCTTCTACTAGAAAAAAATTAAACAAAATATTATTTTTAGGGTATGAAAACTGGGCTAAAAAAAAAGCATACGAATTTAAAAAAAATAATTATTATAAATGTTCTCGAATTCCTACGAATGAGTTAATAAATTATGCAAAATGTGGATTATATAGATCTACATTAAACTATAATGGACATTCAAATTTTTCAAATTATGCGATTGTCTATGTTAATTTTGAATTAAAACAAGCATTAACAGATAGTTATTCGTTAAGTATTTTACCTAAAAAAATCAGGGTTATAAGTAAAGCAAATATGAGTGATATTGAAAAAGAGAACTATAAGAAATTGTTAAACGTTGAAACTCGTAGTAATCCCTCCTTTTTATATGATAATAAACAGGAAACGCCTAGAGATATACATAATAAAAACGAAAATAATTATGAATTGTGGGTTAAAATAAATAAATTAGATCCATTTACAAAAAGATGTTTTCATTTAAAATATAGTTATGATTTTAAAAAAATGAAAACGAACAAAGAACTAGCAGAACTGATGTGTTGTAGTACAGAAACAATTCGAAAAAAATTTACAGCAGCTCGAATATTTTTTCATTGATTTCTTTGTATTTATTATATGGACGATAACAATGATAGTCACTATATTTTCCACTTTTTATAGCATTTATTGTATTTTCATTTAATATAAATTTATTTCTATCTAATCGATTGAATTTTGTTCTTTTGTCGTTCAATATAATACAATCGTTTGTTTTTGAGTTCCAATATTTTACATTATGATATAAATGAATTTGATCTAAAAACCATGAAATATCTTTATGGTAATGTTTATTAATTTTGGTTAATCGTGTTTTTATATCTTCTAGAGTTTTTATTTGGAAAATATTTCCCCATGTTGTGTTATTAGCTACACAATAACACATAGCAATTTGTTTTTCAGTTAATAAACAGTTTCGCATAGATATAAATTTATTATTAGGTATATGTTTAATATTTTCAGTATAATAATGTCTATTCATAGGTAACATATCCATGTCTGTGATCATAATACCATTTTTGTAATTTAATAATGCAGGATATAATAATCGAATATATTGACTAGTAAAAGATGTGCATACATTAGGTAACGGATGAAATAATATAATATTTTTTTCGTAAATTTTTATATTTTCAGGTATTTCTGTATGGATTAATATGATTTTGATATCAACTGAAGGATATAATTTATTCCATGTTTTAATGAATAGTGGTAAAAAATCTATATATAACGGGTTATTATTTACCGATGTTATTACGCAATCAAGTTTCATATAAATTATATAAATATATTCGTCATTACAAAAAATATGCGACAAATATAAATAGTATGCTTTATATAGTATTATAATATATATATTATAAAAGTATAAAATTGATTTAATATATATATTTATAAGATATTTTAAAATAAATATGGAAAAAAGATTGAATAACAAGGTTGAAAACTATATTAAAAGTTTTAAAGATAATGTTCGTGATAAAATAATGTCTTTGGATTTTTGTGTAGATCAGGCAGTTCCTGATTTGCTTGAATATATTTATGAATATAATCGTTTAACTGTAGATAAAGATGATTTTGTCAAACGCAAACGTGTTAAGAATTCTATACCCGAGCATAATCGGTGTATGGCTAGACGTGCAAATGGCGAACAATGTACAAGAAGACGTAAGGATTGTAATACAGAATTTTGCGGAACCCATTCCAAGGGGGTTCCTCATGGTCTCATTGATTCAAAGGAAGAAAATATTAAATCAAATCAAACTCTTGAAGTATTTGCTCAAGAAATAAAGGGTATTGTATATTATATTGATAAATATCATAATGTATATAACACAGAGCAAATCATGTCAAATAAAGAAAATCCAGAAGTTGTTGGAAAATGGGAAAAAAATGGTGAAACATATTCAATTCCACAATTAGCACTTGTTTAACTTTTATCTATCTTACGTGTGAGTATTTCTTTTGAAACTTCTTCACGATTTTCTAATATAAAAGAATTTAATTCATTTGCTTTTGTACTATCACCTTGATAATATTTTGCTAGAATGTTCTGAAGCATTTTTTTTGAAATGGGTTTTTTTGTAGTTCTGGTAACACTTTCTAATTTACCATTTTTAATATCAAAACTGTCTATTTCATTATTTTTCATTAAATTAATCAATGAAGTTGATATATTATCCTTTATTTTTTTTCTCTTATTTACTTCATCACGTAATTGACGCATTTCATTATCTAATTTAACCCATTGCTTAACATAATCTACTATAGTATTTTTGTTATCCATAATATAATATAATATATTTATTTATTTTTTTATATTATATTTATTTATTTTTTACTTTTCATAAAAGTATCCCATTTAATTTTGATATAGGTTTATTGTTTTTTTTCTTTTTTTATAACATTTTAATATATATATAGAAAATGTTTGTTTTACAAAATAAAAGAAATAATAACCGAACTATGCCAATGTATAATAATAAGAAACAAAGAGAAAGTGACATTCAATTTATGATTAATAGATTTGAAAATAATAATTATCGTGATAATTTTGTTAATGAAGTCAAAAATGATAAACCAAAAATAAAAGAAATGACATGGGGAGAACCTACATGGTTTTTTTTTCATACTTTAGCCGAAAAGGTAAAGGAAGAACATTTTAGTAATTTACGTGAAAATTTATTAACATGTATATCACGTATATGCAATAATTTACCTTGTCCTGATTGCACTCATCATGCAACTAATTATTTACGTTCTATAAATTTAGATAATATAAGGACAAAAGAACAGTTAAAACATATGTTGTGGACTTTTCATAATGTTGTAAATCAACGAAAAGGCTATATTTTATTTTCATATGAGGAATTAAATAAAAAATATCCCACTGCTATTACTATGAATGTTGTGAGGAATTTTTTTTATCATTATTCAAGAAAACAATATCACGTAAGATTATCAATGGATAATTTAAATCGTAGAAATATTTTAAAGGATCTGCAAGAATGGTTAGAAAAAAATGCAGATAAATTTCATGCATAATTTTTATAAATATACTAAATTTTTTTATTATATTTTTTATTTTTTTTATTTTTTAATTTCTGTGCGGAACATACATTCTCCACTCTAATGTTGTGGGATCGCTCTTGTCGGCGTATAATGCATATATACGGTATTTGTTGTTATTACGACCACTCATAAACTGAGGTGTAATATCACTTGGAGATAATATACGTAAAGATCCTTTATCCTTTTTCGCGTAGAAATGGGGAATACCTGATGTAAATTCTTCTCTAGTGACTTCGGTATTGTCTTGACGAACACGTTTGAAACTTCCTTCTCTTGGACCACGATCAGTTACAACAATTGTGATAACATTTTGATTTTCATCATCTTTTAATGTTTGCCAAAATGTTTTTAATTGTGCAAAAGTAGTGAAAGATACTTCTTCGTTAGTTTCTGGATGACATACTTGACGCCATGTTACAGTTGATCTCATGCGATTATTAGGATTTCCTACGGCATTGAGACAGTTCATGGTTCCCTTAGATTCCGAAGTAATCTCCCCACCTCTGGTTTTGATTCTCGTAGTTATCGATCTCCACGAAAAGTTATAATTTCCTTCTCTAATGCGTTCTAACATGATGTTGTATTTTTCAATTACATCAATGTTAGTGTATAGAATAACGTTATTTGGCACATCATAACCAGTTAGTCTTCCTAGAAATGCTTGTAGAACTGTTGTATCATTGGGGTTTTGCGTCCATCTATCGTAACATATTCCAATATGGTCTTTAATTAATGTTTTACTGCATCTCAACATCTCTTTGATAAAGATAAATGTATGTTTCAATGGTGCCTGTTTCAACATATTATTTATGTTAGATTTACCATCATCACCCATAAATATATCAGAACATCGTGTGGTTCCATCATAACTTTCATATTCATATTCATCTATGCCAAAGACTTCTTTGAAATTTTCTTCTACTATCAATGGTTGATCACCATAAGTTGGAAGGCGGATAAGAATATATTTAGGTTGTGAGAATGAATCAACATTTGGTTTAATGTCGTTGGAAATATGATCAATCACTGCTTGACGTCCATCTGTATTATTATTTCTAGTAACTCCACACAAGTCATGATATTGTTTGACGCGATTACAAGTTTCCCAATTGCGAGTACCCCAATAACCATGTCCTGTTTCACCCATTATAACCGCACCATTCCTTTTCCAATAATTCTTAAGATCTAATAGGCAACCATCATGTGTTGCTGCTACTTCGAGTATTTTAATATCATTTCTTGCAAAGGATTCCTTATTCAATAGATCTAATGTGCGAAAGACCTGGGCAGTGGTATTTTTCGCACCAGCACCGTGGAAATTTTCATCAATTATAATAAGCACGTCTTGTAGTCCTCGAATCATATTCACAAATTTGTTAGTTAGATCTGGTCTATGAAAGATTCTATCATGAAAACACTTCGGAAGTCGTTCTTTTGTTTGAACAACCCAATCTAGGTCATTTAAACACGTGATAATAAATATATGATCAGTCGGAGTACATCTTGGATCTGATCCAATTTGTTTAATAAGACTACCGATAACTCCAGTTTTTCCTCCTTGTGTTTCCAGAATATAAATAAGGTTCATAATATGTCTGCTACTATATAACATTTCTTTTATTTTTCTTGCATCATTTATTTGATTGGCATAAGTCCACTCTTTCTGCTTACGTCTCCAATAACGTTCGAGTTGATTAATCTGGATCTGCGAAATTTCTCTGTTTTCTTGAAAATCCTCGTTTTCCTCCATCGTAAATTCGATTAGTTCGCGAACTAATATGTCTTCTCTTAATTCACCGATTTCTCTTGCTTGTTGCATTCTATTAGCTGATTCAGCAATTATTGCAATAGCTGAGGCGGCAATTACTGTTTGTTCTAGGTTACTCATCTTTAAGCTGTTAAAATTTAGCTATTGTATTTTTTGAAAAAACACTATCAATTTTATGATAATGTCTTTTTATAAAAATATGCAAAAATAATGTGTATTTTTGTTTTACTTAGCAACCGATCTGCATTTGTATAAACTCTTGGACGGTTTTGAACATACATCTTTGTTTGCAATACCACTCATGTAGGCTAAATTTGGCATATTAGTAGATTCAATAATCATTGCCCATAATGTACCTATTATAGCACCAATAATTAATGAAATAAGTAAATATTTTGGATTAGAACACATATTGGATGTACTCCAAATCATATCGGATATGATTACAAGAGGAAACATAATAAATGTAGCAATATTTTGCGTCTGTAAATTATTTACTGAAATGAAATAAGTTAAATATGCTAATGTATATCCAAATACTGTTTGACTAAGAGGTAAAATAGATACAGGTTGTGTATTTCCTAGAGTTAGTTGTGTGCATCTTATTCTAGAATAATCTGTTGGCATAAGTCCCTTGGGTGGTGAGAATTTTTTTAACACACCTCCAAGAACAACTGTAATAACTGATGCAACAATTAAACCGATTAAATATATTACACCTTTTAGGTCTTGATTGAATAGGGATTGTAATGTGAAATAACTTACAATAATAAATGGAGCTAGTCTGAAAAACATGTACATAATGTTAATAATGTTGAGGTCCATATTTACAACTTCTTATATTATTCATAGAAATTGTAAATCACTAAAATGTATTTATTTAAAAACTATTTTCATTACTTCGTCAATATGATCAACTTCATGGAATGTCATTTCGTCCAAGTCAATTACTTCTTTATATTTCTCTAAAAAGTCTTTAAAATCTTCATTATTCTCTTTAGGATACAATATTGTTTTAACACCTGCTCGCATACTTCCTAAAATTTTTGAATCAAGACCTCCAATAGCTGTGATTCTACCTCTTAAGTTTGTTTCTCCTGTCATGGAAATTGTATTGTCAAGAGGTTTGTTATTTAACAAACTATACATGGATAATGTAATTGCACCTCCAGCAGATGGACCATCTTTACTAACAGCACCTTCAGGACAATGGATATGAATACCTTGATTTTTGGTTTCTTCAAATTCTTTTCTTAATTTTTCTTGTGTTTCAATAGGCGTCAATGACCAAGCCAATGTTTTGGCAACTGTCATACTTTCTTTCATAACATCTCCTTGCATACCTGTTAATTTTAAATCCAAGAAATTACCTGCAGGATAAAAACGTGATTCAATTGGTATAATACCACCTTTCCCAAGAGCATTTGCCCACATTCCATTCATTATACCAACCATTGGTTCTTCATGAATTTTAACATCACTTACTTTTCTTTGTTTCTTTAAATATGTTGTTCCTAAATCTTCGGATTTAATTTTGATAGGTAATTCAATTTGATTATCATTATTGGAATTTAATAATACTAAATTTATTTCACCATACAAATCAAATAATATTTCTTTTAATTTTCTTACACCAGGTTCCATTGTATATGTTTCAATAATGTATTTAATTACGTCTTCTGTAAGATTTACTATATTCTCGAAACCCATTTTACTATTTAATTCAGGCATGATAAATTTATTAACAATAACAATTTTGTCTGACCATGACAAGTTATGAAATTTAACTCTATGAATACGATCTAATAAAATTCTATCTATTTGATCTGGATCATTATAAGAAAATATAAATAATGCTTTTGATAAATCAAATGGAACTCCACTGAAATATCTGTCTTGGAATTCATCGTTTTGTGTTGTATCAATTAAATGTGTTAATATACCAATAATTTCACGACCTTGTTCTGTTTTACTAACCTTATCTAACTCATCAATATAAATAATAGGATTCATGCATTTACTTTCCATTAAAACATCCACCACTTTACCCCACGTGGAATTAACATAAGTGTAGTTGTGACCTTCTAATGTGGAACCATTTGATGAACCTCCAAGAGCAATAAAGGAAAAAGGACGTGTTATACCGTTTTCATCTTCTAAACAACTTGCTAATCCTCTTTTAGCTAATGATGTTTTACCAACACCGGGAGAACCTTCGAATCCAAAACAATAACCTTTTTGCTCACCATTGATCCATTGTCCAACAATTTTTAATATCTGTCGTTTTGCTTCATCATGACCATATATAGAATCATCCAAATCATCATGTATCTTTTCCATACTTTTTTCAACTGATTCAATTTCATCATTGATAGAAACAATTTGTTTTAATAAAGGAATATTTAGATTACTTGGATTTACTTTATTTAATATATCAATTACGGTTTTGGCATTTTTATTTTTATCGAGGTGATTGTTCAATAATTTTAACATAGCAGTTTTTGTTTTTTCATTCGATTTTTCATGAATAATTAAATCCACGATTTTTTGTAACTCTTGTTTTGTCTGTTTCTTCATCATTGTCTTTGAATCTTTTAATGATTCTTTTAGTGTATCTTCTTGTATATTATTCAATTGTGTTTTAATTTCATATAGTGTATATTTTGATTTGTGAATATCCTTATTTTTCATATTATTGACGTTTTTAAATAACTCATTTAAATATTCTATTTTACATAAAATAGGTTCTTTTCTGAAAATACCAAATGGAACTCGCACTAATCCTTCCAAATATTGTTTTGATTTATTTCCTTGGTCTTCCCCTCTGCTTTTAATTTCTTTTAATTTTAGCAATGCTTTATCCTTTATTTTTGGGTCAGCTTTCATTAAAATAACTTGTTGTTCTAATGATACTTTTGAAACATCACATGAAGATATTGTCTGTTGTGTAAATTCAATGGTATTTATCATCGTTTCTTTAAAATATTGTTTTAATTTCCATGGTAATGATTCATATAACATAATTTGTTCTTCGTTATCAATACCATCTGAATTTTCAGAAGGACCAATTAAATCATATAGCATATACGCAATATATTGAATTTCATTATCAATATCATATGTAAATAAATTAATCAACATTTTTCTTCTAGAAGTTAATTCCATATCGAAAAATTTCTTAATGATATTTTCTATTTTATTATTTTTAACATATTCTACATCACTTAACATTGTATTATAACGTTTTAAAAAATCTTCATTCGAGTAAATTAAAATATCTTTTATTGTAATTGTTTCAACCCAACGATCTATCAAAGTATTATTTTTATCCTTTTCTTTTAAATATGCAGTTATATTATCTTTTCGTGTAGATATAAACTTGTTTTCTAATAAATATTGAATAGGAATATCACGCATGATACCAGAAATACTTAGCAATTTTTTATCAGTACTATTACGTATTATAGTTCTTAATCCATAAACAGATTGATATAAAGAATGAAACATTGTAGATGGTTCAAAACATTCAAGATGAGGTGATTTATCAATTTGAATTGTATAATCGGTTATCTTATTTATAGGATCGGTTTTTGTACAATTATTCCATGGTAAATTTTTATATCCAGTCGGTATTAAATATTTTTCAATAATAGACATTTTATCATTAATTAATTCGTTATTTTCTTCATATATATCAAATTTATTGTATTTTGTACCAAATACAACGTAATAAATATCTTGAATTGAATATGTACCATATGTAGAAAAAATAACTGATAATTTATCAAATATAGTCTGTATAACAGTAAGTGTATTATCCATTTCATTATTTTGTATGGGAATATTTTCTTTTAGCGATTGTGCTGATGTATAAATTGTATGAAGATGATCACTGCATTGCCCTATGCTACTTTTGCTAAAAATATCATATTGTTTGCAAAAGTCAAGCGATAAATAAGTTCTTTGAATAATGTCAATGACTTGCTGTAGTTTCTTTCCTATAAAATTATTAAAATCTACATTATTCACTGTTTTTGTTATCGCATTCGCGCTTGAAGGGGTTTTTTTTGCTTGTTTAACCATAGTATTATAATGATATATATTATTATTATTATATTTAAAAATATAATAAACAATATAAAAATTATTTTATGTTCTATATAAATGGGAATACCAAGTTACTTCTCGTATATTATTAAGAATTATTCTAATATTATACGTAATTGTAAGCAAATTGTTAATGAACAAATTTGTTTTCAACATTTATATATGGACTGTAATTCAATAATTTATGATGAATTTCGCAAAATAGAAGGAGATATTGCTAAAAATATCATCCAAGTTGAAGTTGTTGAAAAAGAATTAATAAATAGAGTAATTTCTAAAATAGCACATTATATTCGTTATATAAAACCTAATAAAAGTGTATTTATTGCATTTGATGGTGTTGCACCATTGGCTAAAATGGAACAACAGAGAACAAGGCGTTGTAAAGGATTTATTAATGAAAAAATTAAAAATAATATTTCGAATGAATCTAAACTAGAGATATGGAGTACAACAAATATTACTCCTGGTACCAAGTTTATGAATCAATTAGCATTAAAAGTAAAAAAGGCGTTTGTTAATTTGGAACAGCATTATGGTGTGAATAATATTATTGTTTCTGCATCTGATAAACATGGAGAAGGAGAACATAAAATGTTTCAGCATATTAGGGACAATAAAATACAAAAAGGTAATCTTGTTGTATATGGACTGGATTCAGATTTAATAATGTTATCATTGTTTCATTGTAAATTGTTTGATAATTTATTTATTTTCCGCGAAACACCTGAATTTGGAAAACAATTAATATCAAATGATCATGAAAATAGTGATTATTTATTTTTACATATTGAATGTTTTGCAAATGCTATTTTAAATGAAATGAATTGTATATCAACTGATAATCATCGTTTATATGATTATATATTTATGTGTTTTTTATTAGGAAATGATTTTTTACCACATTTTCCTTCCTTAAATATTAGAACTACTGGTATTGATACATTATTGAATGTTTATCGTACTGTAATTGGTAATTCTTCCAATAAATCATTTATTTCTCAAAATATGCAAATACAGTGGAGATATGTATTAATGTTTTTTAATGCACTTGCGAAAGAAGAGCATCATCGGTTGCTAATTGAATATACAACACGAGATAAATTTAGCAAACGTAAATGGACAATTGAAAACCAAGAAAAAAAAGATATTGTTGTACAAAATATACCCGTTATTTATCGAAGTGAAGAATTATATATTTCACCACAAGATAATTATTGGGAAGGGCGTTATTATTCAACATTGTTTTCTTCAAAATATAATGTTAAAGACATTTGTATAAATTATTTACAAGGACTTGAATGGGTTTTTAAATATTATACTAATAATTGTCCTGATTGGAGATGGAAATATAATTATCACTATCCTCCTCTACTTAAAGATATTTGCAAATATATTCCTAATAAATTTTACACATTTATTGATAATAATCGGAAACCTTTTTCTTCTAGTGTCCAATTAGCATATGTATTACCAAAAAGATGTCATGATTTGTTACCAATACATGTAAAGGACTATTTACATAAAGAATTTTTAGATATATATTTAAACGATGAAGATATAAAGTTTCAATGGGCATTTTGTCGATATTTTTGGGAAGCACATCCAATTTTAAAAGAAGTAACACTTAATACATTAGAAAAATGGGAATATGACCTGAATACTAAATAATCACAAAATTGAAAGTTTTTAAATTAAATAAATCATTTTAAAATTATTTAATTTAATATGGAAATTCCTATTATTATGAAACAAATTATGGGCTGGTATAATCAAACTATTATTTATATTCCTACTATTTTGATAGTATATATCGGTATAAGTATTATACATTTTATATCAGCTAATCTGTATCCTAGATTTTGCGCACCATTAACATTTATAGGTGCTATAATGACACCATTTGTTATTGTTACTCCTCATTGTCAAGCGCTTAGATGGGTTATTGATTGGTCTGGATTGCAAATTTGTAATGCATGGGTTTGGTTAGGTGGATATTTAGTATATTATATTGGAACATATATTACCCCTTTTATAAAAAAACAACATTTTAATAATGATAAAGAAGAAAGTAAAGAAGATTAAAGTAAAATTTCGTTGAATAAAGTCTAATTATTTTACATAAATATGATTTTAAAAAAAACTGATTATGCTTATCGAATAATATTGCCAAAAAATAAAAATGTTAATATTGTGAATGTTTATAATAGTTTGTTTTTTTCTATTTTTCCTTTAAAGGGAATACGTGTATATAAAAATGAACAATTAGTTAATACAGATATATCTAATAATGTTGTCCAAGAAAAAGTAATAATAAAAGGAAATGAAGATAAATTAATAGATGTTTTTGGAAATGAACGATATCCTAATAGTTATAGTGTTTTACCTTTAGCTAATGACGAATTATCAAGGGACCAAAATGATAATTCAAACACCAATGAAGAAGATAATGATGAGTTATATGATTCAATGTCTAGTTATTTAACAAAATATTTACCTAGTGTCTTTTCAAATGATAGTGATGAATCTTTAAATGATATCTACATTACAGTACCTATTGATAATGATAAACCTGTTATATTATTGGAAGATTTGTTAAATAATATGCCTATTGATGAAATATATAATATAAATGAAAATACACGTATAACTTATAATTTATTAGAACATATAATAAAGGATATTTATATTCAATTGCAATATTTAATACATAATGGTTTCGTATTTAACAGTTTTTCTTTGAATAATATTATTTTAGTACAAGATAGATATGTTATATTTGATAGTGAAAATATAGATACTTTAAAGGACCAAAACGAGGAACAATTAAAAAATATGAATAAATCTCTTTTAAAATTAATATCAGAATTATTAAAATTAAACTATGATACAAGTAGTGATTTTATAGACCAATTAAAAGAAATAGAAAATACAGAAGTGTTTTATTTTTTAAAGAAGGTTGAACGGGAAGGTGTTTTATTATGGATGTAAATAAGGAGGGTTCTTAAGGGAACCTAAGGTTCCCTTAACAAGACAATACAAATAAAATATAAATAAAATATAAATAAAATATAAATAAAATATAAATAGAATTAAATATCATCAAAGTTGATGTCGTGGTGAGAGTCGTGGTGAGAGTCAGTGTGAGTATGTATAGAGTCTTTTATAATATCATTATGATAAATATTATCATTATCATTAGAGAAAAGAATATCATCAGTAGAAGTTTCAAGAGTGTGATTAAGTGATTGAACAGAGTTTAAAAGAGAAGAGGGCAAATTAAGAGAGTTAATTTGATTGTCATTATAAACACAAAGAAGATCACAAGCATCAATTTTGGAAGTCCATGTGCGAAGTCCAACAAGAAGAGTGCCGCCAAGAGTGACAAGATTATTTTTTTTATTTCTACTACGAAATTTACCGCGAATATGACAAACAACATTTTGATGAATATTGTTTTGATATAGAATATTAACATGACACATTCCATTACCAAGCATTTTGACAACCTTTGCATAACATTCATCTTCGACTTCTGAAAAGCGAATTTTATTAGAAACAGGAGCATTTATAAGTTTTCGGGCCATACCCTTATGCTTACTACCACCAGTTGTATTTTTAACCATGATTAATATATAATTGTTTATATTATATATTTTATTATCTTTTTAATTCAATTTTATCATTATAATTCCAAGAAAAGGGGTCTAACCGGTAAATCAATATGTCACTCATTTCTCGATAAGTATAATTATATATCAGTTTATAATTATAAAAAATTAATTGTCCAAGAAACAAAATCTAGTATTCTGCATTTTTATAGGATTCTTCACTATCATAAGGTTCATCACTATCTATTTTTTGCTTTCTTATTGGAAACATATTATTAAATTTAGAAAAAAATCCTATAATCCATAATATAATAGGAGAAAGTTCTATAGTCTCTTCTACTTTTTTTAAAAAATCTATTATACTAGGGTCCAAGAACAAAAAATCGTTTATAACGTTTTCTTGCCTTATTTCTTCCGAAATTTCTTGGACAGATGGTTCTACTATTTCATTTATGGGAAAACTTTCGGGTGTTACTGTTTTACATTTTAAAAATACTTCGTTCGGTATTTTCTTTGATGTATCTTTCATTAGATGTTTCGTTCCTTCTAGATAATTACGTGCATGTTTTTGTGTTCCCAAATGACGCATATATCTAGCTCGAGTTGGGGTAGAGAAATTGCAATATGTACATTCGTATGACATTTATATTCTTTATTATGTTCGGTTTAAATATATTTTACATAAAAAAAGAATTAGTTAATTAAATTAAATTATAAAGTTTAAATGACAAGATTAGATTTTAAGCCATGGCAACAATCTCATTGGCTTCTGTGTTATATGTACCCACTTGTTCATGGGTTTCGGTTGAATAGAGATTATTTTCACCATCAATCAAATAGAGGGATCCATTGATTGTAATCTCTTGTGTATGAATTTCTTCCTCCTCTTCCTCCTCCTCTTGGACAGGAG
>Ga0257110_1000882_pt1 | contig 14154 bp, 15 predicted proteins | sample LP_taG_7_FD_190184 | JGI IMG/M metagenome (GOLD analysis project Ga0257110, IMG submission 190184) | Marine microbial communities from Northeast Subartic Pacific Ocean, Canada - LP_J_2015_P26_10m | ecosystem: Environmental > Aquatic > Marine > Oceanic | place: Canada: Northeast Subartic Pacific...
CTGCTCAAGCGAAACATATGCTCGCTGCTGCTCAAGCTCTAGGTGCTGATCCATCCCCGGCGCCGAAGAGAAACGTGTTCGAGCAGGTGATTGAAAAGCCTGCGAAGGGATCTGGGACCGAGCCCTCTGCGTACCCGGAAAATGATCTCGCCCTTTGCAACAGAGTCCGCAACAGAGTCCCTTCGCAACAGGTGTACGCCCTTTGCAACAGAGTCTGCGCCAGGTTTCACGCCTGCGCGACGGAACCGAGGTTCGTATTCGACGGGACGCCTCCCGCTCGGATGTTCGAGGGTATGGTGTTCTTCGTCGAGACGCAGCGCACGGACGCGCATCACGAATCCATCCGCGATGTGAATACGCACGGCGGCGAGGTCATCGTCGGCGCTTACGATGCGAGTCGAGTCACGCACTTGATCGGTGAGTTTTTTTTTATTCTCGTTTGGGCAATGTGATTAACGTCGTGTTTTGTTTACAGTCGCCGATAAGTGCTTCGACGCGGCCAAGCTGATGTGCCGCCCGACGCTCTGCCTGGGCCCCGCGGTGGCACTGGCCGCGGCCGAGGCACACGCGACGTCATGCCCGCTGGCACCTTACGTGAAGCTCGGCATGCGCGACGGCGTGGCGGTGGTGCCGTGGAGCTGGATCAGACTCTGCGTCAAAGTGGGGAAGATGCCGGTCGGTAAGTTTATCTTTATTTCCACATGGGCAATTATTAGATGACGGCGTGTTTTATTTACAGGGTCCGCGAGGCTGATCGAGCCGCTGCCCCCGACGGCGTTCCCGTGCGTACCGTCGGAGTCGAGCCGATCTCGCGGGTTCGACGACGCGTGGAGGGACATGCACCGGCTTTCCGACGTCCTCGGGCTCAAGAAATTGCTGGTGGATCGGAAGAGAATGAAGAAGAAGTTAAGCCGCAAGCTTTCGACGCGTGAAAAGTTCACCACGGATCCAGCCGTCGTCAAGACCCGCACCGAGTTTGTTCGATTGAAAGACAGGGTGGAGACGCTGGAACGGAATCTCAGGCTCAAGGGCCCGTCGCCCGTGTGCCGCGACCCCGCACCCGGTGACTGTGAAGTTTTCCCTCCGACGAAGGTTGGGGGCATGCCCGACTGGCCCTGGCACGACGAGGAGGGATTGAACGTGAAGCCTTTTCCGCCTTCTAATCTTTGGGAGTTTGTCGCGCAGGTCAACCTTTCGCAAGTTCACGCGAGTTGCTCCCTCATCCCCGAGGGCTTACTTCCGGAGAGTGGCGTGCTGTACTTCTTCTTGGACCGCGACTTTGACCGAGATGATGACGAGGGGCTGGCTGATGGTTTGGTCAGATACTACTCCCTCGTCGATCGTCCGCCCTGGCCGGGCGCGCCTGTAGACTCGGCATCCAAGGCTACGTACGACCGCACCGTGCTCAAGCGTTTCCAGAATCATGGACACACTCGAGTCAATCCGGTCACTTACTATTCAACCGCGCTCGCACCCGCTCGAGACGCCCTCACGATGCGTCCCTGGATCGATGGTTCGGAACTGTTGCCGCCGGAATGGACGGATTGGCAGGAGACGGATTTTTCTCCCGAGCATCCAATGGCCGAGCTGTTTCGATCTGAAAACGATGACGTCGAAGCCGAATACGAATACGTAAACAACATCCGCGATCTGTTCCCGTGCCCGCCGGCGGATACTCCCATGATGCTCGGCTACCCCGTAGTGTCCGAGGAGGCGATTGACTATTGGAGTGAAATTCACGGAGTCCACTTTGATTCGCCCGTCGGTGATTTGTCCGATAAGAACTCTGTTCTCCTCCTGCAGATTGCTCCTCATGGACCCAGCGGCTCATGGGCCGCCTTCACAATGACCGAGGCGAACCTGAGGGAGCGCAAATGGGACAGCGTCGCCGTCCAAATCTATGCAGCCAACAAGGATTTCTAATTTTTTCCATCCGAGGGGGACCGCGCGAGCCGCAGGCTGCCCCACCCTGGCGAGGAACCCCAGGGCGCGCCGCGGCCGCGTTACACACGCGTGCATTGCGACAACGTCACACATACCATACGTGAGTACTTGCTTTATAAATACATCGAACACACGACGTCAACACAGAACCGCCTCGACTCTCCGCCCTCGCACACTGAGAAAAAGCAGTCGAGTGTTAAATTTTTTTCGAGTGTTAATTTTTGTGGCGGCTGGTTCTCGACGGAGCGCACTCCTCACCGCCGACCGTCCCTCGAGAACCTTCGCGATGGATCGCGAGTCCCTCGAGCGGAACGTCAACGCCCACATCGAGCGCGTGGTCACCCGCGCGTTCGATTTGGCTCCAGCGCGCGCGGCCCTCGGCACCGCCGACCGCGCGCGAACCGCGGGCAACGCATCTTTCCGCGCCGGCGACTTCACCATGGCCATCGAGGCGTACTCGCAAGGCATGGTCGTCCTGCGCCGCGACGCCACGCACGAGCCGGTGACGATGTCCGCCGCGGAGCGCGCGCTCCTCGCGCTCCTCGCCAACTCGGCTCAATGCGCCCTGAAGCTCGGCGACCACCAGAGCGCCATCGACCTCGCGACGGATGCACTCGGGATCCACGCGTGCCCCTCCGAACCAGGTCTCTTCAAGAAACTCATGGTCCGCCTGGCGCTCGCGAGGGACGCCGCGGGCGACACCGACGCCGCGATCGCGACGTGCGAGGAGGCACAGCTCCGCGGCATGCACGCCACGGAGTTCGACGACATCATGCGCGCCGCGAAACGAACGAACCTCGGAGCCCTACACGACGGCCAAGAGCCACGGATGTTCGTCATGCTCGGACTCCGCCTGTCCAACGGAGCGGAGAACCTCGCGAGGATCCGCGGCGTCGTCGAGAACGGACAACTCCCGCACGTCGATCGCAGGGACGAGGGCGGCAACAACATCCTCTGGGGGACGCTCCAGGCGCTCGCGATAGACGAATCGACCAATGAAAAACTAGCCGGAGCCGGCGGACCGGGATGCGTCCCCACGCTCGCGTACCTCTACGCCGCGGGAGCCGACCCGTGCCAGCGCTACGACGGCGGTAAGACACCTCTGATGTTCGTCGCGGGGAGCGGCATCGTGGACGCGGTGGTCGCCACGCTGGAGGCTATGCGGTCGAGGCGGAAAGCGCTAAACGCCGAGGTACCCGGATCGAATCCAACCGGTGACACGTCGAATCCACCCGGTGACGCGTCGTCCATCGCCGAATGGGTCGACGTCGCCGACGACGGCGGATGGACACCATTCATGGTCTCCTTGATGACCAAGGACGAGGCATCCACCGGCGTGGCCACCGAGGAGGAAGGCCACGCCGTGCTTAAAGTCGTTAGAGAGCTTCTAGACGCCGGAGCGAACCCAGGACTCCAAAACGTCGACGGTAAGTTTACTTTTATTTACGTTTTGGCAACTAGAATGACGACATCGTGTTTTGTGTATCACAGGCAACTCGCCGCTTCATCTCGCCGCCATGGCTGGGTACTCGGAACCCGCGTGTGAGATTTTGCGCAGATCTTCTGACCCAGCGGCGCTGTTGGCACTGCGCAACACGCACGGCATGTCGCCGGTCATGGTCGCCCGGCGTGTCGCGCCCAACTCTGGTGTCGTCGCGGACCTCATGTCAGCCGCGGAGAAGTGCGGCGCATCGACGGTGCTCGAGCTCGAGGAGGACCTGAGGGTTTGCAAGTGGGAGGCGGCGGTTGGTAAGGTCGGCGAGGCGAACAACGCGGCGATCGAGCGCATCGCAAAGACGGACGGCCCTTCGTTTTTGAACACGCCGTGGGCGGAGCAGGAGTGCGTGTACGCCAAGTGCGACGCGTGGCTCGGCATGTGCAACTTCGACGAGCTCCCCGACGAGAACGATGAAACCTCCGTGACCGATCGATCGATAAAAAAACCGCTGAGCGTCCGGGCGTTCGAGGCGTACGGCGACGTGTACGCCGCGCTGCACACCAAGATAAGCGGCGAGCTCCTCCCGCGGTGCGTGAACAAGCGTCTGGACGTCAACACGCCGGGCACCACGCCGACGGAGGCGGACTGCGCCCGGCTTTGGTACATCTCCGGCGGAGACAGGTGAGTTAATTTTTATTCACGTATGGGCAACTAGTGTGACGACGTGTTTTGTTACAGACCGGCGGATGAAATCGAGAAGCAACCCCCCGCGAAGTTCGTCCCGCACCTCGGCGGGTGCGTCGCGAACCCGCGTTGCGTGGCGTGGCACGACCTCGTGGGTTCGGTGCTCCCGCACTCGTTCGCGTTCGCGGTGCCGAGCGAAGCGGCGCTTTCTGCGATAGAAGCGTTGAAAAGGCCGATCGTCGAGATGGGCGCCGGTAAGTTTCTTTTAATTTCCATCGTATGGGATACTCGAATGACGTTGTGTTTTGTCTGCACAGGGACTGGGTATTGGACCGCGCTGATGCGTCGACGGGGCGTGGACGTCGTCGCGTACGACAGGTACCCACCGACGACAATCACGAAAGACTTCGTCAAGGGTGAGCGTCCCTCGAGTCACCTCAAATACCGAATTACCACGCAATTACTGACCGATCGTTCCCCACGTACGCACTCAGGGCGAGCCAAGTTTTTCGGTGTTAGGTACGTCGACGACGTGAACGAGTGCGACGGCTCTGGGACGTGCTTGGAGTCTCACGCGGACAGGGTGCTGATGCTGTGCTGGCCTCGGTCGCCCGAGGACGTCGAGGGCGGGGACTGGGACCTCGCGTGCCTCGACGCGTGGAAAGGTGAGTGTGTAAACAGTCTCCGTCCCGTACTCAAATACCCAATTACTAAACCCAATCACCGCCCATTCACTGACCGATCATTCCCTTCCTATCCAGGCGACACGCTGGTGCACATCGGCGAGTGGAGCGTCGACGTCGACGAAACGGTCGAACCGGACGAAATCGGCGATCTGTTCGCTGAGGTCAAGGCACCGAGGTGCTCGGAGGAGTGGCCTCGCGGGACGGTTGCGCTGAAACATCCGCACGGTTTCACCACCAGCGCCGGTTTCCAACGAAAGGTCCAGAAGGAGTTCGAACGGGTCAACACGGTTCGGCTGCCGAACTGGCCGTTCGCCAGGGACGATCTCACGGTTTGGAGAAGGCGATAGAGGCGATGGGCGTGGGAAGCGAGGTAGGGGCAATAGTTAGGCCTCACAAACCCATGTTTTAATATAACCGGATTTCCCATCCTGATGAAAGTCATCAATAAGAGACGTTGTATGTATCGGAACCGCTCCCGAGATTCTCATAGGCGGGTGCGCCGACGGTGCGCGTCGATCGGTAGCGAACGGATCGACCACGGACACGATGGGCATCATGGTGCGTCACCGCAAGCACACGACCGCCCGCGTCGTCATCCCCCGGCATCGATCCTCGTCGTCCGCCCCGAGGAAAAAGCCGTTTTCCCAATCCTCAATCCTCCCGACAGAAAGTGCCCACCCGCCCCCGACACGTCCCCCGTCCCGACATCCCATGACGTCGCGTCCCACTCGCTCGTCCGTCTCCGACAGGATACCATCGCGTCGCGCGTGCGCGGCGCGCGCCGACCGAAACCCATCAGCAAGTACGACCTCGGCGGCATGGACGGCGACGCGCGCGCGCGCGGCAGATTCGGCTTCTTCCGCCGGAGCGCCAACGACGAACGTGGCCGCGGTGGCATGTTCGGCCGACGAAGCGGCGCCGCGCGCGACGCCGCGGACCTCACCCGCCGCGAACACGCGGGTGCCGAGACGCGAGAGGAACTCGAGCGCCTTCACGACGACGTCCTACGCGCCATCGTCGACGAAGAGTACGAAGAGGCGCTCCGCATCGACGCCGAGGCGAACAAAAAGAGCGCCGCGGAAGCCGCGCTCGACCTCGAGGACAACGCTAGGGACGACGAGCGCGGACGCAAGACACTCGCGGAGCTCGACCTCGACGAAGAAACACTCGCGCGCATCGAGCTCGTCAAGACGATCTTGAAAGAACGCAAAGACCGCGTTGAGCAAGCGGCCCGGCGGCGATGTATATCCATGGCCCGATCCGTGCTCGGGGACGAAGCCGTCGCGGATTTCGACGATTTCGCGCGGTTCGTGCACCGCGGACTGGACACCGAGGGCGTCGACGACCGGGAATTACGGCGTCTATACGCCAATTGCCTCCAGAGCAGACCGGGCAGCCGCACAGCCGTCTCCGACGTCCTCTCCGCGGAGAAACTCGCAGAGTCGGTGGAGAAAGGCCAGTGGGCTAAGCACTGGGTACGGTACGTAGGTGACGCGAGGCAGAAGGCGCTGGATAAAGGTCCGTGCGGCGCGTCCGCGGCGGTGTTCGGAGTGACGTGCGCGGACCCGGTCACATCCCCGCCGTTCCCGCCGCTACTAAAGTCCCTATCCCTGCCTTACGGCTACCTTAAATATTTTCTAACGTTCGCGGCTCTGCCGCTGCTGTGGCCGATTGCGGGAGTCAAGCGCCTGGGCATCGGCGGAGGCGTCGCCGAGGCGCTGCACGTGTGGCGGTACGTGTTACCGCAAACGCTGCGGAAAGTCCGGGGCGGCGGCATGGACATCGCGGCGCTCTTTCTATGCGTCACGCCGCTGTGGACCCTCGCGGTTTTGACGACGGTGAGTCTATTTATTTATTATTTTCGTATGGTCAATGTGAATGACGTCGTGTTTTTTGTATAGGCTATTTACGCGGCGTACTTGCCCGAGTTTTTACTCGTCGACGTGATGCTTCCCGCGGCGGTGACTGGACTGCTCGGCTCGTGCGCGGCATCCTGCGCCGCCGCCGCGCGTGCGGCGGGCGACCGCGAGCACCCACACCGAGGGGACGGCGGGCAACTGAGACCGAGCCACGCGTTTCCGGGTGGTACGTTTATTTTCATTTCCGTATAGGCAATTAGTTTGACGTCGTGTTTTCCATCCAGGGCGAACGAAAATCCCAGACGACACGAGTCGAATCGTGCAGTCGCACCCGCGGCTGGACACGATCGAGGAAAGGCGTCTGGCATCGGAGCGCGAGGCGGAGGTCTCCCGGTCTCACCACGCGGGTCCCGCAGTCTCTAGGTCTCACGGCAATCCAGCCGTTTCTGGTAACGGCCCACTAGGTGCGCCGAGGCCGCTGGGCCGCGACTCGGCGAAGGAGAGCGGCGGCGAAGACGGCTCTCCTCCTCCGTCAAACGCCAAAGGTTTGCCGCTTCGTATCCGTCCCGAAACGGCTCCCGTTACCGCACGAAACGGCTCCCGGTGGGAATCCAACGGGTTCGACCGCGGCGAAGACGCGGACGACCTGGAGGGTGCGTATCGGCCAGCCGGACGGCTTCCGCCGCTGGGAGGCGTGGGCGCCGTCGGGGGACACAGAGGCCGACGCGGGAGAGCCGCCGCTACGAGCGCAAACAACAACGACGGCGTCTACGATCAACCGCATCGTACCGTGTCCGTTAACATCGAACCCCCCGCGGCGTTCCGCAACGACGAGGCGAGGGACACGAACCGTCACGAGCTCGCGCGCGGCGACCGGCGCCGAGCCGCGTTCAAAGGCGACGTGTTCGACGCGATTAAAAAACCAGTTTCGGAAAAGGACGTCGCCGACGCCATCTGTCGACGCGCGGACGAGGAGAGCGGAAAGACCTACTTCATCGGCTCCAAGGTTCCGTCCCTGGAGCAAAAACTCGTTATGTTCGCCATCGCGCTGGTCCTGGCCATCTTACCCCCGATGCACAGGTGAGTTTATTTTCATATTCGTATGGGCAATTCGACTGATGACGTCGTGTTTTGTGTGCAGGGCGATTCACGGCGTGGAGATCTTCGGCGGACAAGAACGAGTCACCATGTGCGTGGATCAGGTCATGCCGCAGTCGGTCATGAACCTCATCGGCTTCTCGAAGTGTTCCAAGGTCATCGCCGAGGAGATGGCCGCGGAACAGGCGAGGCAGGACGCGCTGCTCGCGTCCGGTAACTACACGTACGCGCCGCCGGCGCCGGGCGTGGGCGAAGGCGCCGAGGTGGAGGTGAGTTTATTTGGTTATTTTTGGTTATTTTTGGTTATTTTTGGCAATTATTGGCAATTTTTGGCAATTTCCGTATGGGCAATTCGTTTGACGTCGTGTTTTGTTTTACTCTTACAGGATTTGATCTTGACGGAGACTGACGCCGCCGACGCGGGCTCCAGCGCCGGCCGCGTCATCGTCGGCGGGTCCGTCCTGTGGATGACCATCGCGGGATACTTCGCCCTCAACGCCGCGCGGTGGCTGTGCGCGCGGTGCTACGAGCACTATCTCCGCGCCAGGTTGTTCGCCGCGTGCACCGACCCTCAAGAGGCCGCTCTCTTCGACGTGCCGTGAGTTATTTCCTTTTTCTTTCCATATGGGAGCAATTTGATTGACGTCGTGTTTTCTTTCTTTTACTCACACAGGTACCTGAACCTTCGACACGCGTGGCTGCCGTGGATGCGCGTGCGAATCCACCTGCATCGCCTGCGGCACCTGGAACGCCAATTCGCGTCCATCATGGTGTCGCACCTCGCGCTCGCGATCGGCGCCTTGGTTCTCACCGCCGGTCTCGCGGCGGCGAGGATATACACCTCGCCTTACCAGGTAAGTTTATTTTAATTCTCGTATAGGCAATTAGAATGACATCGTGTTTTTTAACAGGACATACACTCGGCGCCCACCGCCTGTTTGGGGTTGGCGTTGGCTTTGAGTTTGCCGCTCGCGCTCGTGTGCGTCGTCGGCGGGAAGGTTCGGGCGCTCATGGAGGACGACGAGACGCTGTGCCACGAGGAGCGGTGGAAGATGACGCTGGACGGCGTGAGCGATTGGCGTAAACACGCGGCCATGGCTGACGTGGCGGATGCCGGTAAGTTTATTTTAATTATCGTACGGGCAACTAGACTGACGTCGTGTTTTGTTCACAGTGAGTCGCAGGAATAAAAAAGCTTGGCCCAGTTTCCTGGGCGTTCGCGCCGGTTCCGGCGTCGCCGCCGCGTCCGGCGCGCTCATCCTTGTCCTGCTCGCGTCCTTCCTCGCGGTCGTCGCGCTGGACGTGGGCGGCGGGCCGAAGGAGGGCACCAGCGGCGATCAGCTTCGCGATTACGTCGAGGTGCGTTACAATTTTTAATTCCCGTATGGGCAATCGGAGTGACGTCGTGTTTCATTACAGGTTAACTTTGCGTATTCGCACAAGTACTCTGAGGCGCTCATGGATCGGCTCGCGTCGCTGGCGGATAACGTCACGGAGACTCGCGTCGGGGTGCACGACGCCAACGTGGCGATATCGCAGCTCGATAACGTGTCACCGCGTGAGACGAAGGCGATGGTGACCGCGTTGAGCGGATGCATGTCGTGCTCGGTGCCCACGGGAGAGACTAAATCCAGGTGAGTTTATTTCTATTTGGGCAATTGTATTTCCGCACTACAGGGCAATTGCACTGACGTCGTGTTTTTTTTCCAGGCCTTGGTACGCAGACAGAAACCAAGAGGCGGCTTATGACGCCGCGCATAGGCTGTACTACAGGCGAGTGCCCACGATGACTTCGCTGTGTACTGACGATGTGGCTAATAACTACACCGCTCCGTCGTGGTGTTTGGATGCGGTCGGGGAGGACCCACCTTTAGGTAAGGCTCAGTGCACGGGGGTCGACGCGGTGGTGAACGCTACGTGCAATAACGTTCCGTAGTGCTGACGTACGGGGAGATAGTGGCAGGATGGTTATAAATATATAAATAGGCGTTTCTGTATGGGTATTTCATGTTAATGCAACTCAATCGCGAGGTGACGACGTGGTGACTTATTTTATCCGAACCGGGTCCTCACCCATCAGTCGTCAGCTGCGCGTGGGCAAGCTCGAAGATGTCAGCGGCGATGACCACCCTCGCGTCGTCGCGTCTCGTGCACGCGCGCGCGACGTTCAAGCCGACCGCGTCAAAGCCGCGTCACGCGTCGCGCGTCGCGTCGCCGAGATTGACCGGCGTTGGAAAGGGAGTGAGGGGGCTTTTGATCGCGCGGCGCGCGGAACAGAGCGGTGGCGAGCGCGTGTCCTCCGAGGACGCCGTCGCGGAGAGCGGAATGCCCAAGGATGACCTCCCGGCGCCCGAGAACTCGTCGCCGAAGGATCTCGGCGCGCAGATCCAGGAGCTGAAGAACAAGGGTTCGGGCGGCGGTACGCCGAAAGAGGCTGAAAATCCGTTCGTCGGCGCCTTTGAGGAGATCGGCCAGACGGAGTGGCCATCACCGGTCAACGCGCTCAAGACCACCGGGATCGTCATCGGGATCGTGACCGCGAGCGCGTTCGTGCTCCTCACCGTCAACTCCGCGCTCTCCGCCATCTCCCAGGCCATCTTCAAGTGAGCATCGAGGGGATGATTAGGTGGGACGATTTGGCCCATGGGACGAATTTCAGGGTTAGGTATGGGTAGCGGGACGCATCGGCGCAAAGAATCGTATAATAACATCAACACTTCGCCACGCGGGCACTTAAACACACCACGGACACGCGGGACTAATAAGCATTAAGCGCCGTCCACGAACTTGGCGCACGCCTTGTAGATCTTCTCCATGAACTCCGCGGCGTCCTCCTGCCCCGCCTGCCGCGCGGTGTTGATGTTGGTCTTCAACAGCGCCATGAGGTTCAAGTCCAGCTCGTCCGCGTCCACCATCTCCAGGATCATCGTGCGCTTGTCCTTGGCGCCCAGCAGCTTCTTCATGCGCTCCAGCGGCGACAGCATCGCGCGCGTGGTCTGGTCCACGAAACCGACAAAGCTAGAAGTCACCTGATACAGCGCGTCCAGCTTTCCTTTCTCCTCCTCATCCGCCTCGCCGTCGCGAAGGCCGCCGAGGTATCCGAAGAAGTCTTCCGTGAGCTGTGGCCTTTGCTTGACGATCTCGTACTCCATCTCGTTGAACTCCGTGGAGAAAAAGTAGGTCACGAGCTCCTCGTTCGTAGTGGGTTGGACTCGCGCGTCTCGCGCTTCTTCCAATTCGGCCCGGGCGGCTTCGTATTCTTTGCGTAGCTCCTCCTCCTCCTTCTTCTCGAGCTCAACCTCTTTCGCCTTGAGGTTCTTGTCGATGAGCATGCTCGCGGACGTGTCGTCGACGTCGGGGAAGAGCCCGTCGGGGTCGTAGGAGATCTCCAGGGCTTGCTGCGCCTGGCCGGCTTCGTCCGCCTTGAGCACCTTCTTCCGCTCGTCCTTGTCGATGGCTCGGCCGGAGGCGTCGAGGAGGAGGCCGGCGGTCTGGTTGAGTCGCTCGGCGCCCTCGCCCTCGAGGTCGATGCGCTGGCCGAGGCGTTGCTGGAGGATGGCGAGGGACTCCGGGTCGACGCCGCTGTCGCCGCCGCCGAAATCGGCGCCGTCGTCGAAGTACGCCCTGGTGGTGGTTTGGGCGTTGCGCGCTCGGACGGCGGGCCGGGCGACGGATCGCGCGCGGGCCTTGAGGGCGGACGCGCCGCGGATGGAGGCGGCGCGCGACGCAGAGAGCGCGTGGGTGGAGGCGACCGTCGCCATGTGTCTACTCACGGGTCGTCGAGCGGCGTCTGTCGCCGTACGCAGAGGGAGATGACGGATGGCGCCGGCACACGGATATAAAGGTGGATAGGGTCTTCCGAGAAGAAACGGGAGAGATCAGAGGTTTGGCGTCTCTATGGCGGATCGGTATAGGAAACAGTCCGAAATGAGAAATACAGCCTTCTTATTTTCAGCCATGCAAACAGTTACGTCTTCAACCAATTACGCGATTAACCAGATGAAAACCGCCGAGTCGCCCGAAGACTGGATATTTCGCTTCCCGCCAGAGTCAGAAACGTCTCTGCCACAGAAGTGCACGTCGGCAGCTGCGGCGTGTGTACCTCCCGTGATGACTCGCTGGATGGCGATCCGCGCCCCGGTGGCGCTCGGACGCCATGGATGGACACGGTGCGTCGATACGTCCGTCGTTTCCGCGTTTCCCACGCCCGTGACCGACCGCTCGCGCGCGATGCAGCCACGTGTTCCGGGAGCGCTTATCTACGCGTGACGCGTTCTCGTTACGCGGTTTCACTCGAGCATTCCAACCTTACCCGCATCGTACATGCCCCGTCGCCGTATCCGCTCACCCGAAAGCGCCCATTCCCATCCGCAGACGTGAGGACATCCCCGACGGGAAGTCCGGCTCGCGTGGACTGAAAGGCCCCAGGGTAGGGGCGCGCGGTGGTGCCCCGAAAGGACCGCGAAAAAACAGGAGTATGGGTTCCGAGAATCAGTCTGCGATGATCGGGCGGCGAGGGAGACGAGCGCCGCCGTCCGTATCGAAGACGCCGGTGAAAACGACGAACGTCGTCGACGAGCCGGTCGACGATGCGAAGCGCGCGCTCGTCGGAGCGCTCGCCGCCGTCGCCCTCGCCGCCGCGCCCGTCGCCGACGCGATGACGGAGGGTGGCTTAATCGGAAATGTGGACGTCGCGCAGCTCTTCGAGCTCGCGGGCTTCGGCGCGCCCACCGGCGCCCTGGACTCCCCGCCTCTACCCGAGCAGCAACTCAAACAGATCCTCGACCTGGACGAACGCGCGGCGCTTCGAAAGGCGTCTCTGATTCGCACCGGCAACTACGACGTCCTGCTTCAGGTGAGTCTCATTCTTCTTAACAAGAGTTAGTCTTGTATTCGTACGGGCAATTGTACTGACGACGTCGTGTATTGTTCACAGGAGCTCAACGCGTTGACGCAGTTGGACGAAAAGGCGCTGGAAGCCGCCGACGCCGAAGCCGCGCTCGCCGCCGCCGCCCGCTTAACCTCCAACATCCGCGACGTGGAGGACTCGTACGTTGCTGACGTGGACGCCTCGAACGCGCGGGAGCGGCAGCGTGTGCGCTTATTGGACCGACGAAGGCTAGAGGCTGAGTTTCAGACGAGGTGCGCTTATTTGGTTATTTTTGGTTATTTTTGGTTATTTTTGGCAATTTTTGGCAATTTTTGGCAATTTCCGTACGGGCAATTGGACTGACGACGTGTTTTGTTCAACTCTTACAGACTGTTGCAACGCAAGGTTGACGAGTCGCGGCTTGGGGAGCAAGGGAACGCGATCGTGTACGGCGCCGCGTTGGCCGCCAGCTTCCTGAGCACCGCCGCGATGCACCCGGTGGATACCGTCAAGGTGCGGAGGCAGACACGGGAGTCAAAGGGAGAGGGACCGAGTGATGATGGGACGCCGGGTTCATCTTCCGATTCATCGTCCTTCGACGGGGACGACTATTCTTTTACGACTGGAAACACTTTTGGAACGCCTTCTGGATCGCCTTCCGGGTCTTACTATGACGGCGGTGGTTCGGGTACCGCGCTGGAGACGGCGCCCGTCGTCCACGTGGCCACCGCGACGATGGAAGAACTCGACATCTCGACAATCACGGATCAGTACGCGGGAGTCAAAGGGAGTCAAAGAGATTCGTCGGACACTTTCCAGAACTCTCCAGAACCCCCATCCAAAGAGGACAAAATCTTCGAGCCCCTCGGCGTGCCCCTCACCCCGACGGGTCTCCTCTCGTTGTACGACGGCCTCGCGCCAAACTTGCTCAAAGAAGGCCCGCCGCTGGCGCTCTACCTCGGCATTTACGAAGCTTTGAAAACCGCGCTGCTCGCCACGGATGCGCTGCGGGAGGAACCCGTGTTGTGTTACCTGATCGCGGGCGCGGTGGGGGAGTTGGTCGGCAGCGTGGTACGGGTCCCCGCCGAGGCTGTCAAGTCGACGCGGCAGGCTGACGGGACAGTCACGATGGCGGACGCGATGGAGACCAGCTTTGGCAGCGAACGAGCTCGATCGAACCTGGTGAGTTTTTATTTTTTTATATTTGTTCTTGTATCTCGCGTCATCTTCTTGTACGGGCAATTGTACTGACGTCGTGTTTTGTTTGTTGTCAACAGGTTCGCGCGTGGTCCGTCGCGGTTGTTCGAGACGTTCCGTTCGGAGCGGTGCAGATCGCGCTGTTTGAAGCGTTGAAGGTGGCGCTCTCCGGCCAATGCGACCCGATCATCGACGGCGATTCGTTCGTCGGCGAGGCTGTGCTCGGGGCGTTTGGCGGTGGGATCGGCGCGTTCATCAGCGCCCCGGCGGATGTCGTCGTGACCCGCCTGATCAAGCAACAGAGCGCGGGTGGGGAGGATGGGGAAAATGACATGGGTCCTATTGACATGGTTCGAGCAATTTACGCGGAAGGTGGAG
>Ga0257110_1000884_pt1 | contig 14134 bp, 16 predicted proteins | sample LP_taG_7_FD_190184 | JGI IMG/M metagenome (GOLD analysis project Ga0257110, IMG submission 190184) | Marine microbial communities from Northeast Subartic Pacific Ocean, Canada - LP_J_2015_P26_10m | ecosystem: Environmental > Aquatic > Marine > Oceanic | place: Canada: Northeast Subartic Pacific...
ATGAGCCAAGGTGTGCCAACACCTCACATGCCGACTGAAGAAGATCAAAGGTCAGCTGGATTTCTGTGCGTTGTTCGGACGGTCTAGACTGATCGCCTTCATTTCGGACGGTTTTCATGAGCCGGGTAATGCCAAGTTGAACGCAATGCTTGACTTCAGAGCAAGCGGGCGAGGGTGTTAATGGAGGGTCGGTCGATGTCATCGACTCACGCTCCTCAACAATTGAGTCTCGTTCCTCAAACTTATTATCTGTGCACCATGTCAGCACCGCATGTTGCGACGACGACGACTCCGTCGCCGCCGAGAGAGCACAAAGTAAATCACCGTGTGTTGGCACTCTGTCGCAATCGAGCGTACGACCGGCAACATTGTCAAATCTGATAGCATCCAGGGACCTAATCGATGACCAGGACTTGGAGAATGACATGTAAATATGAGAAGACACCGCAACCAGCACCATCTTAGAGTATCTATCATGACCAAAGCCGTTTCTGGTCTCGCAGCGAGCGAGCTTCGAGAATACTTACACTTAGCAAATGCTGCAAGGAGATTTGCACACATCGCTAAAGCTTTTTCAGAAAGTATGTAGCGTGAAATCGGAACACAAAGATGATCGATCCGAGTTTCCGCCGTCAGACAGTGATGACCATGTAAGGCATCCCGCATGGATTGTTGTACAGCTCGAAGCATCCCGTGCCGCAGCAAAGCGGATCGACCGGCCTGATTGTCACACAGAGTACATGCAGCATTCAGACTTTCATCAATTGCCCACTCATTGTCTGCGGTTCGGAATGACTGAACGAGCATCGGCACCTAGGCAGGTGGCCTTTCGTGCTTTGGTATTAGGTGGTATTCTAAAAGGGTCGCTGAAGAGCACATCAAAAACAGCGAAGCCTCTATGAGGTCCGAATGTGTGCTCCTGTGTGGATCCCGCTTATAACTAGGATACTCCCCAAATTTAAAATGTCTCAGCTCCGCGCAGCTGGCTCTTGGATGCCTGCCGGCAGGCACACACGCGCAGACTTGGTGTATGTCACAGACAGAGGCGTTCTTATGCACACCTGCGTGCTCGAGCCAGTGGTTCCTTGTTTACGCCACTTCGAGTAAGAAATAGCAGCCTAATAGAGATGCCTTGATTGAATGGCAACAAGGAAGGCGAGGAAATGATACCATGGCCCGTTTCACTACTTTGGCTGCGTGCATGGAATCAGCTCTGATTTGCCTTTGCCGCCAATCTTGTCTCATAGCCTCATTGCAAGGAAATGCGATTTGTTCTTGTTCTCCACAACACGTCCAATATCCACCACGAGAGAAGCGGCCTAGATCATAAACCTTTTTAATCCATGCTCCAGGATGTTTGAGCTTGTTTTCCATTGTGCCGCCGCGCCGATAATGCCTAGGTGTCCCGTTGTTGAATCGATGTGGCTTCGACGAACTCTGTTGGGATGGAACGTTGTTGCCAACTCTAGAGTTGGGCCTGTTGTGATTGTCGAGTTGCCGTCAAGGGTACGAGGGTGCGAGTTTGCATTCTTTGTAGGGGTCGCAACGCCAGACTGTTCTACAGTTCCCTCAATAGAATCAGCTATGTCGACCTGGAGAGTACTCCAGTTCCAGCCAAAAAAAAATCGGAAAGACATACCGCTTCAACATGATGCATCGTTCGAATATTTTCGATTAGTTCAGCCCGAGTTATTATACGCCTGCGTATCCGGTGTTGGGGCAGCCCGCGTGCGAACTTTCGGTGGGGCGGTGGGGCAGCCCGAGGTTCCATGCCCACACCGCCAGAATTTTGGCAGACCACGCAAAGAAATCTTGGGCCCAGACCTAGCAGAGCTCTAGAGGCAGCTGCGGAGGCGTGGAGGGAATGAAATACATGTAATCTTGATGTATAATGATATAATGATATAAATTGATTAGGAGTTGGGTGTGCCTAGAATATGAGCTCCGCCTGCATCTTATGCAAAGTATTTGTCCTGATTCTACCCCAAGGCGCCCCAACTTACCTTAAGGTGCCCCCTGCCATCCCGCATAGCCGATACGATTGCCGCATTAACTCGATGCTGCGGCGTGGTGGGGGCCATAATTCAACAACTTTGTCTCATTTCAGTTCGGTTGTAGACCCGTGCTCGCGCGGTCGAAGGAGGACCTCTATGCCATAGTGCGGAATAACAAACAAATACTTCTATGGGCGCGCTCAGCCCTCTGGTTGTTTTTGTCCTTGCTGGCGGGACATGTTAGGGTAAATACTCTGCACTTCCCAGGGCTATTCCCCTCTCTTTCCCCCCCAAAAGCATGCTTGGCGCCCCTCGCTACAACAACAGGGCTCGGGGCGGGCTCGGGGCGCACTCGGGGCGCAGGGCAGACCTTCCAGGCGGTCCAAAAAGTGGGATCGCCCAAAACTGTCAGTCACCAACAGCAGTTTGTCAATTCCATTCGAGGTGCGAGTGCACGGCCCAACAGGGAAAAACAAATTTCGAGTCAATCCAAGACCTATATTTTTTACTTGCATTCTCCCCACTGCGTTGATGTACCTTGGTTGGTTTGTCGCTACAAAATATCAGCACATGCGCCTGATCAAGCTGAAAAAAAAGCAGATACTTCGTTTGATGGGTGATTGAGCTACCATAGTTCGCGCCGACCTAAAGACTGCCACCGTCTGGCAAATAGATTTGATATTGCGAGCTTGGTCACGTACCACACAGTGCCATGTGCCACCGTATGTTGCATCAAAGGTTTTCTTCAACTCAGTAGCTACATCCTACGCGCCTTTGCGTGAAACTTGCGAATGCGATACTATTGACGCTCGATGGCACTTTCTCAATGCTGTATTTATCCATCGCGATGTCGGCGGCAATGACCGCAGCATTCTTCATTGCTTCTGGAATTTCCACGCGATGCAAGCACACCTGGGGGATGATATCATGTTGACACCCTGGCACTGACTAAGTCCACCTTCCGTGACGCTTCCTTTTTGGTAGTTTCAGGTTCATCCTCCGCCATTTGGCGTTAACCAGTCCGGCTAATGCACGAGCTTGATACGTGGCTTCTGATTGTCTTGGGATATAGGGTTACCCTGAGATCCCTGAGACAATCTTAGGTACAGAGCCACCCGATTTCCTTTTCCTTACTCATTACTTTCCAACCCTGTTATAGTCGCGCCCCGCACTGTATGACGGAAAGTCTCCCTGGACCTAGTGAGGCAGATCCTCTGCCCATCAACTTACACAAGAGACAATTCACAGCTCAAAATGTTACTGCATTAATGACCAAACAGAGAGGTTCCCCCCAGAGATACCCCCGGCGGTATCCCCCGTATCCACCTAACACCCACACCCCGAGTTTGGGCTATGGCAGAGATACCCAGGCCAGGGGCACCGTTGGCAGAGGTGGGGGTGCCATGGTGGACACGGTGTTAGGAGAGGATACGCCCGGATACCGGGGTGCCCCTGGCCTGGGTATCTCTGCTCCCCCGCTCTGTCCGCAGGTGGAGTCCGGTAGGGTCACGCAACGCGGGTCAGAGGAAGAAGTCGAGCCAGAGGCGAGAGAAAGGAAGGCGACGACGCGAGGTCGGCGTCGACGGAGGATGTTGCTACGGAGAGCCTGGGCGTTTAGCGCACAGGAGATGGTAACATTTCCCAACCACCCAGAAGGCGGCCCACTGCCAAAGGCAGCAAAGAATATGGTCAGTTCCTAAGTCGCATGTTAGAAGCTCAAAAGGTGCTGCGAAATTACAGCTCTTATATGGGCACTGTCAATACATTGGCCGCTAAAGACTACCAGGTGGTGTTACATATGTGGTATCCCCCATCGTATGTTTAACGTAGACCTGGTCTTCTTCGTGGCTAACCACGCTAAAGCACCATCGTTACGCGGCGACTGATAGGAGTCATGTTTAATGAATGGCCTCATTCAATTTCCGCAGGTCCACACACATGCGCCAACCTTAATTCTGAGGTTATGCACAATCACGACATACATAAAATATCCGAACTTCCCATGGACGGAACTTCCCATGTACGGAGTCAAAGTTTATATGAATATGTCGACGATGCTTAGGGCTTACGCCACAGGAATGTGTACCGAGGTAGCTGTGCGTCACGCAATTCAGCGCGCGAGCGCCGCCATGGCCTGCTGAAACACCAGAGGCCAGTTCACAAAGCCTACACAAGCATGCAATCACTAGATGCTGTTGCCCCCGAAGTAAACGGAATGGCCCATTTGTTCTTGAATGTTTGCCTGACAAGAAGTAGTGGTGTGAGATTTGCCAAGGTGTTTCGAGCTGTGGATGAAGCTTGGCAACTAATGGCTGAAGCCTTGGGTGGAGTCCACGGCGAAGAGGCTATGACACTGCGTTCACACTTTGCGGCATCGACCTTTTCAGATGTTCCCCCAGTGTTTGTTTCTAACATTGAGACCTTTCTAAGGGCCTATCTTCACGGTGCGCGTGAAACATCTGCTAGGCCGATGCGCTTGAGAAAATGTCAAGTCTCGCTTTCACTCTTCTGGCGGCAAGTGCGTGATCTTGGTTGGTTTATTTACTTCAGAGAACCCCTCCACACGACTTTGTATGCAGGAATCCACAAATTTGTGTACTATGCATGCAACTCTTGTTATGAGCTGCCCACGCTTGCGAAAAGCAATCAGTGGAAGCGTGAGGTTCTGTTACCGTGGGTACTCGCCCTCGGGACCGGTCCATTAGTCTCTGCTCAGATATCGCATGAGATCGCAACATTATGTGGATCAATCGATTTGGTGCTAGATGAAGTCTATGTGGACGCCAGAATTAGCGAGATTTATGATATAATCACTGAATTCCCAGAATCGGGTTGCGCCGTTCATGAACTCAGAGGTGCCCTCACGCGCACCCGGTATCATTATCGGATTGCCCGGACTGTCCGCGCAACTTTGCAGCGTCGCATTCTTCATCCTGGAGCCAACACTTCACAAATTATTGATGTTTACATTTCGACTGTCAAAGTCCTTCGAATACTTGATCCCACCAATGCTATACTCGATGCCGCTACGCGTCCAGTCCGAAAGTATCTCCTAAGGCGGAAAGATACGGTCCGATGTATCGTGGCTAGTCTGACCGATGAAGCTTCTGGCGAACTTTTTGAAGAGCTTCATCAGACTGATGCGCCCCCGCTTGAGAATTACAATGATTCTGACGACGAGGAGAACGGGAATGGAACATTTTCGTTGCCCGCCGAACAAAGTGAAGTAGCCAGCGAGGTCCTCCCCATGCTAGTTTCCATATATGGATCGAAAGATATTTTCGTCAGCGAGTACCGACTCATGCTTGCCAAGAAGTGCGTATTACGATTTATTGACTGTGCACAAAGATCACTTCTTGCGTAGGCTGCTTTCGAACTCATCGAAGGACTCTCCGGAACGTGAACTTAAATATCTCGAGTTGCTCAAGCTGAGATTTGGTGAAATATCCTTACACGAATGCGAAGTGATGTTACGGGATGTTGGTGACTCGACGCACATACATTTGACCGGTTTAGATGCGGAGATACTCAAGACCACGGTCATATCACAAGTCTTCTGGCCCCAATTCCCATGTGATTCAATGAAGCTACACAGGTGCGCGTTCTAAATGTAAAATCCAAATCTCCACCATTTGTAGACGCGTAGAGAAACTTTTGGCAGCATATGCAAGTGCATATAATAAGCTGAAGATGCCCCGGAAGCTAGACTGGCGACCAATGCTCGGATCCGCTGAGATTGAACTAGACTTTGGCGGTGGGCTGAAACGACAGTTCAAGGTTTCACCGCTGCACGCGACCCTGATCCTGCACTTTCAAGACCACAACAGTCATACCCTGGGCGATCTCGCCGCTAGATTGCAGCTCACTGAATCTTCAATTCAGAAGAAATTGATGCTCTGGATCAATTACGGTATTCTCGAGGAAATTGCGGGATGTTATCAACTGGTATTTAATTTGGACAATCTGAGTCCGATATCGACATATATCATTGACGATGAAGATTCTAGCCCTGAATCAATCTTGGCTCCATATAACGACACCGAAATGTATTCAGTATACATTGTGGGAATATTGAGCACGGTAGGAAATCTCCCTCTTGCTCGCATCCACGAAATGCTGAAAGAGTTATTGGGCACCCTGAGGTACACACTCTCTGCAAAAGGGCTATTGTGCACATTAAACCAGCTCTGTTTGGAGAACGTTATCAGCAAAGCGGCTGGCCAATACATGCTGAAGAAGTAGCTCGGCAATGGAGCAGAAGGGGCGTGGCACTGGCCTCGAACTGAGCCCAGCAGGCCCAGGGACGCCGCCAAATCGCCATGGGGGCTGATACGAGGCCCCTGCGCGCGCAGATTGACTTGTTGGGGCGCCTTCTGACGCGGTCGGGGCGCCCAGAGGCGTAAAAAAATTGCATTTACGGCAGTACTACATGTTTGAAATTGCATTTACGGCAGTACAATATGTTTCCGGTATCGAGTTAATGAGTTTAGGCCACCTATCATCATCCAGCTAAATAAGACTGCTGGCTGTGGTGGTCCTGTTAGGAAGTTAGGATAGTTTATTAGCTTCCTAACGTCGCTATAGGAAGAAAAGGGAAAACATGGACAGTAGGGCAGATACAGGAGAATCTTCCTCCTGAGTTCCTAACGTCGCTATGACGCCAGTCAAACTACTACTAGCAAAGAGGAATAATACTATTAATCCAATATCGGTATTATACTAGTATCATACGGGGTATGATACGAGCCGCTTTCAATAATACGAGACCTTCGTTTATCAAATGGCTCCGGACGAGGGATATCATGGTATTTTGTGGTCAAGAGTATGGTTCAACTTAGGTCAAAATCTTAAATCGACCCAAAACCATCCATTTCGATGCGAAACTTTTGAAGCTTGGTTTGGACCACTCATATTTTACCTCAATAAATATTTGATAATACGCGATAATACTCAATATATGTATCATACGTATTGACTTTATCAATCACCCCGTATTTTTGCTACGATACGCCCGGGGCCACTTAGCCGCTGTTTTGTATCCACATATCGTCAAGATGCCGACACGAATGCCAATTGGGAGAGGCGGTATTTCCCTGTCACGGGACGGTCCGTCGCCACAGTGGCGACGGACACTTCAAGAAAAAGTACAAGGCCAAAACTTAAAACGAGTGGCTGCGAAGGCGGCGACGGACCGGGGACGGACCGGAGACGGACACTAGCCAGCGCACAATGGACGCGCACCGAAACACGGCGCGTTGCGTCCCGCCCTTTGTGGCCTGTACGTGCAGGTGCGGCCGCAAGCCGCCACGCGACGCAGCGCAGCGCCGCGGCGTCAGCACTGGACTGTGTGGAGGGCGGGGCTGCCACGAGCTGCCCCAAAACCGCACGCCTGCCCTCGTCGGGGCAGCCCCTGCTCCTCCGCGCCGTCGTGAGGCTCTCATCGACGGCGGCAGCGGCGCGGCGCCGCTCGCCCGCGGCGGCGGCGCGCGCGCGCCAGGCGGCGACCGCGCGCTGCGCGCCGCGCCGCGCGTCGAGCGCCGCGGCCGCGGCCGCCGCGGCGAGTGCCGCGCGAGCGCCGCGGAGCGCGCGAGACCGCTGGACGCGGACCACGTGGCGCGCCGCCGTCCGCTGGAGCGCGCGGCACGCGGCCGCGGCCCAGGCCGCGAGGCCCCGGCGGAGCCGGCTCCGCGCGGCCGCCGCCGCGGCCGCGCGCCGCGACCGCGCGGCGGCCTCGCGCCGCCGCCAGGCGGCGACGCGGCTCCTGAGCGCCGCCCGTCCGCGGCGGCGGCCGCGGACGCCGCCGCGGCCGCGCGCCACGTGCGGAGCGCGCCGCGCGAGGCCGGCGCGACGTGGCGGAGGCGCCGGATCGGCCGCGACGTCCGCCGCGGCCGCGGGGCCCTCGACGTCGGCGACCGCCGCGGCCGCGGGGCCCTCGACGTCGGCGACGCGCCTTCCACCAGCGGCCGAGCGCCGGCGCCGCGCCGCGGTGGAGCGCCTCCCAGCGCCGCCGCCACGCGCCAAGGCCCCGCGCGAGCCGCCGGCGCCGCGACCGTGCGCGGAGCGCCGCAAGCCGACCCAGAGTAACGCACATAACTACCATGAGAACCGACGCGCTCCACGCGCCAGCGGCGCCGTCCGCGAGGCCCCGCGGCTGCGGCCGTTAGCCGCAGGGCGCCACCCAGGACGCCGGGACGTGGGGGACCTCCGAGTAAGGCCTCGAGTAGGGCAGGGCTTTCTTCCGAGTCGCCGGCGCGGTGCCGCATGCTGCATGCTGTTGGATTGTCGAGCTCCGCCCGCGTCACGCGTGTCGGCGCGTGTCGGCGCCTTCGGCGCCTTCGGCGCCTCATTTTTTTCTTTTTTTTCCCTTCTTTTTTTTACCCCGCCGTCCCATGACACGGAAAAATTGCCCAATTAGCGCACACGATGATACATATGGGGTGGCGCGATTATGGAGCTCTCTTGGGAGCAGGCTGGCTCCTGACGGCTGCCAGGGACAATGCACAGCGGAACACTCCCGGAATCGGCGCGCTCTGCTCTCCACGACGATGCACCGCTGTGCATTGTCCTTGGCGGCCGTCCGACGCTACGTCGCTCGAATCGATTTCGCCATGTTCGGAGAGCGTCATCGTCGAAGGGGTGCGTGGGCCACGCGCGGACCACTTCTGCGGGCTCCCAAGGCCGTATGACATGTCCCTGGGGCTGGGAGCCCCACAGTGCGGGCGGCGAGCCGAGTTTACGGCCTCGCTGCCCGGGAGCGGGCTGCCCTCGGCGCTGAGCCGGAGCCCACGCGCTTCGTGTTTTTGTGGGCATTGGGCAGCCTGTCGGCTGGCGCGGAGCCTCGGGGTACATGTCTGGTGCCCTCGGGCTGCTCAATCACTGGCTTGACTCGGATGATGTGCGATGCGGGCGCGCGACTGCGCGGGAGCGCGCGACGCGGTTTCAGCCCCGAACGTGTCGGACGACTTCCTCGGGTCCGATGGGCCAGTCCTTGTGGCATGGCGCTCTCGGGTCGACAACGAACGATCCCTGCCGCTGCGCGGGGCTGCCTGGATCGACTATGCGCCGGGGAAGGGGCATCGCGTCGGTGAAATCGGTCGTCCGAAACCGCTCGCGTTCTCAGCGAATCGCAATCTAGACGACGCCGCTCCTTCGCCGATGGCAGCCCTCATGTGCGCGCTATGCGCAGTCCCAGCGACCTTGCACGCGGGGACGCGCGCGCGATGGTAGGCGCGCGCGATGGTAGGCGCGCTCGACTAAATTTAATGCGTCCATGCCGTCTCCGCCCGAAATCGGCGGAACCAAATACATAGTGAAAGTTCGATTAAGAGAATATTCAGATTAAGAGAACACGGCCGGCGCACCCCTCCTAGCACCCCGCGCGCGCGCGTCATATGCGCTGAAATTTTCAAAATATCTTCGACTCAACTTCGTGAGAAAAGCTCCGAAGAGTTTTCGTAAATTCTCTTAATCGAACCCATCCCGCAGCTATGGCCCCGGCGCCGTGAGCGCGCGCATAGACGCAGCGGTCCAACGATGTCCGTTTCCGCCCTGCCCTACCCTCCTCCATCCCCGCTGAGGTGGCTGCGCCATCCAAGCGCGGTCCGTCGGCCTTCATTCTGGCATCTTTAATTGAAACTGAGCTCAACCTCCCCTTGAGGGGGGGATCTTACTGGCTTCCTTACGGAAATGCATTTTGTAGAAGTAGCCCACTTCAGTTATTTGAAAAGTCGAAGGAATAGGGTAGGGTTAGGGTCCGTATGTGGGCGATTTGTAGCGGGTATACTTCTCTTACTTAGCTTGAGGTTCACAGTGCAGTGGATATATACCAGCTTAGTCGCTTACTTGTATTTTTTGTAGGAGGATACGCGAAGAAAAGGTATCCTCTTCTTTTTCTCTTGCACACTTTAGTGACCGAGGAGTCTGGGGGTTGCATAGGCAGCTCACCGGCTTAGTGTTGCTAGATCCCGGCGGTGTATCGGGCGGTGTAAATATCTACCTTTCTAGCCTACAGTGAAGGAGCTTACATTCCTCTACAGATTTAGTGGGGAGCCACAAATCGGCACATTCGCCGCGGGGCAACGCCCCACGCAGCTCCCCTAATTTTCGCGTCCCCACTAAACCGGGAAGTCGCTCCAGGGACGCCTCCCAAAACCAGGCGCCAGCGGTGGCGGAGCGGAGCCCGGAGAGCGCGGGGGTTCAATGACCCCCCCTATTTGAATCCCCGGGTCCCTTGGTTTACTAACTCGCCACGCCCCCCAAGTACGCCTGGCCCTTGCCTATATGTATATCTCTACCACGGCTTGGCTGTCTTTGCCGTTCTTCGTGCGCCGATGTTCGAGTTGCCGGTATCATACTTTCCGAATGGCAAAGAAGGCCTGGCATGAATCCTGATTCTCGTATTCTGGACCGGGATCGAATCGTATGGTGATGTCACATGGTGCTGGGAGCGCAAGGAATTCATCGATAGACAGGCATGTTATCTGCCCCTTGGGATGCTGAGAACGACGGAGGATGTGAGCCTCGTGTTGAAAGGCGCTGCGGCTGTGCGAGTTCCAAGCAAGCTGTTCAGCATCACCTGATCGGACTAGCGCAGGATTGGATTGCGGCTCGAGTGTAAATATAGGCTCATCCTGAACGCAAAGCTGGATCGTGACTCGGTTTTGCGTAAAAACACCCATGGCGACGCGGTAGAGCCCCGCACAGGTTGTCGTGATGCGCGCCTCCTTTGGGCGCCAGACAAAAAGCTCCGGTGAAGAATTGAGAGCCTCGTATTCCCAAGGGAGCAACCCCCCCCTGGAGAGCTTACCAGAGCGCCATAGCCAGCGCGCATGCCGAACTCGAGGTTCACATGCAAGGAGTCCCACCTGGAGCTCTTTAACTATTTTTGAGATCTCATCAAGACGGCACTGTACCGTTGACAACACATCATGGCTGACAATATGAACAAGAGCCTTTCGCTCGTTGCTGCATTTTTCAACTTCATCACTAGAGTGATATTGTGGTGTACCAAGGCTCTCGCTGCATTGTTGTCTCACTGCTGGCGCGTTCCAGCTATAGAGGCTGTGTTTTGGGTGCAGTTGGACAAACAACAAAGAATACACGAACGAACAAAATTGAACTATGCATCTCGAACGAACAGACTGAAGTGGGGCTCTGATTCGCGCTGTGAACCTTCATCTTTCTCTACCCTCGTGGATATCAACGCCGCGTCATTGAGCTGTCGTTCCACTGCAGATAGCCTCACCTCGTGGCTCAGGGACTGAGCTTTGAGCTCACTGTGATGAGACTGGGCAACTCGATGGGTCTCCCGCAGGTCGCTTACATCTCTCGCCAGATGGTGCAACGATGCCCGCCACGATGCATCTGCAGAATTAAGGGCCTCTCGAGCGATACCATCATTGGTTCCTGTCCTTAAATAATCACACTTAGTATGAGATGTGAGCAAGTGCCCTCGGAAAGCGCCCAGTTTATTTTCTAATGCAAGAAGACGACCAACAACGTCACCTTTTGATTTAGATTAAGATGAATGAGATGTGCCACGAACACCGCATATGCTATTTTCCAATGAGTTGTGCCTGAGATGTGCTTCAATAGCGCTCATTCGCGTCCTGACATCTCTATCCCCAGTACTATGTGCAGTTGCTCTCGATTCGGTCATGTCTGACATGGCTTTGGAGCTCCTTTCTATTTGGGTCAACTGGTGCTCGGGTGCAAGACGAATGGCATGCTCACCTGGAGTACAGGTGACCTCGACGCATAGATATATATATATATATGAGACGCGGACGCCTTGGTCACCCTCCTGGTAGAATTGCTTCAGGGCGCGCTCCAATGACGAGAGGGCTCTAGTCACGTCGCTTTTATAGGCTTTGCGGTTTAAGATGCGTACGACTTCATCACAGCGCTTCTCCACGACATCGCATCGCCGCGAAGTGTCAACTTCAACAGAATACACAATGCGCGGTGGGCTACCAGCTTCGCGCGAGTTTGATTGGCGAAGCTGCGGCGATTCTGAAGTAGAGCAGCTCGCATCGAGACTGGGCCGGTCCTCAATTAGGATGGTTTTCCTGAGCATCTCACATTTGCGATGCGCAATTTCTCCCGCCTATATTGTGAACAATGTGAGCCAGGTTTAGTCGGCTCACGCCAGGTTTAACATATTAATCTTGACACAGGATTTTGCTAGTAATGACATCTCTGCTCTTGACGGCAAGTTCCGCACCTCCGCATCCAAGCAAGATATTGACATGGCTGCTTCCGTTGCGAGCTCCTTGGCATCAACGATATCCCGTGTAAGCCGAGACAGGACTGCCTCCTGCTCTCTGCATTTGTGGTTTGGTGCCGAGATCTCACGTGAGGCAACAGCGGCGGCATCTATAGCCAGCTTTGGGGCCATCTCATCAAGAATTAATAATACGTTGGCGCGGAGAAGGTCGTCAGAGACTCCACGCCAGGATGCCGCTGCCCGTGCCGCCGCGGCGTCCGCCCGCCCCGCGTCCAATTCGAGGCGGATTCTTGCCTCAAAAGCACACCATTGCTCAACATTCGTTGGTTGTCCCTCGCGATCATCGCGATGTTCAGACGCCACCCGCCCTGGCGTTTGCATGTGAGACCCCTCTAGCCGAGACTCCAAGGTTTTGATCCGGCCCAGGAGTCGAGATGACGACTCTAGTGATTTTAATCGTTCCGATTCGATCGCTCTCTCCAACGCTCCGACTCGAGTCGTCAATGACGTGGATGCGTATGCCAATGTCTTCATTGCCTGTTGCATTCCTATCGGTATCCCCGATATTGCGTTTGTATTGTCGTCATTGTTCATTATCGAGACAAGGAGCGTATCTCAAGAGTCAAGTGCAAGGTACGAGAGGCCAACCCCGAAGCACCGCACTTGGCCGGGGGACGTCCATCGTGCACCCACAGCGAGCGCCGAAGAATTAACAGGGCAGTCTAAGTGGGTGCTAAGAGCTAACTTAAGAAGGAGGCTACTCTCGTAGACTCGGGCACGGTACCGCACAGACAATCTGTCGAGGTTATTAGTACAGGTAATCTTCGATTAGCCAGGAAAGTAGCGCCCAAAGGAGAGAGAGAGAATGAGCTGTTATTTATTATTGCAGCTCAGTCGATACTCGCTCCTTATGCTCTTATCTGGCCGGCGCTGCTGAAGCAGCCCGCCGGCGGAATTCTTTCTGAGAAGGGGGGCATATTGTAGGTTGGAGCGACGGCGGCCATGGTTGTGTCCAACCCAGTCCCGCCGGATCTGCAGGGGCGCCCGTTCAGTGAACAGGCGCGGGCCTTGCCAGCGCGGGCCGCGCTGGAGGCGTTTTTCGCGACGGCCTCGGGCTTCACGGAGGGACCGTCCGCCGGCAGCACCTTCCTTAGGGTGCTGGAAAGGGTAGCCTCTGAGATTTTTCGTGGGGACACGCTCTTACAAGTGCGCGGGTTCTCGCCAGGGCAGCAGATGGATTACGTCGGTCGGGCGGTGCACCAGTTGGTGCGTGAGAATTATCTGCAGCTGGTTGATTTTCCTGAGTTTGAAGCAGCTGTGGCGGCACTGTCGCAGGCTGTTCAGGGCCGGGCTGCTGATGTGAACTTCGAGTTATCGATTTGTGACGAGGCACGGGCACCTGACTCAGTCGAGGGTCTGTTTCAGGTGAATGACAGGGTGATCAATGCTCCTGTCACTGTGGCACAGGTCCATAGCATGTTGGATGCGCGAGATGCGACCAACAAGCGAGACTTCGAGACGATGCTGAGCGATAATAATGTAACATTAATGGCCAGTATTACAGAGATAGTGAAGCAGCAAATGACAGAGGCGCTCGCAGCAGCCCGCGAGCGGCCGCCGCAGGCCGCAGCCCCAGCACCGGCGCAGCCGGCGGCAGCCTTAGCATTGGCTGTAGCGGGAGGAGCACAGCTCCCTCAGCTCATTCTAACCACCGGACGCTAAATTGAATCGCGTTGAAGCACCTCCTGCGCACGTTATGGGCTGCGACCGGGGCCCCGGGGGCGGTTTTGGAGTCCTTCCTATCTCGGACTAACCGCGCAGTGAGGCTCAGCGTCCGAGAAAACGTGCGCGCGTCGTCTTAGTCCGCGATAAGAAGGCGATCTTGACGTCGAACGGGGCAGCCCCTCGGTCGACG
>Ga0257110_1000885_pt1 | contig 14130 bp, 13 predicted proteins | sample LP_taG_7_FD_190184 | JGI IMG/M metagenome (GOLD analysis project Ga0257110, IMG submission 190184) | Marine microbial communities from Northeast Subartic Pacific Ocean, Canada - LP_J_2015_P26_10m | ecosystem: Environmental > Aquatic > Marine > Oceanic | place: Canada: Northeast Subartic Pacific...
GGCATCCTGGTGCCGCCCCCCACTAACACCACATCGTCAATGTCATCTGGTGCCCAGCCGGAATCACGCAAAGCAACCTGCACAGGATTGAGCAAACGGTCGAGAAGGTCCGGGCAGAGGCCTTCAAATGTGGGTCGGTCCAGGTTGACTTCGATATGCAGAGGCCCCTCATTCCCCGTTGCGATAAAAGGCAAGGAAATGGGTGTCGTTAAGACACCAGACAGTTCTTGCTTTGCCTTTTCTGCAGCCTCAGTAAGCCGTTGCAGCGCCTGGCGATCGCGTCGCAGATCAATGGAATGCTCCTTTTCAAAGGAAGCAGCTAACCAATCAACGATGCGCTGATCAAAGTCGTTGCCACCGAGCTGGGTATCACCGTTCGTCGATTTGACATCAAAAACACCATTGGCAATGCGAAGCAGCGACACATCGAAGGTGCCACCACCGAGATCGAAAACGAGAACGCGGCGGACAGCACTGCGATCAAATCCATAGGCCAATGCTGCCGCTGTTGGTTCATTCAGAATGCGCTCAACTGAAATACCAGCTAACCGACCGGCATCGCGCGTTGCTTGCCGTTGGGCATCATTGAAATAAGCCGGGACCGTGACGACAGCGGCTTCGACGGTTTCGCCCAAATAAGTGGAGGCATCGTCCACAAGCTTTCGAATGATGCTGGCGACCAACTCCTCGGGGGCATATTCCCGCTCCGTAACGGGGCAAGGGACACGGACTTGCCCCCGTTCATTAGCCCGGACGGTGTAGGGCACGGAAAGACTGCTGTCGTCCAACTCGTCCCAATCCCTACCGACGAACCGTTTGAGATTCGAGAAGGTATTGCGTGGGCTTAAAACCAGCTGCCGCCTGGCAAGTTGGCCAACAAGAAGCTCTTGATCCTTGGTGTATCCGACAACGGATGGAGTCGTGCGGCCGCCTTCGGCATTGGCAATCACTTGGGGGCGCCCAGCTTCCAAAACGGCGACAACCGAATTGGTGGTCCCTAGATCGATTCCGACGATCCGACCCATACCCGCAAACAGTGGGACCTCAGGCTAACGGCCGGTTCCGAATAAGCCTCCACCTCACGGGCATGGATGCGTATTCGGTAAGAGAGGAAACCCAGGACCGATCTCCCCCATACTTTGTAGCGGTGTGATCTCCCGGAGAATGTCCAGCAAGTTGGACGATCGGTACCGACTCCGAAAACGACCGGTATCCGAAAAGCTGGTGGACGTTGGTTTCAAAAACCTGGCGATCAGCCTTGCGTCGATCGTGGCCCTGATCCTGTTCGCCATCTTGGTTGTGGTGTTTCAGGGGGGCCTGCCAGCCATGGTTCGGTATGGCTGGCAGTTTTTAATAACGTCCAATTGGAACCCCGTCGATGATGAATACGGGGCTGGGGCCGCGATCTACGGAACATTGGTGACGTCGCTTCTATCGTTATTAATTGCAGTTCCACTGGGCATTGGAACCGCAATTTTCATAACCGAAAATATTATTCCGCAGAAGATAAGAAACTTTATTGGCTTAATGGTGGAGTTACTGGCAGCAATCCCATCAGTTGTTCTCGGTTTATGGGCAATCTTTGTGATGGAGCCATTCATTCGGCCTGGCTTGGAGATTTTATACAACTATTTTGGATGGTTTCCTCTCTTTAGCTCTCCACCAATGGGGCCGGGAACATTACCAGCGGTATTGATTTTAGTGGTGATGATTCTCCCAATCATCACAGCAATCTCCCGTGATTCACTCAAGCAAGTACCAGAAAAATTAATTCAGGCAGCGTATGGCGTAGGCACAACACGCTGGGGCGCAATTATGAACGTAACGCTACCCGCAGCAATCTCTGGAATCGTCGGAGGGGTGATGCTTGCCCTTGGTCGGGCGATGGGCGAAACAATGGCGGTAACGATGATTATTGGGAACTCAAATAACTTTAGTTTCTCCTTATTGGCACCCGGCAATACAATTTCTGCGATGTTAGCCAACCAATTCGGAGAGGCTGATGGTTCGCAGGTTTCATCACTGATGTATGCGGCTTTTATTCTCATCCTGATGACCCTAGCAGTCAATATTTTGGCGCAGTGGATTGTTAAGCAACTAAGCCTCAAATACTGATATGGAAAACAATAACTCACCCAGATTTGCTTCAGCGCAAATCGATCTCAATTACAAACCAACAATTGTTAGAAATATTGGAAACAGATTAATGACAGGCCTCGCTGCACTATTTTCATTAGTCGCCGTTCTGCCATTGATTCTTGTCTTGGGCTACGTATTGCTTAAGGGTGCTTCAAAGATCAGCATCAGTCTTTTTACAGAACTACCACCACCCCCAGGACTAGACGGAGGTGGGATCGGAAATGCAATCGTTGGAACATTAGTCGTTACATTAATTGCAGCTTTATTTGCAATTCCGGTAGGCGTTGGTGGAGGGATTTATTTAGCGGAGTATTCAAGGTCAGACTGGTTTGCACGATTTGTGCGTTTTGGGACCAATGTTCTTTCAGGAGTTCCTTCGATCATTGCTGGTGTATTCATTTATGGAACATTAGTTACATCCAGAATTTTATTTGGAAACTCCTACAGCGCTGTTGCTGGAGGCTTAGCACTTTCGATTTTAATGATTCCAACAGTCATTAAAACGACAGATGAAGGATTAAAGCTTGTACCCGATGATCTTCGACGTGGGGCATTGGGTGTTGGGGCATCTCGTTTCAGCACGATCACACAAATCACACTACCCGCGGCATTTACACCAATCGCCACAGGTGTAGTGCTTGCCATTGCAAGGGCTGCGGGAGAAACAGCACCTCTAATCTTTACAGCATTGTTTTCTTCATACTGGGCAAACCTTTTTTCAGTCGACGGATTGTTTTCATCGATTGCCACCTTATCAGTCTTAATTTATAATTTCTCTATCATGCCTCTTGAGGTTCAAAATGAATTAGCTTGGGCGGCATCTTTTATCCTTGTAGCATTGATTTTGTCCCTCAACTTATTTGCACGCTGGTTGGGACGATTCGCCTCCAGGTGATTCCATCGTCAGCAGTCATCTAAGGATCTCGCCGACTCCTTCCACTTCTTCTTCAGCACAACAGGGCGCCATGACCAGCGAATCCACAGAAAATCAGCCGAATATCTCCCAAGAGACTGCTATTTCCATGCAAAATATAACTATAAGTTATGGTAATTCTGCTGCCGTTAGAAATGTATACTGTGAGATACCAAGAGGAAAAGTAACAGCTTTTATTGGGCCTTCTGGATGCGGTAAATCGACACTTTTGAGATCCATTAATCGTATGAACGATTTGATCGAAGGCTGCACATTGAAAGGTCGCATCCTGTTTGACGGAGTTGATTTATATGCAGCGACTGTCGACCCTGTTGAAGTAAGACGACGGATTGGAATGGTGTTTCAACAGCCCAATCCATTCCCAAAAAGTATTTATGAAAATATTGCTTTCGGAGCCCGGATCAATGGTTATACAGGCAACATGGATGAATTAGTGGAGCGCTCCCTCCGACAGGCAGCCGTGTGGGATGAATGCAAAGACAAATTAAAAGACAGTGGTTATTCCCTTTCCGGTGGTCAACAACAACGCCTCTGCATTGCCCGCACGATTGCCATTCAACCGGAAGTCATTTTGATGGACGAACCTTGTTCAGCCCTCGACCCGATTTCGACATTAAAAATCGAAGAGACAATGCATGAACTCAAAAAGAGTTTTACAATCGTAATTGTGACCCACAACATGCAACAAGCTGTACGGGTAAGCGATGAAACTGCCTTTTTCAACGCAGAGACGGTGGAGAACCGATCCGGAAAAGTTGGTTATCTCGTGGAATTTAGCGATACTCAATCTATTTTCAACTCTCCTCAACAGCAAGCCACCCAAGACTATGTATCTGGGCGATTCGGCTAGACAATCGCATCACCAAAAAATCAAAATTTTTAGTTAAAGATCAGACAAGTAAGGCATTTCTGTCCATATTTTTACCCATCATTCCAAACGAATTGGCAAAAAAAATCCGGTCCGTGAGGACCGGGATAGCGGAGAGCGAGGGATTCGAACCCTCGATAGAGTTGCCCCTATACAGCATTTCCAGTGCTGCGCCTTCGACCACTCGGCCAGCTCTCCACCGGCTTTTATGGGGCAGATGCCAATGTAGCAGGGCGTTTCCAGATGGATGGCATGAGCCCCAGCCACCGCATCACCATTCACTGGCGGCAGCAGAACCGCACCATCACCCACGAGGTCCCTGAAGGCGACTACATCCTTCAAAGCTTTGAGCAGCAAGGGGATCCGCTTCCATTCTCCTGTCGAAATGGATGCTGCACGAGCTGTGCCGTGCGTGTTCAAAGCGGCCAACTTGATCAAAAGGAGGCCATGGGCTTGTCCCAAGAGCTTCGCCGGCAGGGCTACGGACTGCTTTGCGTCGCTAGAGCCATTGGTCCCCTCGAAGCAGAGACCCAAGACGAAGACGAGGTCTACGAACTGCAATTTGGTCAGCACTTCGGCCGCGGCAAAGTCAGCCCTGGCCTTCCCATTGAAGAAGAGTGAATCCATGGCCCAACAACTCACGTCGACGGCCGCAGCAGAAGCCGGATTGGCCACGACTGAACTCAATCGGCTCGTCGGCATCGCGCGCGCTGCCGCTGAGCAAGGCGGAGCAGAGCTGATGCGTCACTACGGTCGTTTGGCATCCATTGAAAGCAAAGGTCGTGTTGGTGATCTAGTGACCAACGCCGATCTCGCAGCTGAAAAAGTTGTTTTGGATGTTCTGGCAGCGTCCACCCCAGACATCGCGGTATTGGCAGAAGAGAGCGGCGCTGCAGGGGAACAGGACGGTCTGCGTTGGTGCGTCGATCCCCTTGATGGGACAACGAATTTTGCCCATGGCTATCCATTTTTTGCCACATCCATCGGACTCACCTTTCGTCAAAAACCAGTGCTTGGTGCCATCGCTGTTCCTTTTCTTGGTGAGGTTTATTGGGGCGCACCCGGAGTAGGGGCGTTCTGCAATGAACAGGCGATCAACGTGAGTAGCTGCAAACAGCTCGAGGATTCACTACTCGTGACTGGATTCGCCTACGACCGACACACGCGATTGGACAACAACTACGCCGAGTTTTGTTGGTTCACCCATCGCACCCGGGGCGTTAGGCGGGGAGGTGCGGCTGCCGTCGATCTGGCGTTCGTCGCCGCAGGTCGGCAAGACGGCTATTGGGAACGTGGTTTGTCTCCATGGGATCTTGCAGCTGGAGTGGCCTTGGTGGACATCGCTGGAGGCTGCATCAGTGGCTATGGAGGCGATCCTTTTCAACTGAACAGCGGCCGAGTTGTCGCAGCTGGACCACAGCTCCATCCAGCCATTCTCAATGTTCTTGCCCAGGTGACTCCCTTGGATGGATCATCATTCGGTGCTCCCGAGGTCACGGCCATGGGATCCTGATCACGAGGCGAGTACTCCGACAATGGCGCTGCAACCTGCCGCTGGCGCAAGGGATCTGAACCCGCACCAGGTGGAAACGAATCGGAATCTCACCGAGCGACTCGCGCGGGTGTTTCGACTCTGGGGTTATGACGAGGTTTCACCCCCCCGTGTGGAACGGATGAAAACCTTGATGGCGGGGGGGGCCATCGCCAGTCGCGACATTGTGCGTCTTGTCGCCGACGAACCATTGGGCTTACGCCCAGAGATGACAGCATCGATTGCTCGCGCTGCGTGCACACGACTCGCAACGCGACCGCGCCCCATGCGTTTGTGGGCCTCTGGGACTGTGTTTCGCTCCAGAGCGGCGGATGAGGGCGGACAGTGCATTGAAGAGAACCTGCAGAGCGGCGTTGAACTGTTTGGAGTGGCCGCCATCGAGGCGGAGATGGAATTGCTCAGCCTGCTCATGGCGTCGATCGCAGCGTTGAAGCTGGACCCATCAACCCGTCCGCGACTGCTGTTGGGACATACACAATTGATGGAGTTGATCCTTTCCCCTTACGAGGGATCCAAACGGGATGCCGTGCGTTCGGCCCTGATCCATTTCGACCGTTTAGCCGTCGAAACAATGGAGTTATTGCCCAACGAACGACAAACCCTTCTGGCCTTGATGGAGTGTCGCGGAACTCCCACGGATGTGCTCCAACAACTTCAACAACTTTTTGGCCAACAACCTGTCTTCAACGATCTCGATCGGCTTTGCACACTCCTCAGCAAAACAGCTGTGGAACAGGCTGTCGTCCTTCAACTCGATCCGAGCTTTCAGCCCCAATTTGAGCTTTACACCGGATTGGTTTTTCAGCTGGTATGCAACGGACGGTCAGCCCCTGTGGTGCTAGCTCGTGGCGGTCGTTATGACGAACTCGTTCAACGCTGTGGAGCACCACAAAACCAAGCGTTTGGCGCAGGCTTCAGTTTGGCGATCGATCCGATACGAGAGCTCCTGGTGGACAACGACTCGGCAAAGGCCAACGCGATGGAGGTGATGGTGGCCTATTCCACAAATTCAAACTTGGAAACCGCCCTGGATCACCAGCGGCAATGGCATGCGTCAGGTCGTGCTGCTGTCATTGAGTTGCAGCCAATTGAATCAATCGATGCAGCCCGTTCTCTTGCTCAAGCTCGAGGAGATTTTCAGTTGGACTGGGTCGATCTTTAAGATCAAAACAACGGGATTGTTTTGCCATGCCTCACACCATCGTTTCAGAGGTGTGCGAAGGCATCGCCGATTGCGTTGATGCATGTCCTGTGGCCTGTATCGACCAAGGCAACGGCAAAAACAACAAGGGAACTGACTTTTACATGATCAATTTTGATACCTGTATCGATTGCGGAATCTGTCTACAGGTGTGCCCCGTTGAAGGGGCAATCCTGGCCGAGGAGCGGGCAGATCTCCAGAAAAGCAGCTGAGGCAGAAACTCAGATCAATGCTCCAGTGGGAGCCTTGGGAGGGGTGTGGTGTTTGGCATATCGCATTGGAATCAGCGCCAACGTAAAAACCAAGAAGGGGAGATAAAACCAGAGAGGACCTTCCTTAACGTGTTTCAAATAGGTGAGTAAAAAGAGCGTCCAAATCCAATGACTTCCAACAAAGTGAAGACGCTTCCAATTCTTCATCCCCATCCAACGCTGGGCCTGATCGGTTGAGGTGAGTGCCATCAAGAAAACAAACCCATAGGCCAGTCCACCAAACACCCACTGAGCCATTGACTGTTCACTAACAAATGGATCCGGAAACAAAACGGTCATCGAAACGATGAGACCGAGATGAATGAAATGAGATGAGGCGAAACTTAGACCGATCCAACGCCTATTTTGCAGCGTCCATCGGGCAAGAGACGACGGCCAAAGACTTGCGATGCTCGAGGACGTGAAGGCAATCGAAAAAAGGATGAGGGAGCTGCGCCCCGTTGCATCGATCGCATGTTTGATCGCTGGTGCATTCCACCCCGCCAACCCAAAGTTGATGATTAAGGCAACGACAATGAGAGACGTCACCAAGGTCGTGATCCGCCAACCCTGGAATGTCATGTCTGATCAGCGAAAATGCATGTTTGCACAAGGCTCCTAAAGCCATGCCGGTGGTGGTTCGGAGACCCCCCTTAATCCGTCGTTGAGTTAGGCCTACCCCTATCTCTATGGTCAGGTTTTCGCGTTGTTGTCATGGCGGTGTTGGACGAACAGGGTCAAATTCAGATCCACACCGAAAACATCTTCCCGATCATCAAAAAGGCCGTCTACTCCGGCCATGAGGTTTTTCTAAGGGAACTTGTCAGCAACGGTGTTGATGCCATCAGCAAGCGAAGGATGGCTGCCATGGCTGGTGATTGCTCTGAAGGAGACGATGGAACCATCAAGATCCACGTGGATCGCGAAGCCAAAACCCTCACAATTTCTGACAATGGCATCGGCATGACCGCCGATGAGGTGAAGCGCTACATCAACCAAGTGGCCTTCTCGAGCGCTGAAGATTTTTTAGAAAAATACAAGCAAGAGGATGACGCAATCATCGGCCACTTCGGCCTTGGCTTCTACTCAAGCTTCATGGTGGCCGACCGCGTTGAGCTGATTACACAGTCGGCAAAACCTGATCAGGAGTCTGTTTGTTGGAGCTGCGATGGGTCGCCCAATTTCAACCTCTCGGGGGCGGAACGCAGCGAGCCAGGAACCGATGTTGTTCTCCATCTCATGGAAGAGGAGATGGAATATCTTGAGCCGGCAAGGATTCGCACCTTGATTAACACCTACTGCGACTTCATGTCGGTACCGGTGCAATTAGAAGGTGAAACAATTAATAAAATGGAGGCTCCCTGGCGAAAGAGCGCCAGAGATTTGAGCGATCAGGATTATATTGATCTCTACAATTATCTCTATCCTTTTCAGGGCGACCCCCTACTTTGGGTCCACCTCAATACCGACTATCCATATAATTTGCAGGGTATTTTATTCTTTCCCAAGCAAACCGGACGTGCTGATTGGGAAAAGGGTGAAATCAAGTTGTATTGCAACCAAGTCTTTGTCAGTGATTCGATCAAAGAGGTGGTGCCTCGCTACCTGCTCCCGTTAAGGGGTGTCATCGATTCACCTGATATCCCTTTAAATGTAAGTAGAAGTGCTTTACAAACAGATCGGCGGGTTCGCTCGATTGGAAATTTTGTAGCCAAGAAAGTTTCTGATCGCCTACGCTCACTCAAGAATGACGATCCAAAAGCCTATGCCGAAGCATGGGATTCGCTGGCACCATTTGTAAAAATTGGCGCAATGGAAGATGAAAAGTTTGCCGACCAAATATCTGAATTGATTTTGTTCGGAACAACATCGAAACCAAGTGAGCAAGATGGAGACGACCCCATCGAAGCCAATGGCAAATCCTTCACCACATTGGAGGGATATCGAAGCCGCTTGAGTGAGGAGAACAGCAAGCGAATCCTTTACAGCACAGACGATGTGTCCCAAGCAGGAGCACTCAACCTCTGGACGGCTCAAGGTGCAGAGGTGCTGAAGCTAGAAACGGTGATCGACACGCAGTTCATCCCGTGGCTGGAATATCGCCATGAGGAACTCAAGTTTCAACGTGTGGACGCAGAGCTGGATGAAAGCCTCAAGGAAGAAGACCCTGAATTGGCTGATCAAGACGGCACCACCGACTCAGAACGCTTGCGCAGCCTGATCAAAGACGCGCTCAACAACGACAAGGTGACCGTGCAGGTCCAAGCGCTCAAGGCGGAAGGAGCACCACCGGCGATGATTTTGCTGCCAGAACAAATGCGCCGCCTCAACGATATGGGCGCATTGATGGAGCAGCGGCTGCCGGGATTGCCCGATCATCACGTGTTGCTCGTGAATCGGCGCCACCCGTTGGTGGAAGGTTTGCTCAAGCTGCAGTCAGGCAGTGTGTTGGTGGGCGATAGCGGTAGCTCTCCAACCCTCAGCCTTTCGCAGAACCTCGCCCGTCACCTCTACGACATGGCGCGTCTTGGCGTTGGCGGACTCGAACCCAACGAACTGGCTGGCTTTCAAACACGAAGCGCTGAGCTTATGGGAACTCTGATGCAACGAGGCTTTTAGTCAGAGTCCTTTTGGTAGGATTAGAACTCGGAACTGTTCGCACAGGTCCAAACAATTCAACTAGCAGGACAAATAAATGTCTCGGGTGTGTCAGCTCACAGGTACTCGCGCCAATAACGGCATGGCCGTGAGCCATTCCCACATCCGTACGAAGAAGCTGCAGCAGGCCAATCTGCAGCAGCGTCGCCTTTGGTGGGCAGAAGGAAATCGTTGGATCAAGTTGCGCGTTACAACCCGCGCTCTGAAGACGATTCAGAAAAAGGGGTTGGGTCCCTATGCCAAGTCTCTGGGCATTAACCTGGCCAAACTCTGACTTTCAAAACGTGCGCCGGCGAGAACTTTTGATTCAAACCGGCTTACTCCTCTCAGCACTGTCTTTAAAGCCCTCAGGTGCATCAGCACTTGGGGGCATTGTTTTGGAAACAGGCTCTCCAGCACCAGCTTTTCGGTTGCCCGGTTCCAGCCGTTCACAACCCGACCAGAGCAACTGGTCATTGCAGGATTTCAAGGGCCGTTGGGTTGCTGTTTATTTTTACCCCAGGGACTTCACCGGCGGCTGCACAATCGAAGCACGTGGATTCGAGACTCTTCACTCCGACTATTTGGCCGCAAATGCAGAAGTGGTGGGGATCAGCGCCGACAGCGTGGATGATCATGAGTCCTTCTGCGAAAGCGAAGGCTTGAGTTTCCCCCTCCTGTCGGATCCGGACGGCACAGTCAGCAAGGCCTATGGCTCCTGGATGGCTCCTTATTCCCTACGCCATACGTTTTTGATTGATCCTGATGGAGTTCTGCAGCAACGATGGGTGGCCGTGCGCCCCAGTGGCCACGCCCAGGAAGTCCTCGATTTTCTAACGAATCTGCAAAACAAGACTTCTGTTTGACAAATCCAGGGCCATCATGAAGGGTAGTCAAACTAATTCAAGAAATAATCAATGAGTATTGGCAGTAGTTCATTCGTAATCCTTTATCACCGCACACCTTTTGATGAATCAATAGATACTGAAGGTAATCGAACCTGGGTTGATCAGAAAAGTCCCAATGGAATTATTCCAACCTTAAGAAATTTATTTAGAAACAAAGAAGACGGTACATGGATTGCATGGAGGCGAGTTGATTGTATCGAAAAGGCGGAGGATGAGCGTATTGAAATGACAGATCCTGCACCATTCACGTTGTGCAGAATTCCCTTAGAAGACAATCAAATCTCAAGCTTCTACCACGTCACATCAAAGGAATGTTTTTGGCCAATTCTCCATACTTTTCCAACCCACTTTAATGTTAACAATGCAGACTGGAGCATTTTTGAAGAAGTTAACCGGCGGTTCGCCGAAGCTGCCTGCAATGAGGCCGCTGATGGTGCAACCATTTGGGTTCACGACTACAACCTTTGGCTTGTTCCTGGATACATCAGAAGTCGTAGGCCTGATTTAAAAGTTGCTTTTTTCCATCACACACCATTCCCAAGTAATGATGTTTTTGCCATTCTCCCTTGGCGTGAACAAATTTTAGAGAGCTTGTTGTGTTGCGATGTTGTTGGGTTCCACATTCCTCGTTACACCGAAAATTTTGCTCGCGCAGCTAGCACCCTCGTTGGAGCAAAACGAGGTCCAAAAGTCCCTGTTGATTCAAAGTTTATTACCGTTGGCACGGCACTTTCTGAAGGGACAGTTACCAGCTATCTCGAGCACAATGGCCGACGCATTCAACTCTTGAGTTCACCCGTTGGCACCTCTCCAGATGTGATACAGGAACTCAGTTGGAGCGCCTCTGTTGAAAGCCATGGTGAATTAATTGTTCAAGACACAAAAAAAGGCCGAAAGTTAATTCTCTCTGCCAGTCGTGTTGATTACACCAAAGGGAACGAAGCACTCCTCCTCACCTTCGAACGACTGTTGGAGCGCCGTGAGGATCTCCATGGCGAAGTTGTTCTGATGTTGGCCTGCGTTGCAGCGGCAAGTGGAATGAAGATCTACGAAGACACGCAGCGCACCATTGAAGAAATAGCAGGACGAATTAATGGTCGTTTTAGCAAGATTGATTGGGTTCCCATTCGTTTCTCAACGCGACGTATTCCCTACGACGAAATGGTGGCTTGGTTCTGTCAAGCCGATGTTTGTTGGATTACACCCTTAAGGGACGGTCTCAATCTTGTGGCCAAGGAATACGCCGCAGCACGGCGCAACCGTGGAGGAGTTCTGGTTCTTTCCGAATTCACAGGAGCATCTGTGGTGCTCGACGGAGCTGTTCTCACCAACCCTTATTCCAACAAACGCATGGATGAGGCCATTGAAAAGGCACTCTCTATGGATTCAGAAGCACAACGCGACCGCATGACGCGAATGTGTACAGCGGTGGAGAACTACACCGTGAAGGACTGGGCTGAAGAACAATTAGGCGGTTGCGAGCCGCTGATGACGACTCCCGAATGAGACGAAGCATCCGGATTGTCGGCGGCTTGATCGGTCTGCTGTTTGTTCTGGCTTGTGTTGCTTGGTCTGGCCCAAAGCAGCCTGTACCTGTCTCAATTTTGATGCCAGCCCCCTACGCGGATGCGAGCACACAACTGGTCGAAGCATTCAATCGTGAGCACCGCGGATCCATTCAGCTTGAGGTGATCCGCGGCCCGCTTGAAACAGAATCGATCTCTGATTTGGCCATCAGCAGTTTGTTGTTGGGGGACACGCCCTTTGATGCCTTGTTGATGGATGTGACTTGGCTGCCGAAATATGCCGAAGCGGGTTGGCTCGAACCCCTTGACCCATGGTTCGATCAATCCGCTCTTGATCAACTGATCTTGGGCGCTCGCCTTGGTAATCACTACAACGACCATCTCTATCGATGGCCCCTTGGCGCTGATGTAGGCGTTTTGTATTGGCGAAAAGATCTGATGGAGGCTCCTCCTTCAACTCCTCAGCAACTGTCCGATATCGCTATCAAGTTGGTCCAATCCAACCGGGTCACCAACGGCTTTGTTTGGCAAGGCAGGCAATACGAGGGTTTGAGTTGCAATTTCGTTGAAGTACTCCATGGCTTTGGAGGCCAATGGATTAACCCAGCCAACGGACAACTCGAACTGGACTCAACATCTGCAGCTCGTGCAGCCGAATGGATGCAATCACTCATTGCAACTGGCGCCAGTCCTAGAGCCGTTACCAATTATTCCGAATCGGACTCGCTTCAAGCGTTTAAAGCCGGTGATGCTGCATTCATGCGCAACTGGCCCTACGCCTGGGCAGAACTCCAAAAACCCGAAAGCAACGTTCGCGGCAAGGTGGGCATCACCTTGATGGTGGCTGAACCCGGTCAAAGTCCGGCAGCCACCGTTGGAAGTTGGGGTTTGAGCTTGCTTAAACAGTCACCCCATCCAGAAGCCGCTGTTGAGGCGATCCGATATCTCACCTCGGAAACGGCGCAGCGTGAACGGTTCCTCAACCAGGGCTACACCCCAACCAGCCAAAGCTTGTTTACGGATCCAGACCTCGTAGCGGTGTCGTCGGCTCTTCCTCAAATCGCGAAGGCTTTGGAACACTCCGTTTCAAGGCCGCCGTCACCCCTTTACGCCCAACTGAGTGATCTTCTGCAACGCCAACTGAATGGTTTGCTCACTGCCGAACCAGAGCAGACCAACATCGATGTCGGCATGGCAACTGATGCCTCAGCCGCAGCGATGAACAGGGTTCAAACCAAAAGCGACATGCTGCTCAAAGCAACAGGTGCGGAAGCATGACGGTGCTGCTTGCTCTGCCGGCGTTGTTGTTGATGGCCGTCGTCTTTGGCTGGCCGATGCTTCGCTACGCCTGGCTGAGTTTTCATGCCGACTCCGTTTTGACGGGATTGGTCCCAATCCCAAATGGGGGTGCGAACTGGTTGCGTCTCCTAACGGACTCGCGGTTTTGGCTTGATGCCGGCCAAACCTCAAGATTTGCCATGGTCTCCGTGGGCCTGGAATTGATCTTGGCCCTGGCCATTGCCCTGTTGCTCGACCAGCGCTGGCGAGGGCGCAGTGCCGTGAGAGCCCTGTCGCTTTTGCCATGGGCTTTACCAACAACCATGATGGCTCTGGGCTGGCGGTGGATTTTCAACACCCCCTACGGACCGATTGAGCACTTAGCCGAAGCTGCTGGAATCGGACCACTCAATCTGCTTTCCACTCCAGCCGTTACTTGGATGGTGACGGTGCTTGCCGATGTATGGAAAACCACCCCTTTCATCACCCTGATTCTGTTGGCCGGTCTCCAAACGATTCCGGAGGATCTTTATGCCGCCTTTCGCCTGGAGGGCGGCACTGCATTCCAGGCCTTAAGACGCGTCACGATCCCTCTGCTGTTGCCCTACATCCTGCTCAGCCTCCTATTCAGGCTGGCACAAGCTTTTGGTGTGTTCGATTTAATCCAAGTGCTCACTGGGGGAGGACCAGCAGGAACGACGGAGAGCCTTGCTCTTTATGCCTATCTGAACGGCATGCGCTTTCTTGATTTCGGCTACAGCGCCACCGTGATGATCGGTGGATTCCTACTGCTCTCTCTCTTGATTCTGCTCGGAACTCTGTTGCTCCGTATGACA
>Ga0257110_1000886_pt1 | contig 14125 bp, 16 predicted proteins | sample LP_taG_7_FD_190184 | JGI IMG/M metagenome (GOLD analysis project Ga0257110, IMG submission 190184) | Marine microbial communities from Northeast Subartic Pacific Ocean, Canada - LP_J_2015_P26_10m | ecosystem: Environmental > Aquatic > Marine > Oceanic | place: Canada: Northeast Subartic Pacific...
CCGGTATTGGAATCGGGTTAATTGCTGGTAATGCTGTACAAGCGATGGCTAGACAACCAGAAGCTGCAGGTATGGTAAGAACAACAATGTTCTTAGGTATCGCCTTTACAGAGGCATTAGCACTTATCGGGTTCGTTCTATTCTTCTTAGTATAGGATTTACAAATGACTTTAAATTTAAACGTATTTTACGCAGAAGCTGAAGAAGCAGGCTCAGGAGTAGATTTACTACTCCCAGCAACATCAGAATTAGTAGCTGGTATTGCAGCCTTTGGAATTGTCTTTTTCTTTGTATGGAAATGGGCACTACCAGCTTTAAATACAACTCTTGAAGAAAGAGCTGCATCAATTGAAGGACAGATTGAAGCTGCAGAAGCGACTAAAGCTGAAGCAGAAGCAACAAAAGCTGAATATGCAAAACTTGTTTCAGATGCAAATTCAGATGTTCAAAAAATAATTGATGAAGGTAAGGCTGCTGCTGAAAAAGTTAAAGAAGAAATCATTGAACAAGCTAGACAAGATGCTGATGCAATTGTTGAAAAAGCTAAATCAGATTCTGAAGCTGAAAAGGAGAGATTATCATCAGAGATAAGTTCCCAAGTAGCAGATTTATCACTAGCAATATCACAAAAAGTAGCATCATCAATGTCAGAAAAAGATCAGCAAGATTTAATTGATAAATTCATAAAAGACATGGAGACATCAAGCTAAATGGGAACAGAATCTTTTTCTAAGGGGTTAGTTGAAATTATTTCATCATCTGATGACAGCGTAAAAACAGAAGAAGAATTCCTCCAAGTTCTTCAAGCACTTAATTCGAACAGCGAAGCATTAGATGTATTTAGAAATTTTGGCATACCCGCAGATAAGAAAATTGAAGCAATAAATAACATCTTTTCAAAAAGAGTTACTTCAATGACTCTTGACCTTGTGACACTTACTATTTCGCAAGGTTATGCAGACAACTTGGCTGAAATAGAACAGCAAGTAGCTAATTATATTGCTGAAAAAAGAGGTGCTGCGCTGGCTAAGGTCATTTCTGCTGTTGAATTAAATGAATCAACTCAGAAAAATCTTAAAGCTGCTCTTAAAAGCAAATTAGGAAGAGATGTAGAGTTAAGTCTCAAAGTAGACTCATCTGTAATTGGTGGGGTAAAAGTTAGTATCGGTGAAAGAACATTCGATGGATTACTTTCATCAAAATTTTCAGATATTCAAACTGTATTAGAAGGAAGGTAATGTGAGCGATTTAAATATAGATCCAAAACAAATTTCAGAAACCCTGAAAGCAACTTTAGGGAACTGGTCAGAGGAAGTAAAAGATGACTTAGTTGGTTATGTTGCTTCTATTGCTGATGGAGTTGCAAGAGTTAAAGGTTTAGAAAATGCAATGTCATCTGAGTTACTTGAGTTTCCGGGTGGCCTATTAGGCGTTGCTCTTAACTTAGATGAAGATTCAATCGGTGTTGTTTTGATGGGTGATTCAGACCATATCCAAGAAGGTATGCCGGTTAAGCAAACTGGAGAAGTACTTTCTATAGGTGTAGGGGATGGATTTCTCGGAAGAGTTATTGATACCCTTGGAAATCCAATTGATGGTAAGGGCCCTATTGAATTCACTGAAAGAAGATTAATGGAAATTCAAGCACCAACTGTTGTACAAAGACAACCTGTAGGTGAACCTCTTCAAACAGGTATTAAAGCCATTGACTCAATGATTCCTATAGGAAGAGGACAGAGAGAATTAATTATTGGCGATAGAGGCATTGGCAAAACTGCAGTAGCCATCGATACAATTATTAATCAAAAAGATACAGATGTTAAGTGTATTTATGTTGCTATTGGTCAAAAATCTTCTACAGTTGCTGAAGTTGTAGCACGACTTGAGAGCGAAGGAGTCTTAGATAAAACTGTAATTGTAAATGCTTCAGCCTCTGCTGCTGCAGCTCTTCAAATGTATGCTCCCTATGCAGGTTCAGCTATTGGACAGCACTGGATGTACAACGGAGAACATGCTTTAATCATTTTTGATGATCTTTCTAAACAAGCTATCGCTTACAGACAGATTTCATTATTGCTCCGTAGACCACCAGGAAGAGAAGCGTATCCAGGTGATGTTTTCTACCTTCACTCAAGACTTCTTGAACGTTGCGCAAAGCTTTCAGAAGATCTTGGAGGTGGTTCAATGACGGGACTCCCAATCATTGAAACAAAGGCGGGAGATGTCTCTGCATTTATACCAACTAATGTAATCTCCATCACTGATGGGCAAATCTACCTTGAGAGTGAGTTATTTTATTCAGGTGTACGTCCAGCTGTAAACCCTGGTACTTCAGTATCTAGAGTTGGTGGTGCTGCACAAACAAAAGCTATGAAAAAAGTCTCTGGACCATTAAGAATTAATCTTGCACAGTTTAGAGAGTTAGAAGCTTTTGCTGAATTCGGATCTGATCTTGATGCTGCATCTCAATCACAGCTTGACAGAGGTATTAGAGTAGTTGAAATGCTCAAGCAACCCCAATATGAGCCTGTAGCGACTGAAGATCAGGTAATCGCTCTTTTTGCTGTTACAGAGGGTTACTTTGATAAAGTTCCTGTAGACGGTATTTACGAAGCTGAGAAAAATCTACTTGAATTCGTAAAAACTAGACATTCAGACATGGTTAATACTTTAAAAGAAACAGGCGAGCTTCCTGGAGATGAATTAAAAGAAGCGGTTACTGCATTCGTAGCAACTTTGGAAACAACTACAGAGGACTAAAAGTGGCAAGTGCTGAATTACGTATAATTAACAGAAGGATTAAGAGTGTCCGTTCTACGAAGAAAATTACACGTGCAATGGAGTTAATAGCTTCATCAAGGATTGTTAAAGCACAAAATAGAATGAAAGCTTCTGAAACATATTTCGGATTACTTAGTGAGATAGTTCAAGATCTAATAAACAATGGAGCTGTTCCAAAAGTTGAAGTTCAAGAAGGAAAAGAAAAAGTTCTTTTAATTGTTTTAACTTCTGACAGGGGATTAGCAGGTGCATACAACACAAATGTCTTAAAAATAGCAGATAATAGAAGAAAAGAAATAGAAAAAGAGGGTAAAGATGTGGAGATAGTCACTGTTGGCAAGAAAGCTACAGGATATTTTACCTATCGCAAAATCAATGTTGGTGCTGATTATGAAGGAATAACCGACAGTCCAGAGTTCGATAATGCACTAGATGTAATGACCCCAATTACTGAAAAATTTTATTCAGGAAGCGTCTCATCCATAGAGATTGCCTACACAAATTATAAATCTGCTTTGACACAAGATGCTGTGATAAAGAAAATTCTTCCACTTGATCCACAAGAAGTAGAAAACAAATCATCAGTTACTTTTGAACCAAGTGGTGAAGAAGTATTAAATAGCATACTTCCAAAATATGCCAATGCTTCATTTTTCAATGCACTTTTAAACGGATCAACTTCTGAGCATGCAGCAAGGATGAGAGCAATGAAAGCTGCTACAGATAATGCTGAAGAATTAATTAAAGTATTAGCAATGAAAAGTAATCAAGCAAGACAAGCAGAAATTACAACAGAGATTTCAGAAATTGTTGGTGGGTCTGAAGCACTTTCAGATGCCAGTTAGAAAGGAAAATAATGAGTGAGGAAATAGGTAGAGTAGTAAAGGTTGCAGGGCCAGTTGTTGATGTGGCATTCCCACAAGACAATCTTCCTGAACTTAACTTCGCATTAGAAGTTGATATTACGATAGGAGACAACAAAAGTACAATTACACTCGAAGTAGCTCAACACATTGGAGACAACAAGGTAAGAGCAGTTTCTATGCAAGCTACAGATGGTTTAAGAAGAGGTACTGAAGTTAGAAATACTAATGCCCCTATCTCCGTACCAGTTGGTCAAGAAACTTTGGGACACATTTTTAACGTAGCTGGTGAAACACTAGATGTGCCAATTGAGTCAATTAATGTTAAAGAACGATGGCCAATACATAGAACTCCTCCTGCATATGAAGATGTAACTTCTCAAAGCGAAATGTTTGAAACAGGTATTAAAGTTGTAGACCTCCTTGCTCCTTACGTTGAGGGAGGAAAGATAGGTCTCTTTGGTGGTGCAGGTGTTGGAAAGACTGTATTAATTCAAGAAATGATCAACCGTGTTGCAACTCAGCATGGTGGTGTGTCTGTATTCGCTGGTGTTGGTGAAAGAACAAGAGAAGGTAATGACTTGTTTGGAGAAATGCAAGAATCAGGCGTTATTGATAAAACAGCATTAGTTTTTGGTCAAATGGATGAACCACCTGGCGTGAGACTAAGAGTTGCACTTTCAGCACTAACTATGGCAGAGTATTTTAGAGATGTTGAGAAACAAGATGTTCTTTTGTTTATTGATAACATATTTAGATTCAGCCAAGCAGGGTCGGAAGTCTCAACACTATTAGGTCGTATGCCTTCAGCTGTTGGTTACCAACCAACTTTAGCTGATGAAATGGGATTCCTTCAAGAAAGGATTACCTCTCTTAAAGGTAGGTCTATTACATCCCTACAGGCTGTTTATGTTCCTGCTGATGATATTACTGATCCAGCACCACATACAGCATTTGCTCACCTAGACGCAAGAACAGTTCTTGATAGGAAGGTTGCGGACTTGGGTATTTATCCAGCTGTAGACCCTCTTGACTCTTCTAGTAGAATTTTAGATCCAAAAATTGTAGGAGATGATCATTACTCCACAGCACGTGAAGTACAAAGAGTCCTTCAAAGATATAATGACCTTCAAGATATTATTGCAATTCTCGGGTTGGATGAACTATCTGAAGACGACAAGTTATTAGTCGGTAGAGCTAGAAGAATTCAGAGATTCTTATCTCAACCTATGTACGTTGCTGAACAATTCACAGGCATAGAAGGTAAATTCGTGTCTATTAAAGATAGCGTAGAAGCCTTTAAAACGATACTGAGTGGAGAACTAGATACAACTCCCGAGCAAGCATTTTATATGGTTGGTGGAATTGATGAAGTACTTGAAAAAGCTAAAGAGATAGAAGCAACTGCCTAGTAATGATTGTTAATGTTGTTAGTCCCGAAAAAGAGTACTTTAGTGGAGAATCAACAATGGTTCAAACAAGAACTCCTAATGGTGAAATTGGTATATATAGTGGACATGAGGCTACAGTAGCTACCATTCTTCCCGGAGGCCTTACAATCGAGCATGCAGATGGAAAAGACAGCTATGCGGTATCTGGTGGTTTACTTCAAATAACACCTGAAAAAGTAACAGTCTTAGGTGAAATAATTGAAAAAATAGATGGTGATCATGATGCGGCCATTATAAGAGGTAAAGAATTAATAGAAGATCAATCAGAACAAGATAGCTAATAATGAAGAGCATATTAGCTTTTCATGCCCATCCAGATGATGAGTCAGTATCAACAGGGGTCACATTAGCAAAATATGCTGCTGAAGGTCATAGAGTTGTTGTAGCCACCGCAACAGATGGATCTGCTGGAGAAATTCATAATTACGATAATCCAGAAGAGCTTTTTCCTAAACTTGCCGAAATGAGAAGAAAAGAACTTGAGGAAAGCCTTGTAGCACTTGGTGTAAAGGAATACGAGTGGATGGGCTATAAAGACTCTGGAATGATGGGAACTAGTGAAAATGATGATCCAGATTGTTTTTGGAGGCAAAACTATTTTGATCCCGTTGGAAAACTTGTAAATATTATCAGAAAATATAAACCGGATGTTTTAATAACATACGACCCTTTTGGGGGCTATGGTCATCCAGATCATATTCAGACACATAGAATTGGAACCGCAGCCTATTTTGCTGCTAGTGACCTAGACAAGTTTCCTCTTAAGGAAAATCAAGAAGTATGGATTCCAGAACGGCTTTATTACAGTGCCTGGTCTAAGACAAGAATGCAATCAAGAAGACAGCAAATGTTTGATGCAGGAATTATTTCGGAGGAAGAATTCAATAGATTTAACCCAATTGGTAGTGAACATGACGATATAGATGTTGAAGTTGATGGAACAAAATATGTGGAACATAAGATTAATTCTATGAAAGCTCACCGCAGTCAATTTAAAGATGACTGGTGGGGTTTTAATGTGCCAGATGAACTAAAACAAGATTTTTTAGGTTATGAAAATTACATACTTGCTTTCAATAGAGGAGATTGGTTTTCCCCATCGGATCTAATTTAAATAATGTCAATTAAAGTTTTACTTGTAGAAGATGAAAAAAGTATCGCAGAAGGAATTATTTACAATCTTAAAAATGAAGGATTAAATGTAACACATGTTGATCATGGACAAATTGCTTTAGATATTTTTGATGAGGAGCATTTTGACCTTTTGATATTAGACATTATGCTTCCTGAAATTTCTGGTCTTGAAATCTGTAAATTAATAAGAAAAATTTCAAATGTTCCAATAATTATGGTTACTGCTAAAGATGATGAAAACGATAAAATTCAAGGGTTAGAGCTTGGTGCTGATGACTATATAACTAAACCTTTTTCTGTAAAAGAATTAATTAGTAGAGTAAAAGCTGTTTTGAGAAGGACAAAATATTCTGGAGATCTTGATAAGGGGAATACAGCTATAAGTGCAGGAAATATTCACATGAATCCATTAAGGTATGAAGCAAAACTAAATGATAACGTAATTGATTTAAGACCAAGAGAATTTGAATTACTTTATTTCCTTTGTGAAAATGTGGGCAATATAGTTTCCAGAGATGAATTGTTTAATAAGGTTTGGGGATACAGCTTTGTTGGAAATTCTAAGACACTTGATGTGCATATTCAAAGAATACGTGAAAGAATAGAAGTTGATCCTAAGTCTCCAAAAACATTGATTACGATAAGAGGTGTAGGATATAAATTAAATGACTGAAAAAACTAATGATGAGTTTATAGAGATTACTCGAATTAAAGAAGAGTTTATAGCAAATGCATCTCATGAATTAAAAACTCCTATTGCATCAGTTAGGTTAGCTGCTGAATCTGCTTTAAGATCTCTAGAGCTTGATGACAATATGGCTGTAACATTCTTAGAGCAAATTGTAAGAGACTCTGACAGGATGAACGAACTAATATCAGATTTATTAGATTTATCAGCTATGGAATCTTCAGATGTCCTTATGGAAACCTTCAATCTGCATGAGGTAATTAGTAACGAGATTGCCTACTTATCTAAATTAAATAAGAAAAGAATTGTTTATAAAAAGAAAAAAGTTGAAGTATACGCAAATTTTGATGATGTTTCATTAGCTATAAAGAACCTCATAAAAAATGCTTTAAAGTACTCTCCACCCGAAGAAAATATTCTTATTGAAGTGCTAGAAGAAAATACATTTGTAAAATGCTCATTCCAAGATTTTGGCTCTGGAATTTCCAAAGTAGACCAAGAAAAAATATTTGAGAGATTTTATAGAGTTGATAAAGGTAGGTCAAGAAAAATAGGTGGCACAGGCTTAGGTCTTGCAATTGTGAAACACGCTCTTGATAGAAATAATGCTGAAATAGATATTATTAGTGAGGTGGGTAACGGCTCGACCTTTACAATTATTTTTCCTAAAGTAAACGCAGAGTAAACGATTTATACTTCTAAATTTAATTTAATTTAAACTTATATATAATTTAGACAAGATATGAATTTAAAATCATTAAAAAATTTAAGCTTTGCAATCTTTTTCTTATACTTCTTTCTTGTATCAATAAAACTTCTTGAAAAAGGAATCAAAACTTTGGGTGCTGAATACACAGATCAACTTTTTGAATCTGTCTCAAATCCTTTTGCTGGACTTCTAGTAGGAATACTTTGTACGGTTCTAGTTCAATCTTCATCAGTAACAACTGCAACAATTGTTGGACTAGTTGGTAGTGGGGTTTTAAGTTTAGAATATGCAATACCTATGGTTATGGGTGCAAATATTGGTACAACTGTTACAAATACATTAGTATCCTTTGGTCACGTTAGGAGAGAACAAGAATTTAAAAGAGCTTTTGCAGCATCCACTATGCATGATTTCTTTAACTTAATTGTCGTTATTTTATTATTTCCTCTGGATCTGTATACCGGGTTTATTACAAAACTTGCGGAGGACGGAACAGAATTTATACTTGCGACAGGTTTTACTGCGACAAAACCAAATAGTCCGATTAAGGCTGGTATTAAGTGGGGATCAAATAACATACTTGATGGACTTTCTTCAATTCCATATGTTAATAACCTAAGTGAGAACTCTTATAGGGTTTACGCTGTATTATTAATCGTTGTTGCAATAGGATTCATATTTTTAAGCCTCAGAAATGTTGTATCAAACATGAAATCACTCATGCTTAATCAAATAGAGTTTGGTCTTGACAAAGCTCTTGCAAAAGGTGGGGGTCTTTTTGCGATACTAATTGGTATTTTAATTACATTTTCTGTCCAAAGTTCAAGTATTACTACATCAATACTTGTACCAATAGTTGGATCAGGTATTTTATCAATTGAGAATGCTTTCCCAATTACTCTTGGAGCTAATATTGGAACAACTATCACTGCCGTGCTAGCTAGTTTTGCTGTTGACGATCCTGCCGGATTGACTATTGCACTTCACCATGTATTTTTTAATTTAATGGGTGTTGCAATTATTTATCCATTTAAAGCAATTAGAAATATTCCTGTAAATCTAGCTAAAAGTCTAAGTAATATTACTGCTAAAAGAAGATACATTGCAATACTGTATGTATTAATAACATTCTTATTACTTCCCCTTTTGGGCGTAGTACTATTTAATTAAGGAGATATATGGGTAAAGAATCATTAGACAATATAGACGCAAAGCTAAGTGAGATGCTTACAAATAGTATGCATATCTATGATGTATCAATGAACTGCCTCTTAGGTGACACAAATCTAGATACCGTTAGGGATGATTTATACGCTACAGATAAAGCCATTAATGAACTTCATCGTGAAGTTCGAAGAGAAATGATAGTTCATTCTGCAGTAAATTCAAGAAACTTAGATATTCCTTTACTGCTCTCGTATATGACTATGTCAAAAGATATTGAGAGGATTGGTGATTATTGTAAAAATCTTTTCGAAATTGCAGAAACAGGTAACACCTTTACTAAAGGAGAAAATTTAGATAGCTATATTGAGTTAAGAAATGATATAGGAAAACTAATTGTTTACTTACAGTCATGTCTAAATCTCGAAGATGAAACAAAGATACATGATCTAATCACTCTAGGCTCTTCGATGTCTACAGATTTAGATGACAAAATAACAGCTCTACTTGAAAACAAGGAAACAATAGAATATCCAGTTTCTACTACATTGTTTTACAGATATTTGAAAAGGATTGTTTCACACATTGTTAACGCAAGTACAGCACTAATAATGCCAACAGATCAAATAGATTATTTAGACGAGTAGAACTTAATCAGAGTTATTTAACATCCCAAGTTCCAAGGGATCTAACTAATTTATCTAACTCACCATCACCCTTTGAATCTTTTGCAAAATCTATTTGTTTCATAACGTCTTCATTATAAGTCTCTCTTTGAACTTTTCTGAAAACTCCCATCGGCGTCGGGCCATAGGGACCATGTGACAACCTAGAGAGTGAGAATGCAACTGATGGATTTTCTCTTGTAATATCGTGTACATAGATTTGTGAATCATCAATATCTGTTCGTTTTGCAATTTTAGCTTCCCCATTTTCAATGGTTACTGCAAACTCGTCTTCAGCACCAAAAATAACCTTCTCACCATGTACTAAATTTATTCTGTTTGCTACTCGTCCTTCTTTAGAGGTTAATTGTTCAAATGCTTTGTCATTAAAGACATTGCAATTTTGGTAAATCTCTATAAAAGCAGATCCTTTATGGGTTGATGCTTCTTGTAATACCTGTGTAGTTAAATCTCTGTCCATATCAACTGAGCGAGCCACAAAGGATGCTTCAGCACCTAGGGCCACGCTCATAGGATTAAAAGGAAGTTCTACAGATCCAAAGGGTGAAGATTTAGTTTTCTTACCCTCTTCACTTGTAGGAGAGTATTGTCCTTTTGTCAGTCCATAAATTTGGTTGTTAAACATAAGAATTTTGATATTCACATTTTTTCTTAGAGCATGTATTAAATGATTTCCACCTATAGAAAGTGAATCTCCGTCTCCGGATACTACCCAAACTGATAAGTCAGGATTTGAAAGGGTCACTCCAGTTGCCACGGCAGGTGCACGTCCATGTATTGTATGTAATCCGTATGTGTTCATGTAGTAAGGGAACCTTGCTGCACATCCAATACCTGATACAAAAACCATTTTTTCTTTACTTATGCCCAGTTCAGCCATAAAACTTTGTACAGAGGCCAAAATTGTGTAATCTCCACAACCGGGACACCATTTAACTTCTTGGTCACTTTGCATATCTGTTTTTTTGTAATTCACCGGAACTTTACTCATTTATCTTTTCCTCTATTTTTTCAGCTAATTCTTGTGCAGTGAAAGGTTCTCCTGCAACTTTATTAATACCTTTTGCGTCAATCAAAAATCTTTCTCTAATAAGTTTTATTAATTGTCCTGTGTTTAATTCTGGAATTATAATTCTTTCAAAATTTGAGAGGATTTCACCTAAGTTATCTGGAAATGGATTTATAAATGTTAAATGAGCGCTTGCTACTTTAACTCCTTTTTCATTAAGCCTATTTACTGCTTGTGTTATTCCTCCATATGTAGAGCCCCACCCTAAAACAAGTGTGTCAGCTTTTTCATCACCATTAAGTTCTAAAGGTTCAATATCATTAGCAATATTAGCAATTTTCCATGCTCTCATGTCCGTCATGTATTGATGGTTAGCACTATCATATGAAACATTTCCAGTACCTTCTTCTTTTTCTAGTCCACCAATTCGATGCTCTAAACCTGGAACTCCAGGAACAGCCCAAGGTCGGGCAAAAGTAGTCATATCTCTGTGGAAAGGCAAGAAGCCATCTTTTGAGTTATTTGTAGTTGTTAAGTTATTGGTGAGAGAAGGTAAGTCAGAAATATCTGGTAGTTTCCAAGGCTCAGAACCAGTAGCAACATAGTTGTCTGAAAGAAGTATTACTGGTGTCATGTACTTCAGAGCTATTCTACTTGCCTCTATAGCAGTGTAAAAAGCATGGGAAGGTGAACGTGAAGCAAGTACCGGTAGGGGAGATTCGCCGTGCCTTCCATACAGGGCAAATAATAAATCGGATTGTTCAGGTTTTGTGGGAAGACCAGTAGATGGACCTCCACGTTGTACGTTCACAATAACCATAGGTAGTTCTGCAGAAAGAGCTAGTGAAATAGTTTCACTTTTAAGGGCTAATCCTGGACCACTTGTACCTGTTACGGCTAGCTTTCCAGTAAATGATGCACCTACAGTTGCTGCAGCTGCTGCGATCTCGTCTTCCGCTTGGAAAGTTATTACATTGAAATTTTTGTGCTTTGATAATTCATGAAGTATGTCTGATGCGGGAGTGATGGGATAACTTCCATAAAATAATTCAAGATTAGATAGTTTTGCTCCTGCTATAAGACCCCAACTTAATCCGATATTCCCATTTATATTTGTGTATTCTCCAGTCGGAAGTGCTGCTTTCTCGACAACGTATGTATGATGAAATGCTTCAACGGTAATACCAAAGTTGTAACCAGTTTTCAAAGTCTTTATATTTGCATCTGCTACCTCTGGAAGTTTCTCAAATTTCTTATTTAGCCAATTTATAGTGTCTTCTAATGGCCTATTAAAAACCCAGGAAATAAGTCCTAAAGCAATCATATTTTTTGACCTAAGAATGGCTCGCCCTTTTATTTCAGAATCTTTTAAAGCTTCTTTTGTGAGCTTCTCCATTGGGACTTCGAATACTCGATATCCATCAAGTTCACCTGATTCTCTTGGATCAAGTTTATATCCTGCTTTTTTGATATTTTTTTCTTCAAAAGCATCTTCATTAATAATAAGCATTCCATTAGGTGCTAAGTCATGTAGATGTGCTTTCAAAGCAGCTGGATTCATAGCAACTAAAACTTCGGGGTTATCTCCTGGAGTTAGAATATCAAAATCAGCAATTTGCACTTGGAATGAAGATACTCCAGCAATTGTTCCCTGTGGAGCCCTTATTTCTGCCGGGAAAGCCGGAAGTGTAGCTAAATCATTTCCGAATAAAGCAGAAGTGTCTGTAAATCGTGTACCGACCAGTTGCATACCATCTCCAGAGTCACCAGCAAATCTGATTGTGACAGCTGGAATAGATTCAACTGTTTTGTTTTCAATTTTTAATTTTGGTTCGTCCATGTGTTTAGTTTAATCTTTCCGGAGATAATGCGATTTCATTTTGTTGAGTTCCTTCACAATTATTAGCATTTTCACCGGAGCAGCATTCTGCTTGGTTGAGTCCAAACATTGCGCATGAGTTGTTTACACAAGCAGCGTGTCCATGCAGATACACCATTATATTTTTACACCAGCTACACATTAAGTTACTCATATGTTTTAAATCTATAATATGGCCAATAGCGCATCTTAAGCTTCCAACATTCTAAATATTTAATAGGACCTATAGTCCTAGAGTCACTAGAAGATAAAGTACGTTGATCGCCTAATACAAATATTTCATCATCCCTTAATTGAACCTTTACAAAATCATCAACAAAACTTTTAGCCCAAGGATCATTTATTTTCTCGGAGTTTATCAATATAGAGCCTTCTTGTGAGTCAACTTCCTCACCAGGAAGACCTATAACTCTTTTAACAACATCAATATTTTTTTCATTGTTGTTAAATATAACGATGTCTCCTCTGGCAGGTTTATCTTTTAATTTTGAAGCAAGTACAAATTCGTTCGGAAGAAGTGAAGGTTTCATACTTTCTTCTTTAATTTCATATGCTCTAATTGATTTATTTTCATTTCGAAAAACTATATATAACAAAAAGGCAAAAAATGTTTTAAAGTTAACTATCTTTAATATGTTTTTAATCATAAATTCTTATCTTACTAAGGTTAATAGTAGTTAATTAAGGAGATTTATGAAATTATTTAAACCAACAAGAATTGCATATGCGCATTGTGATTTGCCTTGTGGAGTATACGATCCAGCGCAGGCACGTATTGAAGCAGAGTCAGTATTAAATGCATCAAAAAAATATCAAGATTCAGATGATGCTAGCTTCAAGCAAAGATGTGTAACTATAAAAGAAGAAAGAGCTGAAGAAGTAAAGCACCATCTATGGGTATTGTGGACAGACTACTTTAAGCCAGAGCATCTTGAAAGATTTCCTAATCTTCATGATTTATTCTGGAATGCAACTAAAAAAGCTGGAGAAGCTAAAAAGACAGAAGATCCTAAAGTTGGTGAAGAGTTGATTGCTTTAATCGACGAGATAGATTCAATTTTTAAAGAATCAAAGTCCTAGTCAAACTTTTTAAATAGGTGCCCGATTTTAATTAATTCGGCACCTATTTTTATATCATTTAAACCCCAAAAATTCTCTGTTTCCTTTTGGATTGCTGAAGATACTTTCCTACTACTTGTTGGCATGAATGGATACAACAAATTTGCGCAAGCATCAATAGCTTGAAGAGCTGTATAAAGTATTCTAGCTGCACGGTCTTGGTCTTCTTTTATAACCTTCCACGGCTCTGTTTCATTTAGATAAACATTAACTTTAGAAACAAATCTCATTGATTCTTGTAAGGCTGTTTTTAACTCAACTGCTTCGATATACTTTCCAATTTGTTGAAATGCATTATCAGCTTCTTTTAATAATTCTTCATCAACATTTTCCAGCGGTGAAGGAGTTGTTATAACATCTTTGTTATTATCAATTTGAGTAAAAACTCTCTGAACTAGATTTCCCCATGTCGCAACCAATTCTTCGTTATTCCTTCTAACCATTTCTTCTTCAGTTAATTCTGAATCTGATTGCTCGGGAAGAATTGAAGCTAGTGTGTATCTGATTGCATCAGGATCCCACTCAGATAGGTAATCATCCAAACTCTTTCCAACACCCCTACTAGCTGATGCTTTTTGTCCTTTTATAAGAATATATTGGTTTGCAGGAACATTTGTAGGCATATTTAATTGACCATAGCCA
>Ga0257110_1000889_pt1 | contig 14081 bp, 13 predicted proteins | sample LP_taG_7_FD_190184 | JGI IMG/M metagenome (GOLD analysis project Ga0257110, IMG submission 190184) | Marine microbial communities from Northeast Subartic Pacific Ocean, Canada - LP_J_2015_P26_10m | ecosystem: Environmental > Aquatic > Marine > Oceanic | place: Canada: Northeast Subartic Pacific...
TAGTTTGAGCTCCTCCACTACAATGGACCATTCCATTAATGCTTGATTTATCTACTTTTGAAAGAATTTCTTTAATTACAGGAGCATATGTTCTTGTAGGAGATAAAACTAATTTTCCAGCATCTAAAGGAGAGCCTTCAATTTTTTGATCAAGTTTGATTTTTCCAGAATAAATTAATTCACTTGGAATAGATTGATCAAAACTCTCTGGGTATTTTTTAGCTAAATATTTATCAAACACATCGTGTCTAGCTGAGGTTAATCCATTACTTCCCATTCCACCATTGTACTCATTTTCATATGTTGACTGACCCGATGATGAAAGGCCTATGATTACATTTCCATCGTCAATATTGGAATTATCAATAATGTCCGATCTTTTTATTCTGGCTGTTACAGTTGAATCAACTATTATTGTTCTAACTAAATCGCCAACATCAGCAGTTTCTCCCCCAGTAGAATATATACCTATTCCATATTGTTTTAAGTCTTTAATTATTTCCTCAGTACCATTAATAATTGAGGAAATGACTTCGCCAGGAATTAAATTCTTATTTCTTCCAATTGTTGAAGAAAGCATTATATTATTAGTTGCTCCAACACAGATTAAGTCATCTAAATTCATAACTAATGCATCTTGAGCAATACCTTTCCAAACGGACAAATCACCAGTTTCTTTCCAATACATATAAGCTAATGAACTTTTGGTACCTGCTCCGTCGGCATGCATAACAATACAATAATCCTCATCATTGGATAAATAATCTGGAACTACTTTGCAGAAAGCTTTTGGGAATAATCCTTTGTCAATATTTTTAATGGCTGCATGAACATCTTCCTTGGAAGCTGAAACACCTCTTAAATCATATCGATTATTTGATTTTTTATCCATCATCTATAAAAATATTTATAAAACAAAAATATTAAACTATTACAGTATAAAATAATAAAAAGTAATTTATGATTAATTTAAATTATTTATTAAAAATATAAAGAGTTTATTAACAAAATAAAAAAAATAGAGTCAAATAAGTTAGTTTTGTTTTTTTGTAACGATTTCTTTATATCAAAACGTAAATAAATAAATATTTTTCAACAAAAATTTAATTTTGTTATGAATACCTTCGTTATATTAGTTATTTGTTAAATTATGTTCAATTCTTTATTTAAAAAAAATGAGTAAATCAAAATTAGAGTACATATGGTTAGATGGCTATAAGCCAACACAAAATATGCGAAGTAAAACAAAAGTTATTGAAAACTTTAGTGGGAAATTAACAGATTGCCCAGTATGGTCTTTCGATGGGTCTTCAACAAAACAAGCTGAAGGAGGTTCTTCTGATTGTCTATTAAAACCGGTAGCAATTTACCCAGATCCAGCCAGAGAGAATGGTTTCTTGGTTATGACTGAAGTTTTAAATGCAGATGGAACTCCACACGAATCAAACGGAAGGTCGACAATTGATGATGATGATAATGATTTTTGGTTTGGTTTTGAACAAGAGTATTTCATAATGGATACTGCTACTCAGCTACCACTTGGATTCCCAGTAGGTGGTTACCCTGGTCCTCAAGGAATGTATTACTGCTCTGTAGGAGGCAGAAACACTCACGGACGTGATTTTGTTGAAGAACATGCTGATCTATGTATTGCTGCAGGATTAAATTTTGAAGGTATTAATCAAGAAGTTGCTAGTGGCCAGTGGGAATTTCAATTATTTGCAAAAGGTGCAAAATTAGCTGGAGATGAAATGTGGATTGCTAGATATTTATTAGATCGTCTTACAGAAGATTATGGCTGGTACATTGAATATCATCCAAAACCAATTAAAGGAGATTGGAATGGTAGTGGTATGCATGCTAATTTCTCCAACACTCTACTTAGAACTTGTGGATCTAAAGAAACATATGAAAAAGTGTGTGAGTCTTTTAGACCTGTGGTGAAAGAACATATTGCAGTATACGGGGTGGATAATGACCAGCGTTTGACTGGACTTCATGAAACTGCTTCTATTAATGATTTCAGCTATGGTGTTTCTGATAGAGGTGCATCAATTAGAATCCCAATAATTACTGTAGAACAAGGGTGGAAAGGTTGGCTTGAAGATAGAAGACCCGCTTCAAATGGTGATCCATATAAAATAGCTGGTAGAATTGTTAAAACAGTAAAATCTGCTTTGTAATTAAACATTACTTTTTTTTAAAAGCCATATAGAAATGTATGGCTTTTTTTATTTTATATATGTACTTAGAATAAATACTGAATATAAGAATACCAATAAAAAACCCTTTATTCTAGTTATATTATTCTTTTTAGGAAATAAAGATATTACCAACACTAAGAACGCAAAAATTAACATCCAAACAATATCTCTTTCCAAAATATTAGAATCGGTAATATAAATAGGCTTAATTATTGATGTCAGTCCTAAAACAGAACCAATATTAAAAATATTTGATCCAATTAAATTTCCGATTGAAATTCCTTTTTCATTTTTAGCAATAGCTATAACAGATGTAGCTAATTCTGGAATACTAGTACCAATGGCAATTACAGTAACTGAAATTACAGCTTCACTAACTCCAATAGAGTTGGCTAAATCTATAGCGCTTACAACAAGCCATTCAGCACCATAATACAGAGAGAAAGAAGCGAAAATTATCCAAACAAGTATCTTAAACCCAGAAGTATTATTTAAATTTTCATCGATAACATCATCTGCTAACTCTACAGCATTATATCTAATCACAAAAAATAAAAATATAATTAGAGAACTAAATAACAATAATCCTTCAAAACTACTAAGAAGATTATCATTGTATAAAAACAGATATAACATTAAAGAAAAAAATATCATTACTGGCCAGTCTAATCGATAAAAAGATTTAACAACTGGGATATTTCCTATTATTGCTGTCAAACCTAAAACCAATCCGATATTTGCAATATTTGAACCAATTACATTATTAATTGCAATCGATGAAGAACCGTTTACAGCTGCTTTAAGACTTACTAATAGCTCAGGTAGAGACGTAGCAAATGCAACTACAGTCATTCCAATAACAACTTTAGAAATATTAAACTTTAAAGACATAGCAATAGATGCTCTTACTATAAACTCACCTCCTAATACTAATAACAAAAACCCTAAAAACATCCAAAAGAAAGTCATAACATCTATTATTTGATAATTATTTTATGATTTGAAGTATTACCATTTTTATACAAACGAATCAAATATAACCCTTTTTTTAAATTGATATCTAATGTCCTGACATCATAGAAGCTTGATAACTTCTGTCCATTTATAGAAAATAAATCAACTTTATCTAAAAATGAATTAAATACTATAGTTCCTGATGTTGGGTTTGGATAAAATTTAAAATCATTTTGATTTATAGAAATATTCAAATTATTAAACCAAACATCTCCAAAATTATCTCCCCAAATATAATTTACTATTTCTGGCAAGTCAATAAGTGGATTTCTATTGTTTTGCCAGTTATAAATCACATTATTTCTGTTTTTTTCAAAATCATCAACCGGATCTATGTTATTCCATGCTAAAATAGTTTGAAGGTCTCCTAACTGACCTACTGTTTCAGGAAAACCGTCAACTATGTCTAAACCGTTATATCTTAAAGACAGAAATAAAACACTTCTAGCCACATCTCCTTTAAAACTATTTAAATTTCCAGTTGGACCATTATAATCTCCATAATGTTTATTACCACGAGAACTATTTTCAGGACCATCTGAGGCTCTTAATCCGTGAGCATCTGAGTTAGCGTGTCGTAAGGAGTCTATGCTTGTTTGCCAGTATTGATCAATTCCATCTGCATTTGAATCTGCAGAAATATTATTAAACCCACCTCTGGATCTTGGGAATGTGTGTTCTCTATTCCATTTTCCTACACTACTTGAAGTAGTTTGAAAATCAATTTTAGACCTAGGTTGTTCGGTATAAACCAACCAAACCTGATTACTATTTTCAGGATTAACGTCAGCATCTTTTAATATTTCTTTAATATCGGAATAACTATGAGCTCTAACTATCTCTGGATTAGAAATTATCTGTTCTAGAGCAATTATTAAATCTTCTCCAGCTAATCCATTTAAGTTTGAATAATAATTTTCTGCAAAACTACTGCTTACATTTGTATATGTAGGATCAATTGGTGTTCCATAATCAGCTACGGTAAAGTCATTATCATTAACCCTAACAATTTGATTATTATTTAACGATATAAAATTCTCATTTTCGAAATCTAAAGAAAACATAAAATCCTCATCACCTTCGTCAATATTATCATCAATAATTTCAATTAATATAGAAGCAGTATCTTCACCCGACTGTATTGTTATATTATCAACATCTGAATAGTCTGAAGAATCAAAATTTTGATATTCTAGATTAAAAAATATAGTAATTGACTCTTCTGATGGCTCTTCAGTTGTGAAATTAATTTGAATTTGATCTCCTTCTGTATAAAAATCTTGATCAAAACTGAAATGTATTCCATTTAAAAAAACACCGTCTCCTTCGTTAACCTCCCTTGGCGTTGGGGTATCAACAAAATATGAACCATTATTAGATCTTTGTATGGACTCAAAGTCTTTATTACCATTTTCATTCTCGTTTATCTGAAAAGTCAATCCAAGTAATTGCATTAGATTATCATCATCACTGTCCGAAGTGTCATAAACTAGAGCGTCAATTAAATTTGTAGTTGTAGCAAGGGTAGAGTTAGGAAAGTCACTTAACGGTGCTTGATATATGGCTACAGCATCAGCTCCATTTTGAATAGAATTATTTGGAATTATTATCTGTGCAGCGGGAGACACATTATTATTTCCAATTAAAAACAAACCATTAAGGTCTGTTTGGAAACCATTTAAATCTATTGCTCGATAACTACTGTCTAAACCATTAGTAGAACCATTAAACATCACTACGATGTAACCATCTAAAGAAAAGTTTGGAGAATCTGATTTAATTTCAATAAACTCTAATTCATCAACAGAATCAGTATCTGAATCTATTTCATTTATAAACAGTTGAGAATAGGTGTTTATATAAAAGAGTGAAACAAAAAATAATATTAATGATTTATACACAATTTTTTTTACAAATATACTTTTTAATTAATTTCAACTTCACTAAATTTAATTTTTTAAAAGAATTAAAATGAAATTAATTTTATTTAGAATAATCGCCAAATTAAACAAGCTTCTGTTACCCAGCCTCTCCAAAAGAAGAATTGATCTAACTAAGATTACTATCATCGAAAAAGCTATTTTAGGGTGGAAGTTATACATCACTAAAAAAGTAATTAATCAATAACATTGAAATCAATGAAAAAATACATAAACATGCTGAACTAAGTGTTTTCCTTGCTAATAAAATTTCAGAAGTTAAGTTTATGTTAAATCCAAACTCACAATAAATAATTGTTTTGTTTTTTTTAAATTTGAATCCCTTAAAACCAAATTAAATGAAATCATTTATCAAATACCTAATTATCTTAAGCTTATTTACCAGCTACAGTTTTTCACAAAATTATAATGAAGACTTTCTTGATGGAATAATAATGTTTCAAATTGATGAAAACAATCTATCTTTTGAAATAGTTAATCAACCAGATAAAAATATATTCAGCAAAAATGAAAATCTCTCTGATTTCCCACAGATAGCTGCAGTTTTTAATGAAATAGAAGTAATAAAATTTGAAAGACCTAGTTATTATACCAACAAAAGAAGTCTTCAAACTATATTCAGAATAGAATTTACAGATTTTGATAGAATTGATGAATTAATTACTGAATTAGAGTTGTTAAGCTATGTAAAATATGCTGAGAAAGAACCAATATACAAACTTGACTTTATCCCTAATGATGCTCAACATTTTGGAAATAACAAATGGTACCATACACTTGTAGATTCAGAACAAGCATGGGATATTACACTAGGTAACAGTAATATCAAAGTAGCAATTATTGATAATGCTGTTGCAAACAACCATAGCGACTTAACCATATACAAACAAAGAGATGTTGCTGATAGTGATAATGATGCTTCTCCTCCGGTTTACTATAATCAAAGCTCAGTCTGGTCACACGGAACACACTGTGCAGGATTAGCTGCAGCAGACATTAATAATGGAATTGGAATCGCATCCTTAGGAGGAAATGCTGAAATAATTGCTGTAAAAGGTACTCCTGACTCAGCTGATGGAAATTTTATATACAATTTATATGCTGGAATTCAATGGGCCTGTGAAAATGGCGCTAATATTATAAACATGTCTTTAGGAAGTTCGAGTCAATCAGAATCAACTCAGAATCTTATCAATAATTATCCAGATATAATTTTTATTGCAGGTGCAGGAAATGACAATGTAAGTACAATATTCTATCCTGCTGGATACCAAAATGTAATAGGAGTAGGATCTGTAGACGATAGTGATTTAAAGTCTTCTTTTTCAAATTACAATGCAGGTATATTTTCTTGGGTCGATATAGCATCACCTGGTGGATTTTCTTTTGGTGGATTGTTAAGTTCAGTTTATTCTTCTGACGGAAATTCATATGCAAAGAAAAGCGGTACTTCAATGGCATCACCATTTGCTGCTGGTTTAGTGGCACAGATGCTAACTATTAATCCAAGTCTAAACCATGATGAAGTATTGAATTGTTTACAATCTACAGGAGTTGAAATTGATCAAAATATTGGAAATAGAATAGATGCAGATGCAGCTTTAGAATGTGTTCAAGCTTCTTTGACAGGCGATCCAATTCCATGGTTTAATACTTCTCAATCAAATATTTATGAAGGTGGCTCTGTCACTTTTACCGATAATTCAATTGGAGGAGGAAACGATATCAATAATTGGCAATGGTCGTTTGAGGGAGGTAATCCTTCATCATTTACAGGTCAAAACCCACCAGAAATTTTTTACTCAACTCTAGGTACATATGATGTCACATTAGTAGTGAGTAATTCTCAAAGCTCACAATCTCTTTTAAAGGAATCCCATATTTTAGTTTCTGAGGAACCTTCTGGTGAATGGATTAGTCAAAACACATTCTTTGCTAATGCTACCACAGGGGTTAGAAATATTTCAATTGTTGACGAAAATGTTGTTTGGGCTAGTGGTTATGATGGTTCCGGAGATGGTGCAAACTACCAAGTTTATACAAAAACTAGTAACGGTGGCTCATCATGGACTAGTGGAAATATAAATTTAGGAGATACTAACCTTGGAATAGCTATGATAAATGCTATTAGCTCTACAACCGCTTGGGTAGTTGGTTATCCAACAGCAGCTGGTCAAACAGGTGGTATTTGGAAAACTACAAACGGAGGTAGTAGCTGGACACGTCAAAATTCAGCATCCTATAATTCTAGTGGCTCTTTTACAAATGTTGTTCATTTCTGGGATGAAAATTATGGATTTGCTCAAGGTGATCCAATTGGTGGTGAATACGAACTTTATGTAACTTCAGATGGTGGAAATAATTGGGAGGCTGTTCCTGGTGCAAATATCCCAAACCCAGGGGGAGGAGAATATGGTTATGTTGGCCAAATTGAAGTTGTTGGAGATAATGTTTGGTTTACTACAAACTCAACAACATTATATCATTCAACAGATAAAGGAAACAACTGGGTTGCATATCAATGTCCTGTTGATGACTTTAATGGAGATTCAATGTCATTTAGTGATGCTAATAATGGAATAATTATAAGCGAAACTAATATTTACAGGACATATGATTCAGGTGAAACCTGGACTCAAATTGATCCAATTGGACCAGTATATAATATTGGAGTTTGTTATGTTGAAGGTACAGACACCATTTTCTCAACATCTCAAAGTGGATCTTCTCAAAGTTTTGATGGAGGTATTACATGGAATGCCATTGATAACGAAACCTTCCTTGGAGTTGAATTTATAAATTCAACCACCGGATGGGCTGGTTCTTTTAACGGAGATCTTGCTGGTGGAATATGGAAATGGAGTGACTTTTCATTAAGTCAAGACGAAATATCAAATGAGTCGTCTATTTTTAAAATTTATCCAAATCCAGTTAATGATGTTCTAAACATAAAAAGCATAAATGATATTAATTTAATTATATACGATATCACTGGTAAGAAAGTATTAGAAAGTAATTCAAAAAATATTAATTTAGAAAAACTAAGTAAAGGGATTTATATAATAAAAATTAAAGACTTAGTTAACAACATTACTGAATCAATTAAGATTATAAAAAAATAATTATGAAAAAATTACTAATAGTTTCAATTCTAATTCTCTCTTTTGGATGTAAATCTTCTACATCTAATACTACTGATAGAATAAAGAATTCTGGGTATGGAATATCACCAGGTGCGACTTCCTTAGCGGACGTTATTATTGGTAAATTCCCTGGAATTAAGGTAGAAGGTGCTAACATGATAAACTCTTCTACAAGGTTTGTAATCAGAGGTGGCACTATGTCCATGAATAATCCTGCTTATGCTATATTTGACATTGATGGCCAAGTCTATACTCAATACCCAGATTTTATTGATCCACAGAACATTAAAAGTATAGTGATCCTAAAATCAATGAGCGCAGCTAATAAATATGGAGGCCAAGGTCGTGGAGGAGTTATAGTAATAAAAATGAAATCTAGTCAATAGTAATAATTTACTCTGAGTAATTTATTTGAATAATAATTTCATTTCTTCTACTAAAAAATTTGAATGGGCTGTTGTAAGAGACGTAAGATGGCTCACCTATAAAATCTATGTTTTTACCTTTTAATATTTTATAAAGTTTATTAGTGTTAGCTTCCACTTTAAAAGAATTAGAATACCCTCCATATTTTAAAGTCGCAAAATAACCAGCTTTAGATTCAATAATTTTCACATCTTTATCATTGGGCTTGTGTATATTACTTAAATTAAATTCACTTGGCATTACAAAATCCATTGAATTACCATTAGAATCACTATTCATATAAACTGGAGTAGTCATTGCAATTTTCTCGTTAGTGTTGTTATTGCCACTTATGTAGCTAAAGAGTTTCCTGAAGTTGTTATTAGAGTCTGATGTAGAAATAACTCTAGCTTTTATTGATTTAGGATAGTATCTAATTTCAAAATCATCAGATTTGTCAATTAAATTATATTTTTGGGTTTCATAGGTTTGACTAAACATAAATAAAGGAAAAAGAGTTAATAAAATAAATTTATTCATAAGGGACTATTTTTTAATAATTTTTAGTGTATTATTTTTAATTTTTAACATATATATACCATAAGATAATGTACTGAGATCAATAATTTCAAGATTACTTTTAATTTCACCTTTTAAGACTATTTGACCCATACTATTTATTATTAAATACTTTTCATTATGGTTATAATTATTTCTTAAGGTTATAAAATCTATAACAGGATTAGGATAAAAATTAATTAAAGAATTTTGATCATCATTAATACTAAAAGTTTCCAGATTATTTTGATAAATAGATGCTTGTTCAGGATATTCTAAAAGAAGTGGTAAATAGCAATCATCTTCACTAGCAAAATAATTTAACCATGATAAAACAATTTTTCCCACATAATTATTAGCAGTTGAGGGAAACCTTCCAGTTGAATGACTTCCATTTTCAATTTCATAAATTGCCTTTGGTGTTGTATTAGGCGTATAATTATAATGAACATTGGCATGATTATCAACAATGGCCACTGTATCATCTTGACCACTAATAATTAAATGAGGAACTGGATGATTTAAATAATCATAATCTACTAGCCATTGCTGAATCCAAGGGTTTAAACTAATAACAGATTTTAAACTATTGTCCATTGTAGCTGCAATTTGAGCTCCACCACCACCCATAGAATGACCGCCTACTGAAATTTTATTTATATCAATTTGTTGATAAACAGGTGAGGCTTCTCTGTTATTTTCTTCTTGCAATGTTTGAGCTGCATCTAGAAGCGCATTAGCTCTATCTTCGGGAAGGTCAGTTGGAGTATTTGTACCTATAGTCATAACTATAATCCCATGAGAAGCTAAATAAGGACCCCATGCAGAAACAGCAGATTCAGGGCTTACAAAACCTGGCACAAGTATTAAACTTGAAAAAGGGCCTTCAATACCAATCGGGTAATATAGAGTTGAGCCAAGATAATCAGGACCATCTCTCATTCCATCATTTTCCACAATCGTTTCGAACGTATATGGACCAGGATTATTAATATTATCTAGAGATGTAGAATCGCAACCTTGGGGGAAAGAGACACAATACGATAAAAGTAGTAATGAGAATATATGAAATCTATAAATCACTATTTTCCTCTTCCAGTTTTCCTTACAGCAGTAGTTTTAAAGGAAGTTTTAGTTTTAAATTTTTGTTTTCCACCTTGCTTATCAAGTGATTTATCTTTATTCTTATTTCCGAAAAATTTACTACTCATAATGTTGGATTTTTATAAATATACTTACATCTAAATTAATCAAAAATAACTACAGTTTGATTAACATATTAACAATTAATGTTCCATTGTTATAAATAGGAGACTCAGATTTTAAATTATATTCAGATAAAACTTCTCTAACTATCTCTTTCATTCGATCACTATTACCAGTTACAATTTCAACTTCTTGAGCTTTATCAATTATACACTTACTAATAAACCTATGTACCTTAGTACTAACATCTCTATAAAATGTTCCGTGTAAATCTAATTTGTAGGAGCTATAATTATTCATTTATAATCTAAAAAAATAAAAACAAATTTAGTTAATATAATTTTAGGTATTATTAGCACATCAGAAATAACAACAGTGTGCTTTTAAATAAAAGAACAAATTGGAGAAAATAAATTTAGCGTATTGTTTAATTGTATAAATTTATAAAATGAAAAAATATGCGTTAATTACAGGGTCTTCTTCAGGTATAGGATTAGAAATTGCTAAAATATTAGCTGACAAAGGCTATAATATTATTCTTACAGCTAGAAGAGAAGAAAGATTAATAGAAAATTCAAAATCAATTATTTCTACTTACAATGTAGGATGCGATTATATAAGCTGTGACTTAAGTGAAAAAAGTTCACCTAATAAAATTTATGATTTTTGCAAAAAAAATAATTATGATGTTGAAATTCTGGTTAATAATGCTGGTTATGCAATCCCTTCTTCATTTATCAAAACAAGCATGGAGGATGAAGAAAAGTTTTTGAGAGTTTTAGGTATTTCTGTTATAGCACTTAGCAAATTATTTTTACCATCTATGGTTAAAAATAAAAAAGGTAAAATTATGATAATCTCATCAGTTGCTGCATTTGCACCTCCAACTTCATTTTTGTCATTATATGGTCCAGTTAAAATGTTTATGAATAGATTTAGCGATTCGATAAACTCTAACTATAACAGTAAGGGTATTACATCAACTGCCGTATGTCCTGGTTTTACGTATACTGAATTTCATACTACTAATGGAGTTCAAAAACAAATGGATAGTATGCCAGGATTTATGAAAAAAAGTGCAAAAAGAGTAGCTAGTGAAGCTATTTCAGATACTTTTAAAGGTAAATCCTTAAGTATTCCTACAAAAACTTACAAACTATTCGTGCTGATATTGAAAGTAACTCCTAAATTTTTATTTCCATTAGTATTTAAAATGCTTTCAAGTACAAAGAATTCTAACAAAAGAAATTAAAGTTTAGAAATTATTTTTTCTATTAGGAATTTATGGTGATTAAAATGAAAATCATAAAAACTCAATGTAAGCTTTAGATTAATTCTTCCGAGTACTGGGTGTCTAAAAAATCCTTTTTGTTCTAAATTTAAATCATATAATTTAGATGTTAAATCATCAAAATAAACTCTGGTTTCAATCCAATTTAAATTAAGTTTATTAACATCGATTTGTTTTGGAAAAGTTGCTGTAATTTTTGGGGCTTTTGCTTTATAACCAAGTTTCCAAACAAATGGGGTCAAAAAAGATTTAAAATAAGCAATCAGAGAAACATTATTAATAGTTTCTGGGTAAAGAATTTTCTTAGCTATATATTGATTTGCTAATGATTCTACTAGATAACAATGATAGAGATGTTGAAGAATTGACCAACCATGAGATTGATTATTTAAATCGTCTAAAGAAAGATTAGAAATTGATTTAAAATAAGATAATCTATCAACTTCATATTTAGAATCTAGAATATTTTTCATATGCAAAGAAACAAAAAAATAATTATTTTAAATGTAAAGTTTGCTTTACTTATTAAATATTTTATATATTTGTAAAGCTTACTTAACATTTTTACTATCATATGCAATTAAAAAATAGTATTAAAAAATATCGGCAAGTAAAAGGGTTTACTCAAGAAGAATTAGGCTTAAAATCAGGTGTTAGCAGACAAACCATAATTTCCATTGAAAGGTATCGATATAAACCAAGTTTAGAGCTGGGATTAAAAATAGCTTTAGCGTTAGAGACAGATATCAACGAATTATTTTTCTTAGACGTTAAAAAAGAGGAAACAATTAAATCTCCAGACATAAAAGAAATAGAAAAAAAACCGATTAAATTTCAAGACTTTAAAGAGAAGGATTGGAAAAAATTATGGGTAAATTTGAAAAAAAAATAATTGATGGATAAAAAATATGATATTGTAGTTTGGGGTGCTAGTGGATTTACAGGCAGATTAGTATGTGAGTATTTATTTAAAAATTATACAAAAAAAAATAGTACACTTAAATGGGCTATAGCTGGAAGGAACATTAATAAATTAGAGGGAATTAGAAAAGAGTATGCCAATGACACAATTCCAATTATAGTTGCAGACAGCAATGATATCGACAGTTTAAATAAACTAACTAAAAGTACAAAAGTAGTATGCACAACTGTTGGTCCTTACGCGAAATATGGCACCAAACTTGTTAAAGCATGTATAGAAAATAAATCTCATTACTGTGATTTAGCTGGTGAAGTTCAATGGATACATAAAATGATTCAAGAAAATCACGAATCTGCAAAAACAAATAAAGTAAAAATTGTCAATTGCTGTGGTTTTGATTCAATTCCATCAGATATGGGTGTATACTTTATTCATAAAGAGTTAAAAAAGATAAATCAATCTATCAAAAGTATTGACATGCGTGTTGCTGGAGTAAAAGGAGGGATTAGTGGCGGAACATATGCAAGTTTGAATAACGTTATTAAAGAGTCTTATGAAAACGAAAACATATATAAAATATTATCAAACCCATACAGTCTAAACCCTTATGGATATCAAAAAGGTGAAGATAGAAAAGATCTTAGAAAAGTTATTTATGATAAAGTTTCAAAAAAATGGATTAGCCCATTTATTATGGCTTCAATAAATACAAAAATAGTAAGACGAAGTAATGCAATAAGTGGGTTCTTGTATGGTAAAGATTTTAGATATAGCGAAGCAACTACGGCAGGAAAAGGGATTAAAGGAAAAGTAAGAGGATATATAAATTCATTCCCATTAATCTTTGTTGCAGCAAAACCAAAGTCTATTTTAAAGAAAATAGCTAACAAAATACTTCCAAAGCCTGGACAAGGCCCATCTAAAAAAGAAAGAGAGAATGGCTATTACAACCTCAAATTTTACATAAAAACTAATGACAATAAAGAAATGACAGCAAGAGTTATTGGAGATATGGACCCTGGTTATGGATCAACATCTAAAATGCTCGCTGAGTCTGCAATTTGCTTAGCAAAAGACGAGTTAAAAGATAGTTATGGAGTACTTACTCCATCAACTTCGATGGGCGAATCATTACTTACAAGACTAAATGAAAATGCAGGGCTCAATTTTAAACTTGAATAAAAAATTAAAACATTATTATTAATAATTACAACTCATTAATTTATAATTACAAAAATATGTTAACAGAATTTTCAATTTTGTAATAACAAAAACAAAACTATACAATTATGAAAAAAATTAAATTAACAGCATTATTATTCGCTATTATTGCGATAAACTTTTCATGCCAAACAACTTCGCCTGACAGATCTATGGGTTTTACTAACTGGTCTGACA
>Ga0257110_1000890_pt1 | contig 14071 bp, 11 predicted proteins | sample LP_taG_7_FD_190184 | JGI IMG/M metagenome (GOLD analysis project Ga0257110, IMG submission 190184) | Marine microbial communities from Northeast Subartic Pacific Ocean, Canada - LP_J_2015_P26_10m | ecosystem: Environmental > Aquatic > Marine > Oceanic | place: Canada: Northeast Subartic Pacific...
TGTATTAATAGACATGGCATACTTTGGTATGTGTCATGATATAGAAATAGACTTAACTCACAAGTGTATAGAGGAAGTTACTTTCAGTTTAGGTAAAACATTTCCTATCATAGGAGCAAGAGCTGGCATACGTTTACAAAAACAACAAGTAGATGATGCTGTATTGTTTGCTAACCAACATGGGATAGTCAATAACTTTGGTGCGTTAATTGGTATTACATGTGTTGAGAGTTGGAGTAGTGATTATATTGTAACCAAATACAAACAATCCCAACTAGCAGTCTGCGATGCACTTAATGTTAAACCTAGCAAGTGCATTATATTCGCAACCAGCGAAGATGAAATATGGGCACCACTGAACAGAGGCAATAAATCCAGCCGCTTATGTATAGCAAAGGATATAGAGATAGAGTATGACTACACCACAGACAACGACTAACCAACTAGGCTATACATATGAACTAGACGGTGAAGAACATAAGAACTTTCAAGTTCCATATAAAACATGTGCATTACTGTGGAGCCATGTATCAAACGAACCCGGTGGAACATGTCGTACATGTTGCATTGCCAAAAATAGGATAAAAGATAAGAACGGCAATGAGATGAACTTGGCAACAAGTACATTAACAGAAGTATTACAAAGTGAGTTTGTAAAAGAGATAAGAGACGAACTTAGAGCCGGCGGGGAACCTGCTAACTGTGAAACATGTTGGATAGACGAACGTAACGGAAAAGAATCTAAACGCATACAGTACAATCAGTATTGGAATAATTTTTATGGAGACCAACATACAGTTTGGGAGCAAGAGCCAACTAAAGTTATTGATGCACAATTAATATTTGATAATACATGTAATCTAAAATGCAGAAGTTGTAACACTAACTACAGCAGTAAGTGGAGAGAAGAAGCAATAGATAGAGGTGTACCATTTTGGGAGAAAGATATCGAGATAGATATGATGGATCCAGAGAAGAGTAAGTTTTGGACTGAGATAGATAACTGGACAAACGATATATTACGTTTAGAGATTATGGGCGGTGAACCGTTTTACATGAAACAGTTTAGAGAGTTTGCAAAACTGTTAATAGAAAAAAAGTCTGCACAACGTATTAGTTTAACATTAAGTACAAACGGCACAATAGCAAACATAGAACTACTAGAGTCTATGGCTACTAACTTTAAAGACTTAGCATTCAGTGTAAGCATAGATGGAATTGAAGATAGATTTACATACTTAAGACATCCAGGTGTTTGGGAAGAAGTAAAAGCAAATTTAGATTACTATTACGAATTGCATGTTAATAAATCCTATCCTGTAAACGTACAAATCTCACATACAGTTACAGCATTAAATGTAATGTACTTGCCAGAATTTTATGATTACTTTAAAAACAGATGGCCCAAGTTTAAAATATGGAATAATATTGCACACTATCCTAAATGGTTAAGTGCTCCAGTACTTCCAAACTTTGCTAAAAAACAAATTACAGCAAATTTAAAAGAACATGACTTCGGAGTATTTGACTACTTCGGAGATTATTGTGATTACAATAAAGAGATAGATAGTTTAATAGACTATATGAATACACCATTATTTCAAAATGGTGAAAGTGTTCCAGGAGATATTAGAAGCAGACTTAGTAAAGATAAACTTCTAGAAATGGACAACAGACGTATAGAAAAGAAATACACAACATTTAAAAACCAAATAGCAGGAGGAGACAGATATCGACAAGAGAACTTTACAGAAGTTTTTCCAGAGCTTCACGAGTTGATAAAGGATAGTTTTGATTACGAAAAAGAAACGGATACTGTGTCGAGAGATGGTTTCAAACCAATCAGTGCAGAGGAATATGGATAATGAGTAGACCGGACACTTATTGCCCTTTACCTTGGCAACATTTAGCAACACACCCACACGGTGGTGTTACTACTTGTTGTATATCAGACCACACTGATGGATTGAATCGTGCTAGGAATTTTAAAGGAGAGTATGATGAATTTCTAAGTTTAAATAACAAAACAATAGAACAACATATGAACAGCGACTACTATAAAGAAGTTCGCACACAAATGTTAAACAACGAGATGCCAAAGGCATGTATGAGGTGTTACAATGAAGAAGACAACGGAATTAGATCCAAACGGGATCATGAGAAATCAGTTTTTCCACAAAACTCCGCCAATTGGGCGAGTGGGATTACTAGGGAAGATGGGAGTATTGATATGGATCTCCGTTTTGTTGAGCTTCGTCTTGGTAATGTTTGTAATGTCAGGTGTCGTACTTGTAATCCAGCAAGTAGTAGTAAGTGGCTTGACGATTACAGAGACATCGTGGAGAAGGCTGACTTCGTTAATAAAGGGTATCTTGGATTAGACTACCCTCAAGATTTTAAGTGGGCAGAAGATGATAACTTCTATGATGACTTATTTGAGTCAGCACCAAACCTAGAAGTAATTTATATTAATGGAGGAGAACCAACATTAATTAAACAACATTGGACTTACTTGAAGAACCTTGTGGAAAGTGGACGTAGTAAAAATATTATACTATGGTATAACATTAATTGTACTATGCTACCACCCATTGCTTTAGAACTATGGCCCCAGTTTAAGGAGGCACGAATCTGTTTAAGTATTGATGACTTAGAAGATAGGAATGCTTTCATAAGAACAAGCACCAATTGGAATGCTGTTCTTAAAACTATAGACACACTAAAGCAACATGAGGACAAACTAACCTTGCGTATTACACAAACGGTTAGTGCATATAACTATGCAACTTTGCCAGAGTTTTTTGAATGGGCGAACCAAATTGGGATAGAAGTTGATATGAACTTTGTGTATGATCCTGATTACCTAAGTCCTGCGGTTATACCGGTTAAGGCACGAGAGTTGATACATACAAATTTCAGAAAACTAATGGGCAATGATTATAAACTTGGTAACTTGTTAAGCATGTTTAATAACGATGATGAACAAGAACTAAAGTGGGAACAGTTTTGTCGCTATAATGATTTGTTAGATATAAATGATGAATCAGATTGGCGACAGACTTTTTCTAAATTAAAAGGATATGTGGAAGATGCAGGACATACTACAGTATACTAAAACCAAAGGAGACATGCTACGGTGGACAGCACATGCCGGGCTACTGTTTGGTTTGTATTCTGGACCAAGTAACTATTGGTGGATAACACTAGCAGTATACTTTTGGTTTGCTAGTTTAGGTGTGTTTGTTGGACAGCATAGATATTTTGCACATAGAAGTTTTGAGACTAACAAGTTTTGGGATTGGGTACTAAACATCAGTGGTACCTTAGCAGGTTTATCAAGTACATTTGGTTACATTGTTAAACACAGAGAACATCACAAAGCAAGTGATACAGATTTAGATCCTCATAGTCCACATCACATGAGTACATGGAGAAGTTGGACATTAGGATTAAAAGACGAGAACTATGATTTAAAACTTGGCAGAGACTATATAAGGCATAAAGGAGTAATGAGTACACACAAATACTTCTTTGGCTATACAACTGCTTACACGACTATTCTCGCAGTCATAGACCCCATGCTGTGGGTGTATGCATACTTAATACCTGTTAGCCTATGTGTGTGGGCAACTGGAGCCTTTAACACATGGGGACATGGTAAAGGATTAACCAAGTTAGGATATAGAACTTGGGATACAAACGATAAGAGTGTTAACCATTGGTTGGTTAACTTAATAACATTTGGAGAAGGGTGGCACAACAATCATCATAACGATCCGCGTAACTTTATACACGGAGAAGAACATTGGTGGGAGTGGGACCTAAACGCATGGATAATAAGAGCAATAAAGAATTAGTCGACCTATTTAAAGGTCCCATTGGGACTTTTAAAAGGATTAGGGATAATAAGAGCGATAAAGAATTAGACGACCTAGTCAACGGTGACGCCTTTTGTGTCCTTCCTTGGATACACATGCACCCATGGCCCGACGGTAGAGTATTCACTTGTTGTTTAAGTGAACATGATACACCTGTGGGTAACTTAAATAGAGAAACATTAGAAGATGTTTATAACGGCGATGTAATGAAGAAGTTTAGATTAGATATGCTTAACAATAAAAAGATATCTAATTGCAACAGGTGTTACGAGCAAGAAGGTTATGGACACGACACATTAAGAAAACGTAGTAATGATGAATTCATGCGTGACCATGACAACTGGTTCCACAAAAAAGATATAGTTAAGAGTACAGAAGAAGACGGTTCCGTTCCAGGCGGAGTAAACATGACGTATGTTGATATGAGATTCAGTAATATATGTAACATGAGATGCAGAACATGTGGTCCGGACCTAAGTAGTAATTGGTTTAACGATGCAGTTGACAGTGAGTACAGTAAGACTCCAGAACAAGCAATACTACAAATACAAAAAGGCAAAACGTATGACTTCATGCAACAGTTTGACCAGTACTTACCTACAGTAGAAAAAATATATTGGGCAGGCGGTGAGCCATTGATGATGGACGAGCATTGGTACATAATGGAAAAACTTGTAGAGCAAGGCAGAACAAAACTAAATTCACCTATGCGTATATTTTATAATACTAATTTTAGAAACTTACTATATAAAGATAAAGATGCTATAGAACTTTGGAAACAGTTTGAACCTAGAGTTATTAGTATAGGTGCTAGTTTGGATGCTAGTGGTGAACGTGGAGAGTATATTCGTAAAGGAACTATATGGACTGAGACTGTTAAAAACAGAGAACGTATGAAGAAAGAAATACCAATGGTAGACTTTAACATTAGTTGTACCGTCAGTATGTTTAACATTTTAAATGTTGTAGACTTTTATGAAGAAATGGTAGCAACAAAAATGATTGGTGCACAAGACTTTGCTGTTAATATATTATTAGGCAAACACATACATAGATGTACAGTACTGCCTGAACGTTATAGACGCAAAGCACAAAAAGACATTGAGGGGTTATTAGAAAGAATTAAAGATGATGATCCATTAGGAAGAGTCACAAACACATTTAAAAGTTTACATCAGTTCCTAGATGATGACATGAGTCACTTAATGTTACAAAGTATGAAAGAAGCAAAAGAGATGGACAGGTTTAGAAGTGAAACATTGTTTGATGCAATACCAGAGCTAGGTGAGATTGACGAACTAGTGTACCTATATGAAAATGCAGAAACATTGCAAGGCGACTTTAATGTTAAGAAATATGATTTTGCAAAAGGGGAGAATACAGTTGGATAAATTGCCTGAACATTTTTGCATACTACCTTGGATAAACCAAGAAGCTCGTACTAACGGTGAAGTTGGTGTGTGCTGTGTTATGCAAGAAACTGCTCCAGATATTAACTTAGCAGATGGCAATACATTGAAAGACGTATGGGATAGTGAATGGCTTGCTGATTTAAAAACAGACTTCTTAGCAGGTGAGAAACCTAAAGCATGTTTCAATTGTTGGAACGAAGAAGATGCTGGCATGGAAAGTAAACGTTTAAGAGAACTTGTTAAGTTTAAACATCACACAAATGATTTAGATAATTTAAAAGATGCTAAACCAAAAAGTATGGATTTAAAATTAGGAAACATCTGTAATACTAAATGTAGAATATGTACAAGTTTTGCAAGTAGTCAATGGGTACCAGAAGAACTAGAACGTGATGGCGATTTTGGTGATGGAGATAGACACGGCTATGCAAACTTAATGGGAAGGCTAGGACGTTGGCCCGAACTAAATGAAAAGTTTTGGACAGACTTAGAAAGCCAAATAGAAGAAGTGGAGAGTTTAGAATTCTTTGGAGGCGAACCATTTTTAATTAAAAGGCATTTTGATATATTAGAAACATTAGTAGAGAAAGGCAGAGCAAAAGATATAAGCATTAGTTATAATACAAACGGTTCTATATATCCAGAACAGTATATTGACTTATGGAAAGAGTTTAAACAAGTACAAGTAATGTTTAGTGTGGACGGAGTTGGGGAAAGATTTGATTATATTAGACATCCACAAAAGTTTGAACCTGTAATGGAAAACTTTTGGAAGTTTAAACAACATGAATGGCTACATGTAAATTTATTTTATACAGTAGGCATATTTAATATTATGTACATGGACGACATGTTAAACTATCACAGAGATAATAATATGGATTGTGCTATACATTTTAATACAGTATATGCACCTGAGCATGTGAGTGCAAAAGTATTACCACCACATGTTAAAAAAGTAATAACAGAAAAGTTTAAAGGACATAATGATCCAAGAATACAAAACATGTTGAACTACATGAACAACGAACAGTATGATGTTAAAAAGTGGCTTCCGGAGTTTGCAAGACAAACTAAGTTTAGTGATGATTACAGAGGCGAAAGTTTTGCAAAAACATTCCCTGAACTATACGAACATCTTAAGCCTTGGTTCGAAGCACCAGAGACATCTGTATTAGAAGATATGGAAATAATAGGATTGGGTGACGTTAATGGCTAAAGGCAAAACATTGATAAAAACATCTGGTAGAACAGGATCCCATTTAATAATGTTTGATTATGAACTAAAGGGATATGAAAAGAAGTATACTACTGATAAAGAATTGTTTTGGGAAATGGAACATGCATGGGGAAACCGAAAGTATATAGTACAAGAGCATAATATAAACGGCTTCCCAACTGATGTAACGGAGTGGGACTTAATCTATAATTATAGAGAAGATATAACATCACAAATAACAAGCAGTTTAATTGCAAAGACCATAGGTGTTTGGAGAGGTAAGCCAGAGTTCATGCCAACTAAGTTAGTTTTCTCAGACGAAGAAATAAAAGAAGAAGTAATGATTCATTTAATATATAAAGAATTTATGGCAAAGGCATACAAATGGAATTGGAAAAGTAGAAAAAAAATTAGTATGGAAAAATTACTTAGCGATAACGACTATGGGCATCAGCTCAAACACAAGGCTGTAGCATATAAAGATGCTATAGATAATTTACCTGAGCATACAGTAAGGGTGATAGAATCAATTATTGAGTGTGAGGAGTTAGCAAAAGCATACGCATTAATAAAATATAATATACAAATCGACGGCGGTAAAAATTATGTCTGAGCATAGTAAAACATTTTGTCCTTATCCGTGGATACATGTAATGACACACCCTGTGGGTACTATGAGTTTTTGTTGTGTGGCAAGTAATCAACTTAAACGTGACGGACTAAAAGAAATAGACGGAGTACAAACAGGTGCGGCGTTTGATTTAGCAGACGGTGATAAGATGTCCGATGCATGGAATGGTGAACACATGAAAATGATTAGGCGTCAAATGGATACAGGTGAACATGTTATTGGATGTGAGCCGTGTTATGATTTAGAAAGGCTTGGCATACCTAGTTATAGAGAAAATTATATTAAAGATTGGATGGGCTTTCACAGAGAAGCAGAACACATACAAAACATTATAGACAAGAGCAGAGACAATGACTATCACATAGATGAGGAACCAATGTACTTAGACTTTAGACTAGGTACTATGTGTAACTTAAGATGTAGAATGTGTCAAAGTCAAAACAGTAGTGCTATACATAAAGATTTAGAAACAGAATACACAGAAGAGGAAAAGCAATTTGTAGTTGAACAAACTCACTGGGGTCACTTCCCAGAGCAACAACAGGAGTGGATTGATACTCCTGAGTTTTTAGAGAATGTAGAAAACTGGTTGCCTAATGTAAACAGATTATATTTTACAGGTGGCGAACCTACTATTATACAACGTACATATTGGATACTTCAGAAGTGTGTTGACATGGGTATTGCTAAAGATATAGACTTAGTGTTCAATAGTAATATGACAAACATACAACCAAGGTTCCTGGATATGCTATCTAAGTTCAGAGATGTGTTGATGTGTTTAAGTGTTGATGGATATGCAGAAATGAATACATATATACGTGGTGGTTCCACGTGGAGTGTTATAGACAAACACATTAGAGACTATGCACAATCAGACGTTGTGGGTAATATATTGTTTAGTCCAGTTATACAAATATATAATATACTCGATATAACAAAACTATTTGACTATGCAGAAGAGATTACAAACTATAGTGGTAGACGCATAGACATAAGTTTATTATTAAACAATTACCCTAAATGTTTAGACATGAGAAACTTGCCAAAGAATATTCGAGACGAAGCCATAAAAAGGCTGGAAGACTGGCTAGCATCAAGTAAATACTTTGTAGATGACGAAAGGAATCTAGCCACAGTACAGGGCTTAATAAAAGCCTTGGGTGACGACAATGTGAATCAAGATGCTTCAGAGCAAATGTCTCTGTTCAAGGAGTACACTAAGTTACTAGATAAAAAACGAGAGCAGTCACTAGAAGATAGTGCTCCAGACTTATATAGGATGTTAGGATGGACCTAAGTAAAAAGAAATGGTTATATGTTACAGGTTGCAGTCATACTGCAGGCTGTGAAGTACTAACACCTGGCGATGGTAAATTAACACATAAAGGTTTACAAAAGACTTGGAGTGGATTACTTGCAAAAGACAAAGGATGGAATCTTATTAACGATGCTTTGCCTGGTGCTGGTAATGAGTACATAATGAATAGTGCTATAGACTTTGTTAGTAAATGGCAACGTGATGGACGAGACATTAAAGATGTGTTAGTTATACAAGCATGGAGTACATTCGAACGACAACAGTTTGCATGGGACGACAGCAAGTTTCATATACATTGGGCAAATGGACAAGACCATAAGCAATACTTAAAACAGGTTGGGCATGATTTTGAAAATTGGTTTAAGGCATTAAAGTTATATGCTACGGATCATAAGTTGGGTATTAAACGTAGATATAGAAATATTGTTTTATGTAAAGAATATTTTGAAGCAAATAATGTAGACTATGCTATGTTTAATGCTTGTAGTATATCTAATAAAGATTGGGAAACAGAATCATTACAAAAGAAGTATAGCCCACTATCTAGGTTTGACCATTACATAAACCAAGTGCCTAAAAACTTTTTCGAACCTTACGATAGTTTTATAGATAGGTATCGAGAACAAGGTGAAGACGGATTCACTGTAAAAGAAGAATACAAAGAGCATATCAGCGAATGGCTACATGTTGATGCTTACTTACACGAAGTGTATTATAATAAATTTAAAAAGTGGCTGGAGGCAGTATAATGTCAAAAGATAAAGAAGATATGAATGGATTAGGCAAACCGACTAGTATAGTTGACCAGGGAGACTTGTTTGGTAATCCAATAAACACACCTGACGGTAAACCGGTAGACGAAGTACCTGACTTTGGCTTATCAGATGAGGAAGAGGAAATGTTAAAGAAGAAACTTGAAAAGTTACGCAAACAGGATCCTTTTATTTACAGATAGATGAAGATACTAGGAATAAGCGGAATGTTTCACGATGCGTCTGCAACTATGATTGAAGATGGCAAGATACTATTTGCCGGACATGCCGAACGTTACAGCAGAGAAAAGAATGATCCATTTCTTAACAAACAGTTAATGACAGAAGCATGTCAGTACGGCATGCCAGATGTAATTGTATTACATGAGTCAAGCAAGTTAAAGAACCAAAGACGTTTTGGACAAATGACTTGGGGTACTGTTATGTCAACTATAAAAACTTCAATGCAAGAACCAACTATGGAAGATTGGTTACAAAGATTTTATCCACAGTTCAATGGTATACCTGTAACTAATTGTTTACATCATCAAAGTCATGCGGCGGCTGGCATGCTAACACTACCACATGAGGATTGGAAAGATGCGGCTATAGTTACAATAGATGCTATAGGTGAAAAGCAAACAGCAACAATCAGCACTTGGGAAAAAGGTAAACGTATAATGTTAAGACATGAAGTAAACTTCCCAAGCAGTTTAGGATTATTTTATAGTGCAGTAACAAGTAGATGTGATTTAAAACCTATGGAAGATGAATACATACTAATGGGTATGGCGGCATATGGTGAGCCTGTGTACAAAGAAAAAATGGAAAAAGAACTGTTTACACACTCTGCAGATGATTGGCATAACTGTTTAGAAACTATAGACATGAGTAAAGGATTACCTAAAGACTTTATAAGCAAAGAAGAATATCAGTTTGATACTAAGAAGGTAAAGTTTGATTTGGCGGCAAGTGCCCAAGCAGTTGTGGAAGAAAGAGTTATTGCTTATTGCAGACTAGCATTTAAGTACAGCGGTGGAAGTCGTAACTTAGTTTACATGGGAGGCGTAGCATTGAATTGTGTTGCTAACAGTTTAATATATAACGAGGATGTATTTAAAAACATCTGGATAATGCCTAACCCAGGTGATGCCGGAAGTAGTTTAGGTGCCGCGGCATTATACTACTATGAGCAAACAGGCAAGATGGTAGAGTGGGAAGGTCCTTACTTAGGCACAAACATAGAAGGCGATTGGCCCAAAGAAAAGTTTTTAGAAAGTCTACGCAAAGGAGTTATCTTTGGTGTAGCAAATGGTAAAGCAGAATTTGGTCCTAGAGCATTTGGTAATAGAAGTTTGTTTGCTGATGCTAGAGGTACAACAATAAAAGATAAAGTTAATAAGATTAAACGTAGGCAAGAGTTTAGACCTTTTGCTCCTATAGTATTAGAGGAACATGCAAAGGAATGGTTTGATATGCCGGGTGGTAAGGCACAAAGTCCTTACATGAGTTTTGTGGCTAAGTGTTTAAAGCCAGAAGAGATACCAGCAGTAGTACATGCTGATGGTACAAGCAGAGTGCAAACAGTTAATAGAGACCAGCACCCAGAACTATATCATGCTATGAGACAATGGTATGCAGAGACAGGATGTCCGGTTGTGCTTAATACAAGTTTAAATATCAAAGGGCAACCAATTGTAAACACAGAACAAGAGGCAGAAGAATTTGCCAAACACTACAAAGTAAAGGTGCATTGCAGAGATGACTAAGGTTACAAAAGAGTTAAAAGATAGATGGATACTTAAACAATGGGTTAAAGACTACTTGGATGACCACGATGGAGATACTATAGCATGGGAAAAGATATCTAAAGATCCTTGGCTGTATGATACTAACGTAACTTTAGAAGAAGCAATGATTCTAAAACTAAAAGACCAATGTCCACGTTGTGGAATAAGTGCTAGGTTCCACAGAGATGACTGTGAGTTTAGTATGCAACAATTAATGTTTAGAGAAATGGAATCAGCGGATCGGGGGATCGTTTATTTTGAGTCACTCACATGGGGACTTCAAAACAAAATGAAAGGACTCGGATCGAGCAATGTATAATATATATTATATAGGAAATAATCCGGCACTAGAAGATGCAATACCTTTTGCACAACAAGTATCTGGTGAGCAAGAGATTAACAGTCCAACAAGTATGTATTGGGTAGTTGATAATGATGTCGTAGTTACTAACTTAGATGTATTCGACTTTGTGCCTGATAGACATACAGCAAAATACAATCACGAATGGCGATGGAACGAAAATGATTACGGGGGCGTAAAGTTACTGCCTAAGAAAGGAAGTAACGAAACTGTGTGGCATCCTAGAACAGTATGCACGAAACAGTTTCAAATCACGTTGAGCAAGACACCAGGGAACTACTTTGAGGATAATCAACATGCTACACATGTATGGTGTGTGGATCCAGAGTACAGACTTGCTGACAATATAGACTGGGCACCAGGGAACTTTGAACCAGACTATATACATTCATTTCATTTGCGTGGACAACTTGAACATAAGTATCCAGATACTGAAGGGGGAGTTAAGTTATATCCACGTGAATGGGATGACACTAAAATTAAATATCATGATTACTTAGATGCTAGTATAAATTATCCTGTGTTGTTTGTAGACAATGTAGACGACCTAGCACAACGAGATGAACTAGGCGATGACTATGTATGGCTTATAGACAAAGAACATAAGATAGATAAGAACATTGACTGGGCACCTAATCCATTTGAATACAAAATGATACATGTATTTAAAATGCCACATCAGTTACAAGATTCATATCCAATGGAGAGTGGTGGAGTTAGACTAGTACCAGACAATTGGAGAGACGCACAAGTTAAAACACATAGGACATGTCCTGTTAGAGATATACAGTATGATGTGTTTTATATTAACCACATAGACTTTAGACCTGATACATATTTAAAATGTATTGAACAAAGTAATACAGAATGGCTATGGGTTATAGATGAGGACTTTAAATACCTAGATGGTAATTGGACTTATGTTCCAGCAACATGGGATCAAGATTATGTACATGTATTTAAAATACCAGGACACTTAGATTATAGATATCCTAAGGATGCGACTAACCCTGCAGATGTACGTTGCGGTGGAGTTAGACTATTGCGTAATCCTAGAGTAAGTGTACCATTTAAGAACATAGACTTTGAACAATTAACTTACAAAGAAGAAAGTCCTATACGTTATGATGTATTTTATACTGATGACTTAATGGACTATGAACGTTATAACCGTAAATCAAAAACTAACATGTACTGGCTTGTAGATGCAGAACATCAAATCAATGAGGATTTTAATTATGTACCACAACAACACGACTTGGAATACATACACATATTCAAGTTTCCAAATGACTTGGAACACAAATACCCAAGAGCAGTTACAAATATCAGCGACAACAGAGCAGGAGGTATCAAACTTGTTCCAGTCAATGGAAGTGGTGATGCCAAATATATCGAAGCATTACCTGTCGGAGGAAAAGAATACCCTATCGTATACAGCGATGAACCAACCAGTGCGTTGGTGGCTATTGTAACTGAAGACAGTTGGATAGTACCTACAGCATTCAAAGACATAACACATATACCATGGAGCCCTAATGCTTTTGAACGTAGAATAAAACATGTGTTTGCTGATGGTATGCTTACATGGATGCCAGTAGATTGGAATAACGAAACCAAAGTGCATGACTTCTCACCTGTGCGTATAGCAGTAGAGTATGAAACATTTGATACATATGAAGAAGGATTGGCTAACAGCAAGTTCAAATGGTTCTGGGTAATTGATCCTATGGTAACAGTATTGCCAGACTTTAACTTTGACTTCCAGCCTAATGTGTTTGATGATGGCAAAGCTCATGTGTGGCAGAAACTTAATCCAGTTACTAGTAAACAATACGACTACGGTGGTGTTAGTTTAAGACACAAAGAAGAAAAGAAAGGCAGACCAAAGTATATTAGAGAACCAGCCTGTACACAAACAGAATTTCCAGTGTGGCACTTACAGCCTAATGAACTCAACGAGCCTTTAAACGACGTCTATGAGCGTCTAGCGACACAATCTAACAGTACTATGATGTACATTGTAGACCCTTATATCAATGTAGACTTTGATTATTCATACTATCCTACACAATATGATGTAGATGTAGTGCATACTTGGGCCCATACGGGGTCAAAGAATACTGGAGTAAGGCTAATGCCCACCCAACTTCAGTATAAAGACGAGTCTCAGATACTTAATAATCAGTTTGATAGGCTAAAAGAGATGCCTACTGCTATTAGTTCTGATAAGACTTGGGCAACATACACCTTCACAACACATAAACCACTGTTGGAACAACTCACAGAGTTCAGTGAAAGCACTGAAGATGAGTGGTTTTGGACTGTAGACTCGGATGTAACAGTACAAGATGTACCCAAATACACACCTGAACCTAACAATCATGCCCGAGTACATGCTTGGCAACGTGCAAACCCAGTAACTAATACTGTACATTCATATGGTGGATTGCGATTATGGCCCAAACAGTTACCCAAAGTTACTAGTGATGACATCAAACTTAACAGTATGCCACGTGGAGCAACACAATATGTTAAGGAAATAGGATCAACATACCGAGAATTAAGCATAGTTTTAATTACATACCATGATGATAACCATAAACAACTGTTAGAAAGACTACCCAAAGGCACATTACATGTAAAAGATGTGGATGGAATCTTTGAAGCACACCAACAAGCGGCACGTTTAGCCACTACAGATATG
>Ga0257110_1000891_pt1 | contig 14055 bp, 10 predicted proteins | sample LP_taG_7_FD_190184 | JGI IMG/M metagenome (GOLD analysis project Ga0257110, IMG submission 190184) | Marine microbial communities from Northeast Subartic Pacific Ocean, Canada - LP_J_2015_P26_10m | ecosystem: Environmental > Aquatic > Marine > Oceanic | place: Canada: Northeast Subartic Pacific...
ATCCAATAAAATGTTCGCGAGTTTTGACCATTGGCACCTATATCTCCTTGAGCACCTGTATCTCCCTGAGCACCTGTGTCTCCCTGAGCACCTGTGTCTCCCTGAGCTCCGGTATCGCCTTGAGCACCTGTATCTCCTTGGGCTCCTGTATTTCCTTGTGCTCCCGTATCACCTTGTGTTCCCGTATCACCTTGTGCACCTGTATCGCCTTGTGCTCCCGTATCACCTTGTGTTCCCGTATCACCTTGTGTTCCCGTATCGCCTTGAGCACCTGTATCGCCTTGGGCTCCTGTATCTCCCTGAGCACCTGTATCTCCTTGGGCTCCTGTATCGCCTTGAGCACCTGTATCTCCCTGAGCACCTGTGTCTCCTTGTGCACCTGTAGCTCCTTGGGCTCCTGTATCTCCTTGTGCTCCCGTATCTCCTTGTGTTCCCGTATCGCCTTGTGCTCCGGTATCGCCTTGAGCACCTGTATCTCCTTGGGCTCCTGTATCGCCTTGTGCTCCCGTATCTCCTTGAGCTCCCGTATCGCCTTGTGCTCCGGTATCTCCTTGGGCTCCTTGTACACCTTGAGCACCTGTGTCTCCCTGAGCTCCCGTATCACCTTGTGTTCCCGTATCTCCCTGAGCTCCCGTATCGCCTTGTGCTCCGGTATCGCCTTGAGCACCTGTATCTCCCTGAGCACCTGTATCGCCTTGGGCTCCTGTATCTCCCTGAGCACCTGTATCTCCTTGAGCACCTGTGTCTCCCTGAGCTCCCGTATCACCTTGTGTTCCCGTATCTCCCTGAGCTCCCGTATCGCCTTGTGCTCCGGTATCGCCTTGAGCACCTGTATCGCCTTGTGTTCCTGTTGCTCCTCCAGTTGCACCTGGTGCTCCTTGGGCTCCTGTATCTCCTTGGGCTCCTGTATCACCTTGTGTTCCCGTATCGCCTTGTGCTCCGGTATCGCCTTGAGCACCTGTATCTCCCTGAGCACCTGTATCTCCTTGAGCACCTGTGTCTCCCTGAGCTCCCGTATCACCTTGGGCTCCTTGTACACCTTGAGCACCTGTATCTCCCTGAGCACCTGTATCGCCTTGGGCTCCTGTATCTCCCTGAGCACCTGTATCTCCTTGGGCTCCTGTATCGCCTTGTGCTCCGGTATCGCCTTGAGCACCTGTATCTCCTTGGGCTCCTGTATCTCCTTGGGCTCCTGTATCTCCTTGTGCTCCTTGTACACCTTGTATTCCCGTATCTCCCTGAGCTCCCGTATCGCCTTGTGCTCCCGTATCTCCCTGAGCTCCCGTATCGCCTTGTGCTCCGGTATCGCCTTGAGCACCTGTATCTCCCTGAGCACCTGTGTCTCCCTGAGCTCCCGTATCGCCTTGTGCTCCTGTTGCTCCTCCAGTTGCACCTGGTGCTCCTTGGGCTCCTTGGGCTCCTGTACCACCCCCTCCGTTAATACATTTAGTGTTTCTTAAATAATTAAAATAAATATTTTCACAATCTTTTTCAATAACCATAATAATAATAAATATATTAATTTTTTATTTATAATTAATATATGTATTAATAATAATGGCTAAAGATTTTTTAAAAACAAACAAAAATTTTAATTTATATAATACAGATACAACTATTTTTGATTATTTTGAAAAAAAAAAGACAGTAAAAGGTTTTAATAATTCAGGAGAATTAAATTTCGGTAAAACCTACGGTCCTATTTATATTGACGAGCAATTTGATGGATGGATTACTGATATGGTGCTAAGAATAGAACTTCCTATACTTACTGAGACTGCTCCAACAGATGATGGATATCTTAATTGGGTAGATAGTATAGGACATTCTATAATAGAAAGTATTACATTAAATGCATTTGGAAAGGAAATAATAACATCCCAAACAGATTATGGGTTATGGTTAGATATACATAATGAACTAAACGACAAAAATAATGAGGAATGGTCTTTAATCGGAAAGAATGCAGATTATTGTACAATGAAAATATATAATACCACTAAAAATATCTTATATATTCCATTACATTTTTGGTTTTCAAAAAATAACGAAAGTGCTTTTCCACATTTTTTGGTAAACAGAAGTAATAATATTAGAGACATGTGTCTTTCGTTAACTATTAAAACTCGTCCTATTCGGGAACTAATTAATTCTTCCAATAATATCAAATATGACACATATAAAGATAAAAAAATAAAGAGTATAGATATTATCTATGATAGCGTAAGAGCAGAAAATAATAATAATGATATAGAATTAACTAAAACCATCGATAATTTATATAATTCATATAAAAATGTAAATAATCCATATCGTATTTATTTTGATAATTATAAGATGCATCATCAATTATTATATGATTCTTACCCAGACGTTGTAGATTGTTCTAATATACTTGTCGATGGCCCAGTAAAATATATTTATTTTGTTATAAGAAATAATGATAGGATAAATATTAACAAAATAAATGCCACAAAATTGAATGAGGATAATAAAATAAATCAGAATGATATATTTAATTATAGTAATACTGATGAAAGTTATTGGGGAACATATGACACATTTAAAAATTTAACTGTATATGTAGAAAATAATAGTAAACATTGGGTTACTGATAAGCCTAAATTAGATTCAATTTATTATAGAAAAATGACATCATATATATCAAAAAAACACGTTCCTAAAAAAAATATATATACCATAGATTTTTCTAATTCTAAGGATATAGGAAATTATGAAATAAACGGATATCTAAATAATAATAGTAATAAAAGAAGGAATGTACATTTGGAATTTGAAGACCCGATGAAAAATTCTACTATAACTTTAATTTATCACATGATTAATTATTTAAATGTACATGTTGATAGCGAGAATAAATTAAAATGTGTGAATAATTGGGATAATACACTAGCGAATAGTAAAAATAACACAACTCTTTCTAATGATTTAAAATTAAGTAGTAGTATGAATAATACAACGGGTATAGTTTCGTCAGATATATGGTATAATCATGGAATAGGTACAACACTACTAGGATTAAATCCACAATGGGATCAAAATTTTGGGGAAATTGGTAGGGTTGCTAATTCTAACAATAAATTTACAGCTCCGAATGTAGCATTAAAACTATCAATTTCTCTTGAAGGTATTTCAACACAGAATTATATCCCAACATTAGAACAAACCAAAAGTATTTTTGGATTTTCTAATACAGTTGGAGAAGATATTATAGAAATTACAAATGAAAATATTTATTATTTCAGGAATTATGGTGTAATTAGAATTAATAAAAATAAAGATAATAATAATATTTTTAAGAGTTTCTTAAATGTTAGTTTAGAAGAAGAATATCATTCAAGTTTAACTATATTTACAGGAAATAAAATTCGACCGAATGAATTTCTACAACTTAATATACTAAATAGTGATGTAATCTCATTTAATAAGGATTCGTTTGAATGTTTTTTGACTGGAAATGGAAACAATACAATCCTGAAGCATTCTATTAATAAAAATACGTATAAAAAAATTAAATTGCTAAACAATGGTAATAAAGATACTGATTTGCTACCAGGTTCATTCATATATTTTGAAAAAAATAATAATATGGTAAATGTTAAAATGGTTCTAAGATGTTCTAATAGTATAATTACACCTATATTGGGATAATTATTTAAAGAATTTTGTGTATTATTAATAATGAGCGAACTGGGATGCTTAAGTAATATCTGGAAATAAACTAACTGTAGATACAATTGTGGCTAATCCAAATTCTCTAAATATTGAAACGGTTGATTATAATAATACTAATGAAAATGCAACTATAACTAATATTACATCTAGTTCAAAAGTTATTGTTAATACAGAATTAGAAACAAATTATATAAAAAAAAATATAAATATCGACGACTATAACAATATTGTTTCTACACTTCAACTCGTACCAATAACTACAACCTTAATCACTGAATGGGACATTTTTAGTGCTTATTATCCGATTGATTTAAATACAAATATTTTTATTTTTAATTTAACTATTGATATTACATCAAAAAAATATAAAATATTAAAAATAATAAAGTTTAAAAATTTTATTACAAATAAGGATAGCAACAATAATCCTTTAGCTATAGTTAAGTGTGGTATTACAGAAAGATTTACTGGTAATAATTCAGAAACATTTTCTGTTGTATCTACTGTAATCGTTTCAGGAATGTTTGTCGGTAATGACTATATTCTTACAATATATAATCCAGATAATTTAGATCTAGAAAAAGAGACTATTGGATTTTATATAGATATTACAAATTCTATATCAAGTTAAAATATTTTTAAAAATATAATATCTAATATATATATATAATGGGTGAAGCCGGATGTTTAAAAGATGGAGTATTTAAAAATCTTCAAGTTAATGGAAATATTGACCTAGAAAACGCTATTTCTAAATCAATGCCGCTTAGAAAAACGGTTATATTTAACTATAATAACACTAAAGACGGTGCTGAGTCAGTTGCTCCCGCCAAATACGTACAAAAATTTAATCTACCATCAAATGCGGCAGTATATGCCGCATATGGTTATGTTAAAACGGCAAATACATTTAATGCTGTTGCGCCACCAACTGAAGGAGATATTAAAATAAGTGGTGGTGTCGGCGGTACGGGAATAACATTATCTACCGGCCAGACCCCCCCTACCGGTGTGATGACTACAGTAGACAAAATGTATAAAGGCAGTGCTATTACTAATGCTGAAGCGCCGCTTGGTGGTGAAATAACTATTACACCCGATCTCGCCTGGGGCAATGTAGGCACAGATAAATGGACCCAAGTAGGGTCCATTCTCATTGTCCTCGAATATTTTTTATTCTAGTACTATTTAAACATTTAAATTATTAATTATTAAACAAAATGATTTCCGCCGGTTTAGATTATTTACCACTATCATTTTTAGATTTTTTATTACATTTTACATACTTATTTATTTATAATAAATCTGAAATTATAAATAGAAAAAAAAATACGCTTTATGGTTCATCATGTCGGTCATTGTTCCATACTATTATAAAAAAACTTTTAGACAAAAAGGACAACCAGAAAATTCTAGTTTCACCGATTCATCACACATCTTTTAGAAATATAATAGAATTATTTTTCGAACCCCATAATATTACTGTTCTACCTATGAATAAAAACTATAATAAAGTGTTGGTAACACCTGAAATTGCAAATAACCATTATGATATCTGTGTTATTTCTCATCTTTTTGGACAGGATTTAGATACATCAGAACTAGAAAAATTACAGGATAAAGAAAACTGTCTTTTTATTGAAGACCGTGTACAGGGTGGAGAATTTAAACAAAAATTTAGTGATATTCTATTTGATATTTCACTTTATTCTTGTGGTATGGATAAGAAACCGTGTGCTTTAGGTGGTGGTATTATGTATGCTAGGAAAAATGGATTAGATATAATTTTAGAAGCATCAGAAGAAATAAAAACATATAAACAGGAAACCAGACTTGATAGATTTCTATTTATTTTAAAAAAAATTCCAACCTATATAATTTATAATTGTAAATTTATTATAACAATAATTCTGTTTATGTTTAAAATATTTAGTCTTGATCTCTACAAATTTATCTGTTATTATAGAAAAAAGAATCCAGGGTTTATGCACGATAATTACAATCTACAGCCTTGTTCCTCAACATTAAAATCAATTCAATATTCCCTAGAAAATGTTAATCAAATAGAAAAGGAAGAAAAATATAAAGGATTTATTTATTCCTTTTTATTAGAACGCCAAAATATTAAAAATGAATGTATTCCATGGGACAGAGGTAAAGATTTACTAACAATTTACAATACAATTGTCGTGAAAAATAAAGAATTATTTATTAACCATTTAAATTACAATAATATACCCGTTATAGATAATCCAACCTATAAATTATTTAATTTTGACTATGATACAAAAGAACAGGATGAAAATTTTAATAATTCTCTTGTTTACATACCAACACTTTACAATATGCCATTTTGGGAAATAAAAGAACTCGTTGAAATAATTAAGTCTTATAATATATAATATAATGAAAAATAATAGTAGGAAAAATAAAATTAAGACAGTTAATAAAATGTCAAAAAAAATTAAAAAATTTAAAAAATTTAAAAAAAATAAATATAGGACAAAAAAACATAGGGTTTTTTTAAAAAATATTATTAATAAATTGGGGAATAAACCGAAATATTCTAAAAGATTACTGAAATCTTTTAAACGTTAATATGTATTATTTTTAATTTTTGTTAGTAGTGTAGAAGAGATTTTAATATTTTTATCATTTTCTAGTTTTAAACATAATAGTTTATTGTTTAGTGTGCTACTATAGGTATCAATAAATTGTTTTATTTCTTGTATCTGTGTTTCATTAAATTTTTTTCTGTTTTTCTTTTTAACTTCCATTTCCTTTTTATCAATATATCTAAAATCTAGTTCGATACCCTTATTAGTTTTGATATATCCGTTTATTTCAAGATTATTATTGTGTACATCAATATGACATTTTTTACAGAGCTGGACTAGATTAGATTTTGTATCTTTTTGTATATGTCCGATCATATTATTACTATTTGCAGAACACTGGAATTTGATATGGTGAACATCTTCAGCAATTTCATTACAAATTTTACAGCGATTAATATAGACTTCAGAATTATAGTTAGATTTTTTCCCATTCAGCAAACTATTATCAATCCCCATAATCTTTTTTCTAATATTATTAGCTGTTTCAAGAAATAGTTCGTCCATATCCATAGACCGACAAACCTCTAATCCATAAATAGCATCCCCACTACCTTCTGTAAGTTTCCTGTTATAAATTAGTTTGTCGTTTTCTTTATCATAGATAACCTTAAGGTGGAAAAGTTTAACACTTTCGTTTAGTTCTTTAATAACATCAAGATTACACAATTCATGAAGATGTGTAGCAAAAATAAAACTGGACTTTTTATTTACTAGAAACTGGACACTAGAAGCAAAAATAGATAGAGCTGAAATACTTTCTGTTCCTGAACATAGTTCATCACCAAGTACAAGGCTGGTGTCATCTGCCCTTTTAAGAATTCCACGTAATTCATTCATTTCAACCGCAAAAGAAGAATGTCCTTTGAATAGGTTATCATTATTATTAATTCTAGTGAATAGATAGTGATAAGGACTATATTCAAAATGTGAAGAAGGAACAAACATACCAGATTGGGCCATAATAATATTTAGACCGAGTGCTTTCATAAGGCTACTTTTTCCTGAGGCATTTGTTCCAAATAACAGAACACCTTTAGTAGTATCGCCGATAGAAATATCATTTGTTACATAGTCGACATCAGTTTGGATTCTTTCAATAATAGGGTGACGAATGTCTTTTGCATTAATATAACTACTAGATTGCTGGTTAATAATTGGTTTAGAATATCCATAGATAGAGGCGGTTTTGGCATTAGATTTATACAAATCAATATTACCTACAAAATCAGAAATAGATTTGAGGTCCTCAATATAATTCTTATCAAGAAATTCAATAACTTCAAAAAATTTGTCTCTAACTAAACGACCAATCATTTCGGTTTTAATATAAATATTTTTAGATAATTGAGAAATTTTATCACATTCTAGTTTTGTTTGAGATTTTTTTTTAGAACTAACAAATCTCAATTCTTTCGGATCAATAAAGAAATCATCATCTATTTTGATATTCGTGTATTTTGTATACATAAATTTCTTTTTTAGTACAGTTGCTCTATTATTGGTAAGAGAAATTGAATAACCTTCAGAAATAGTATATTCTGATTTAACAGTATTACTACCACATTCTAATAGATTTGATAGTTTTTTAGATATAGTTTCAATACGAGATAAACTGGTATCGATAGAATGTTTAATTGCATCAATTTCAGGATAGATACCTTCATTGAAAAAAGAATTTGTAATTTTTCCAATATGGTATTTGCAGATTTCATCCATATTAAAAAAACGCCGGTATTCTTTGATAAAATTTTCAAAATGTGCGATATCATGTTCAGATGGCATAAGTTTAACAAGTTCGGCATTAGATTTACACATATCCAGAATATGAATAATATTATTATACGATATATCTAATCCAACAAAATCTGCAGGCTGGATAAGTTTAAGACTAATTTTTCTGTGTAGTCTTTCAATATCAGAAATTTTTTTAAGATGTTCTTCGTATTCACTATAACTATTCAACATAGATTCAGTAAAACTATATCTTTTGGATAATTCTGATTTATTAATAATAGGGTTAAGTAGTGTATCTTTAAGAAGACGTTTACCAATAGCTGTACTAGTATTATTTACAACACCAAACAGACTACTAAATTTAGAATAATTATTATAATTATTGTCTACAAGATTTAATTGTGTAACAGAACTATTTGTAAGAACCATATGTTTTTTCTCTTCCCAGATAATAGGTTTTCCAATCCGGTTTATAATGTATTCGTTATGTTTATATGCAAAATCAAGAGAAGCTATAAATGATATCAAAGCATATGGTGTAAATTCCATATCAATATATTCAATAGCAGATAGCATACCGCGATTAATATAGACCTTTTCCAGAATTTCTTTCTGTCCAGATAAATCCATATATTTTTTTTCTGTATTTTTAAAATGGGCTACATATTTATCTAGTTCAAGATAGGAATAAATCTGTTTTTCAGATAGTTTAGGACTATTAGTATTCAAACATACAACTATTTCCTTAGGGTTATGAATTTGGATAAATCTGTAGGTATCATCCAGAGAAATATTTTTATCATCCGTTTTAGAATATGTTTCATAAACGGTTGTTTTCCCAATAGAAAGATCAACAACACTTAATCCGATATTAATTGTTTCTTTAGTAGTAATCTGTTTTGATTCTTCGATGTAAATAACAAGTAGGTTACTTGAATCACCATTTGATACATAATTTATATTGGTACCTGGACTAATTGTGTTAGTGATTTTTCTTTCTGGTTCAGGAGGGTCTGTAACCTGTTCAACTAATACAGTGGTATAATTATGGTTTGTTAAAATTTGTATATATTTTTCAACTGATAGTAAATTGATCCCAATCATAATAGGATTACCACGATTGTTTTCAGTTTTATTTTTATTTTTTCTTGTTACTTGTACATTCATAATTTCAGAAAGACGTTTAATATTTTCATGGTTTATTTGTTCTTTTTGATTATCAACCGCATAAACTTCATAAAAATGACCGACTTGCATTAGAACGCAAGTTTTTTCACCATGTTCTAGTTCTTTTTTTTGGTGAAGTTCAAGGTAATCATCGATTAGAGTCATACCTATATTTATATAATTATAGAGTTTATTATTTAAATAAATATATACTATGAATAATATTTGTCATTTTGTTTTTGGATTAAAAGATAAGTCGGACTAATTTTTATTTAGTTATTATATTGCGGGTTATTCCTCTTATTTAATAATCCAGATATAATATATTTTTATTATGAACCGCATGTAACATGATTGTATAAATTAAAACTAATACCAAATATAAAATTCCCAAATTTCAATAAATTATACGGACAAAATATCATTTAAAGTATATTCAAAATAATTTTCATAATTAATATGAAAATAAATTAAATAACATATGCCAAAATAATAGAAAAATTAAACATAAACAATAATATAATATTTACGAATAAAATTATAAATGATATAACTATACTAAATGTTTATATAATTATCTGTAGTATTGATAACGCCTATTATAGAGTAATTAACTATTATTCGATCTAAATGTTTCTAATGAATCAGATTTTTTTTTATCATCATTTATAATAAAATTATTATCAAATAATGAATATTTATTTATATGTCCGTATTTAGCCGAATTTATTGTTATATTATTCAAAAAATCAAAGATTCGGGTTCTATCAAGATATAAATAGAATAAATCAAAGGGTGCATTTATAGTATAAAAAAAATCATACAATATAATGATTAATTTATTTTTATTATATAAGAAGAATTCAGAATTTTTTACTTCTAACCATGTGTCCGGTATAGAATTAATATTTTGTTTTAATTCTTTCATCTTTTCATTTGGATAACAATCTATATTTTTATTAACAGTTGTACGTAAAATTGCGATTAAAGAACCTACAATACCCATAAACCAAAACATTTGTTTATTTTCAATTACATATAAATTTACTAGTAATTTTTCGTTTATTACACTAAATAATATAAATGTTACGAAAATAGAACTTAGGATAAATAAAAGAAAACTGCTTATAGTTTCGAATATTTTATTATTAAATAAGTTAGAATATTCATTGCAAATTCTATCAGATTTTACTAATCGTTCGTTAAATTCATGATCCAATTCATTATAATTCCTAAATTTCCATTTTGCTAATCTAGTCCAACTTCTATTAAACAAATAGGCTGGATTTGTATATAATTTTTCCCCATAATTAAATATATTGTATAACATCATATAATTTATAATGAATGGCATAAACAAAAAATTTACAACTATAACACTAAGAATTTTTTTTTCTATTTCTTTATAAAAATCATCCGTTTTATGTATAAACTTTGTGTCTAGTTTATTTTTTGAATAAAGTGAATTAATAAAACAATATTTTATATTCCATTCAAACAATTTACTGATATTTTTAGTCTTAATTATATTCTTATCTAATAAACTAATGAAATAATTATCTATACTTGTAATTTTATTATTAATATAGTAAATATTTATATCATCATCATTATATGTATCTTTAAATTTATCGATAACAGTATTCCACTTGATAATACCTAAATCTTTGTCTTCTATGTCTAATTCGTCATTATAGAATTCTTTAATCGATATAAATAATGATATATCGTTTATAAGATTTACTACTCTAAATATCAATATAACAACAAATGTTATAAAAAATATAGAGATAGAAAAATTAAAACTAAAAAAGTTTGAAAGAACTATTATATCATTCAAATTCGTTGGGGTTTTTATATATGCTATTTCGTTCCATTTTACACAATTATATAAAAAAATTGTATAAAAAATTAAAAATAATCCAGAAAATATAATATTAAGATGTGTATAGATGATATTATAATATCCTTTATTTAGATAATAAATATATAGATTTTTTAAAAATTGTTTCTTAAGATATTCTTTCTGTAAATTTTCTAAAGATAGATTGAAAGATTCCATTTATAAATATAATCAAAATTAGGTTTAAGTTATTAATTATATGATAGTTCTTCCGGCATCTTTGCAACCTTAGTCTTTGCCGAAATAATATAAATAGTATTTTCAGTTACTATCAAATATTCTGTGTCTACCTTATAAATATTACTTATAGAAGATGTATGTTCGTCCATAGATTTGAAAATGATTTTATCTGTATCATTCGCACAGATTTTAATATTATCTTTACAAGAATCCTGATAAAAATAAAAACACATAGGCTTAGAAATTGTAATTGATAATCTAGCCGCTTGAGTTAGGGTTTTTGCTCCTGGTACATTTTGTTGAGAATCCATATAATTTTTATAATCTTTTATTTTATAAAATTAACCTTACCTATTAAAAAATGTATGATTTAATAAGATTCTACAATCCGGTCTTAGGTTGATATTATAAATAAAGAAACATGACAAAAACTGATACATTTCATCAATATCAAATTCTATATTCGAATTCTGAATTAATTTTTGTTTAAAATCTAATACATCATATCTTGGTTTATTTTTTAATTCATCATTTATAAAAAATATATCATAGAAATCACTTCCCTCAATAATATCTTTATAACTCTGATGTTTAAATGTCTCTAAAATAGTATAAATGTGATTCTTATTTGTTTCTGTCTCTGTATTATATCTTTTTATCTGGAATAAAGGCAATCCTGTTATCATTTCATAAAATAAACATCCTATCGCCCATATCTCTGATTTCTTATTATAATCTATATTTATTATATTTTCTAGAGGTCTATAACATCTAATATATAATTCATTCTGACTTATATGATCTTCTAATTCCGAATTACTAAAATCTATTATCTTTATAATAAATTTATGTTCTAAAATTCTATCAACATCATAATTTCTCTCTAATTTCTGGATATTACTAAAATCTATTTTTTTAAACAAATAATCTCTAATAAGTTTATAGGTTTTTTGTTTAATTTTTCTTTTTACCATTTTTTTTTTATTTCTATTAAATAATTCAAAATCTTCTGGCATTAACTGTGATTGTATCTGATTATAGACATCAAAAATGTTTAGTTTAGAAATAAATTCGCTCACAATTTTTATATTATTGGGAAGAATATTCAAAAGAATATTATCAGGTTTTATATCTGCATGTATCACTCCCTTAGAATGTAGTTCATTCATACCATTCAATATCTGGTAAAATATATATTTAATATTCGGTGTAAATAAAGTATAATTATTACTATTCATATCATTTATAATATCTAGTAGACTTATACCCAAAAGTTCGGTTACAATTACCATCAATCCATCCTCCTCAAATATATCAATACATTTAACTATATTTTTATTACATGTATCTAATTTCTCGAATATCTGTTTTTCATTATTAAATTCATCAGGGCTTTTATAAAATATTTTTGCAGACTTTAGATTAAAATCTATAATATCATAAACGAGCCATACCGAAGAAAAAGAACCATTCGAAAGAAACATCAAACAAATATATCTATTATTTAATATCTGGGATTCTAAATTTACTGTAGATTCATCATCAGAAATATATTCGTCACTATTATATAATTCACTATTATCTCTATTCATAGAAAATATAATCATAAACTCTTTATATTAAAATAGTTCACTAAAGTTAGTTGGAGTATAATTAATTGATTTTAGGATCTTTCCTGTATCACGATTAAACACAACCCAGTACTTGTTATTATCTGATTTCCTATATTCTGGACTATTATACCTTTTATCATTCAACTTATAATTATTTACTGTATCTTCTGCCTCCTGTTCGTTAATGCATAGTTTAGACATATTTGACTTGTGAACAATATCAAAAGAAACATCCAAATCAATACCTAGGAAAATACCAAGCTTATAGGTATCATGAAGAATATCCACAAGAGCACCCATAACCCCAGTAAAATTAAAGGATTCCTTATTCTCTACTAGATGACTCACCGATTGTTTTAGATTCATATGAAGTTTATTAAACATAATTTGAATATTATCATACTCCTCTGTTTTAATTTTATCACTAAAAATATCATCACTATTAATCGTATCTACTCGTTTTTTTGTAAAAAATGAATCTGTATTTTCTAGAATATTTTTAAGAAGTTTGTAATTAGAAAGGGTCAACATATCTGTCTCTACAGAAGGGCATCTTAGAACAGTTTCTTCAAAACTTTCAATATCCAAATCACCCTTTTCTGGGTGCGTTTCTTTCCATAGATTGTTAAATACTTTATAACGGAAAAGTGTATCCAAATCAATACCAAAAGATGAACCAGCACCATAAGCAACATATAGTTCATCTGTAAGTGCATCAATCACTTCTGTAAAATCGCTCGTTGTAATAGCTTCGGTCAATTCTTCTGCCTCTTCCACACACAAATCAACCCGCAATTTGGACAAATTTTTATTTTCCTTTAGAACATCTGGTTCTAGTGTATCAGTATGGGGGAGGCCAAAACTCTGATTAAAAACGCAAACTTTTCTGAAATTAGTCATTATTAATTATTATACTGCTAATTTTAAATATATTTAAATATATTATAATGAATCTTAGAAAAATATTTAGGACTAGGACAAAAAAGGGGTAAATACAATAAATTTAATAATCGTCGCAATAATAATAATAATAATAATAATAATAATAATAATAATAATAATAATAATAATAATAATAATAATAATAATAATAATAATAATAATAATAATAATAATAATAATAATAATAATAATAATAATAATA
>Ga0257110_1000892_pt1 | contig 14050 bp, 5 predicted proteins | sample LP_taG_7_FD_190184 | JGI IMG/M metagenome (GOLD analysis project Ga0257110, IMG submission 190184) | Marine microbial communities from Northeast Subartic Pacific Ocean, Canada - LP_J_2015_P26_10m | ecosystem: Environmental > Aquatic > Marine > Oceanic | place: Canada: Northeast Subartic Pacific...
GAAAGGTCTTGGATCACAGAATTCACCAGTTAACATATTTGCTAGTAAAAGATTTAATGCAAGAAACACCATTGACGAACTTGATGGCATAGTAACAAATACATCAGCAAGATCAGGATTATCTTCTGAAGCAAACGCATGGGTTGATAGTTATACAAATACAAGACAAGCAATAATAGATAACGAGGCAGGAGTCACAGACTATACTAATACTGTCTATAATATGACAGACTTTGTAGATGGTGGCTGGGCGTATTTAGAAAACGGTGTTCCACAGAGATGGCAGACACCATTAGTGGATGTTCACTTTATTAATAATGCATTAGTTTATAATCCAGACACTGGTGATAAGATATCTAATTTAGATTTTTGGGATCCATTCAAAGGAATATTACCAGGCTATATACAAAACGAAATATCATTTATTAGCGAACACGATCCTGTAAGTTATAACAATGCAAGAACTAACTTTGGCAGAAATAACGTTGGTAAAGTTTGGTGGGACACTAGCACAATAAGATACAACTGGTATGAGCAAGGAACTGATCAAGAAAGAAATGCTCGTTGGGGTTCTGCGTTCCCAGGTAGCCAAGTTACAGTTTGCGAATGGATAGAAAGCAAAGCAAAACCTAGTAATTGGGCTGGAAACGGAACACCACGTTGGTCTAACAAGTTTGTAACTGAAAGAAGATTAGATCCTAAAACAAATGAATATGTAATGTACTATTACTATTGGATCATGAACAGAACTATACTTGATAATAAAGTAACGAGAACGCAAGGTAGACAATTAGATTCTAGAACTATTGCAAGATACATTGCTGATCCAGTAGGATACGGTTTAGACATGATAAGTTTTGCAAGTGATAAGAGCATATTATTACATAACATCTCAGATATTAAAGAAGAAGAATCGCACTTACAAATTAATTTAAGTAGAAATCTAAATCCAGAAGGTATCTCACATACTGCATGGAAACTTATGAGGGAAGGAGATTCTAGTAGTACAGTACCAGAACATCTAAGTGATAAATTGATTGATAGTTTGTGTGGAGAAAATGCAGAAGCATCACCAGTACCTGATCCTAAACTTAGCGAAGTAGAGAAATATGGTATTCAGTTTAGACCAAGACAAACTATGTTTAATGATGTTAAATCTGCAAGACGGATTATGGTTAGTGTACTAAACAGAATACTAAGCGACATTAGAGTTAATTCAACACATTCAGGATGGGATAAAACATTACCAACTGCAAGAGCATACTTAACAACCACAGACTGGTTTGCAGTAAGTAGAACAGATGCTGTAACAAACGAATCAGTGAGATATAACGATTCAATTAAGCCAGTATTCAATGTAACAAGTGTATCTGAACTTAATGGATTAAAAGATATTAAAGACGGAACTGTGGTACAAGTTAAGAGTAATCAAAATGATACTTCACAACTTTGGATGTACGACGCACCAATTAAAAAGTTTAAATTAGTAAGTGTTGTAAACGATACTGTTCAGTTGCCTAACACAATTTATACAGATAATACTAATCCAACATTAAGCAGTGAATTAAGATTAATACTTATTGCTCTACGAGACAATGTATTTAATAATACATCACATTGGAACGCATTGTTCTTCGAAATGATGAAACATGCATACATGGAACAGAAACAATTAAGTTGGGCATTTAAAACTTCGTACTTATATATTGAAAAAGAAGAAAACGATCTAACAAACTTAAATGGATTTAAAGCAGACAACTTCCAGAAAGTTCTAGACTACATGAACGAAGTTAAACCGTTTAGTGCAAAAGTAAGAGAGTATAAAGACGGGAAGAAGGCTCCTGTAGATGTCATAGGACAGAATAATATAAGTGACTACGATAAGCCTCCTTTTGTTGATTTAGTGTCTGGAACTGTTAGAATACTAGATGAAAATGTAGAATTAGATACATGGATTATGTCTAACTCCAAACAATACATTGACTATGTAACAGCCACTAAAGACGGCTTACAAACAAGTGATCCAGTTAGACGTGCAAATACAACAATTAGTTTTGATAGAACAAACTATCTGTTAACAGAAAGTGCTTGGGACGTTGCAAATGTGTCTCTAGAATCTAGCATAGGTTATAACATTGCTAACTTGTCTGTACAAACAAAACAAGAAGTATCAGCAAATGCAAGTGTTAGAGCCGCAGACAAACTATTTAAGTTTGACGCAGAAGTACAAGCACAATTTATTGCAGAAGTTAATACATACTACAATGATGTAACAGCCGCTAGAAATACAGAAATAGTTGGCAACGGTACTGTAATGGCAGGACTTGTTACTAGCGGACAACTTAAAAATACATTAGCACTTATCAAAGAAAAAGTAGGTGGTAACTTTAGAGGTGAAACTCTAGATGCTACTAAGTTCTCAAGTATTGTTGACCAAGCAGATTATATGAGTGCTATACAATCAGACTTTGGTTTTGACTCAGACTTGTTTGACGAAAATACAGATAACGATGATACGGTATTTACAGACAGCAGAGACTTAACAAATTATGGACCAGTAACAACATACGGTATAGGTGATACTAAGTGGGACGACGTGAAACAAGTCGTTAACTATGAGGGTGTATTTGATTCAAATGCAAATCCTGTAACACTTAGAAGAAGTGGTGATTCATATGACGGATTTGACGGAGTAACATTCCAAAGAGTAGCATACGGTGAAGAAAGACCAGAAGAACTTGCATTGCTTGATCCTTTAGAAAGTGTTATCTTTACAGTTACAACTTCAGACTTCTCCAGAGGAGAAGCAGGAAACGTTAGTGTATTTGATGATTTATCTAATACTGCATCGTTGTTCCATTCAACAGCATCATTGCCTGAAGACAATACAAGTGTTGCAATTATTAATGCAGGTATAGGTTATAAAGCGCCTACTGTAACAATAACGGATGCATATAATAACAATCCTACAACAAATGCAGTAGCAACAGCAAGTGCCAATGCACAAGGTAGTATAACTGCTATAACAGTTTCAAATGGTGGTGCTGGTTATACAGAAATTAATCTAGCATTAACAGAAACGCTAACAGAACAAACAAGTGCAGTTGCACTAGTTGACACTAATACACTATCACTAACAAGTGTTGCAAATGTAATAGTTGGACAAGTAGTTACTGTTAATAATATTGACATAAGCGAAGTTGCAAGTATCAATGGTACTATTGTAACATTAAACAGTCAATTGTCAAGTGATATTGCAAGTGGAACAACTGTTACGTTTAGAGGACAAAACTTTGCTTATCAATTAAATAATTTAGTTATTACTGCAACTGCTGGTGTTGATCCAGATGATGCTGATAACTTCTTTGCAGTTGATAGTGTAGATGGCTGGGATTCAGCAACTGGGTTAGGACAAGCAGGTTCATTTGATACTGCTTTAACAATAGTACAAGAAAGACTAACAACAAAAGTTTCCCCTAATGCAAGAGAAGTCACATACAGAATGCATCATAGTTTATTTGGTGAAGTGGACTACTTGCGTATAAGTGGAGAAGCAACTACAAAACTTGCTAAGAAAATGACACTATCGTCAACATCAATTACTGTAGACGATGCAAGTTTCTTGCCAAACCCAACATCAATAGTCCCTGGTAGTATATGGGTCGGAGATGAAAGAATACAATACGGTAGAAGATCAGGTAAAGTATTAAGTGCATTAACAAGAGGTGCATTCGGAACAACACCACAGGACCATGCAGTTAATACAGCAGTATATAGTGCAGAACAAAATGAACATTTTAATCACTTGAATCCTTCAAGTAATGTATGGTTAGATACTGGTACAAGATACGGAACTCCGCAGTCATGGGACAACGACGAGTGGGACGAAATAGAAGCGGCAAACATTGCAACAACAGATGTTGGTGTAACTATAACTAACGTAACAAGCACAACAGCAACACTAACAGTAAAAGGTTCAGGATATGCTAATGTTGTTATAGGCGAAGGTGTTAGAGTATTTGCTAATGCTAATGTTAGTTTATTTGAAGTAGTAGAAATATCAGCAAATAATAGTGGTGTGTGGACAATAACAGCAAGTAATCAAGACACATTAGATAATACATTGTTTGTTAATAACGGAACAGCAACATTGAGAAACTTTGTGTACGGAGCACAAAGCGACGACGATGATTTTGATTCAGCAAGTGTAACAGGCCAGTCAGCATTAAGTTTAGCAGATAGAGGAAATGCAGACTTGGCAAACATAAACAGTATTATGAAGTTTTTACATAAACTTTAAAATTAAAAGGTGCTTTAATAAAGTGATAAATAAAGGTATGAGCAAGGATAAATTAAAAGAAACGAAAAAACCAGAAACAAAGCCTGATGATAATATGGGACTGAACGTTAGCGGACACATCTTAATAAGAGATGCAGAAACTAAAGAAGAACTGGTAAACAAAAGAAATGCAATTCATTACGGTAACATGGCGTATATTGTTGCTCAAGCATTGACTAATCAAGACGATGCATTTATTCACTACATGGCGTTTGGTAATGGTGCAACAAGTGTTGACACCGCCGGTAAAGTAGTTTATAAAACACCGAGAGTAACAGAGGGTTATGAATCAGGCGCAAACTTGTACAGCAGAACATTTGCTAAGCCAGTTAGTACTGATGCAGAAAATCCGTCAAGTGAACGAGCAACTAATAAGATCGAAGTTATCCCAGGGGTAAGTTATACAGATTTAAAAATTACATGTACACTAGGTTATAGTGAACCAAGTGACGCTGATGCTTTTGATAGTAGTGTATCCAATGAAGGAAACTATGTGTTTGATGAACTAGCATTATTTTCTAAGCCAACTGCAGATAGTTACGATGGTTGGGCAAATGGTATTGATTCTAGTACTATGCTTACACATGTAATATTTCACCCAGTACAAAAAAGTAAAAACAGGGTAATAGAAGTTATCTACACAATTAGAATACAATTAAGTTAAGAGGATAAACTGTGCCATATATTATAGACAACAGAGCAGGACAAGCCATTACTATTCCAGATGGTGCCCTTAACCAAGACTTTTCAATTGAATTAGTAGGTAGAAATTATACGAACTACGGTGAACCTATTGCAAAATCATTTATAGATTTACTAAATAATTTTGCTAACAATACAGCACCTACAAAACAAACTAACGGTCAAGTATGGTACGACACATCTAAAAAAGTACTTAGAATATATGATAGTGTTGGCGGCAACTGGATTCCAATGACACCATTAATAAGTGCATCTGGTGTGCCAAGTGGTGAAAACGCAACATCTACAAATTACTACGATCAAACAAATTCTAAATTTTATATCAACGACGGAACAGGATATAAAGTTATAGGATTAGCAGGCGAAACTAATACAAGTTTCTCAAGTGAATCAGCAGTTTCGTCTCCTGCAAGATACGGAACAAGATTAAGAAATATATTCTTAGAAGACTCTTCTTCAGTACCGAGAGCCGTTACAGCAATAGTAACAACAAACAGTTCAGGTGCCGCACCAGGATATACCAACGAAGAACAGATAATTGCAATTTTTAGTGGACATGCAGAGTTTAATGCAGGTGACATTACAAGTTCAACAGAAGGTGAGGCAGTAAATTACTACACGCAATTAACAGCGGCTGGTGGTATTGGTGCAACTATTAAGCCAGGCTTAAATCTAAGAGCAGACAACGACTCATTAGTTAAAAATTCTAACAGATCATTTAGAAGTGATACTGCATACAGTTTAAACACAGGAAGTTTTGGCTCAGACTCATCAAACATATCAGCAAGTGCCGTATTCCATAATACTTCAGATTCTATTCCTAACACTGATAACTCAATTGATTTAGGAACAGGTAGTAAGAGATTTGCAGAAGGACATATTACTAGTTTAACATCAACAAATATTTTAGCATCTGGTACATCGTCATTAGGTTCATCTTCGACTCCATTTACAAATGCTTACCTTACAAGTGTAAACATTGCAGGAGCAGTAACATTTGCAGGTGCAAACAATTTAGGTTCAACAAGTTCTAGAGCAGGAACTGGTTTCTTTACTGGATTAGATACTTCAGCATTCAAACTGGGCACACAGGTATTTCCTGCATCAGACGGAACAAGTGGACAACAGTTATTTACAGATGGTTCGGGTGCTTTATTTTGGAGAGACCCTGTAAGTTCTATTACAAACATATTTGCTAGAGGCGGTACAGTAAGTTCTAATACAACAGCAGTAGTAAATGGAGTATCAGAAACTACATTCACTATTGACATCGGAGCCGGTCCAGGTGTAACAGTACTAGACGACACTATTCAAGTTGACATAAGCAGTTTTACATCTGATAACTTGCCTACAGGAACAACAAATTTATACTACACTAATGCAAGAGCACAGGCGGCAATTAGTGTTGTTGATAGCGGCGGCTTTGGAAGTTTAACAAAATCAGGTGGTTCAATTACTTACACAGGGCCTAGTACAAACGATATTAGATCTCAGTTTAGTGCAGGAACAGGTATTAGCATATCAAGTGGAAGCATCAGTACAAAGGATAGTGAAATTGTACATGATGATCTAAGTGGATTTGTAGCAAACGAACATATAGATCACAGTACAGTAAGTATTACAGCAGGTGATGGTTTAACCGGCGGTGGCGATATTACAACAAGTAGAACACTTGCTATTACTGGCGGAACAGGTATTACTGTAAACGCAGACGACATAGAAATAACACCGGCAGACATCAGAAGTTTATTTAGTTCTGGCTCAGGAATATCAATTAACGCAGAAGGAAAAATATCAAACACTGGAGTATTGTCAGACCCAGACACTAGTGATTTTGTAACCAAAGCAGGCACCCAATCGATAGGTGGACAGAAAACATTTACAACTGCCCTAATTCCATCAGGTGGTATTAATATGGGCGCGGCTGATATAGGCTACACAGGATCATTAGTCTTCTCAGGGTCCTCCGGATCAATAACATTTGGAGCAGGCGGCTCTATAAATGCACTTGGTGACATCACAGCATTCTCTGATCGTAGAATAAAAGAAAATATAGAACCTATAGAAAATGCACTAGAAAAACTTCAATCAATTGATGGTGTAACTTTTAATACCATAGGCAAAGAAAAACGTCAGGCAGGACTAATTGCACAAGATTTACAAAAGGTATTACCAGAAGCAGTTCATGAAAACGAAGATGGCATGTTAAGTATTGCATACGGTAACACAGTTAGTTTACTTGTTCAAGCAGTTAAAGAGTTGCAGGCGGAGGTGGCTGAGCTAAAGCAGGAGTCATCATCCAATGCCAATAAGTAAAACTAACGGAATTTCTCTGTCAGAGATAAATTCATTCTTAGGCAAAGGCAATGATATTTCTGATTACTATAGTGAATACTATTTAGATACATCAAGAAATAGATCAAAAATATTTGTAGCAGATAGGCCTATTAGTTTTGGCGCATTTGACAATCTTGACAAACTTCCAGACTTACCAGTAATATTGCCATCAGTCGATCTAGAGAGACAGGGCGGCTCCGGTAGTTATTCTCTGGGCGACGGTAGTTATTCACTATCAGTGCAATTTGTAGTATCACAGACTCAACAGGCTCAACCAGTATTGCCATATAGAGCAGAACAAAAACCGGATCTGTCAGAAGTAGAATGGTACGAGACTACAGGCGGAGCATTCACAAAAATAGCCGCAACAAGTACGGACCGTACCACTATAAGGGAACGACGAAATCGCTTTGAACCAGACTTTGTCTTTGGCGCAAAATATAGATTCATATCAGTTTTAACATTACCAAAAAGTGCAGTAGGAACAAGAACATTTGTTGCTAGAGCAAAAGTAGTAACAATTAATGCAGGCACACAACAAGTAGTAGGTTCAGAAGTTACAACATTTGATGCATATACAGTTAAGGTTTCACAAGCAGGTGAACCAGTAATAACATCACAAACTCAAAATGGTGGCGCTCAAACTACGTCAGGAACAATTATAACTTACACAGATGGTGTTACGCCCGTATCAAATCCAAGACTAGGGGTAGCATTTAATTATACATTTGCTGAAAGCACTTCACCAGGTTGGACAAAAACAGCGAGAGTTGAAAATCATCAAAGTTATGTGTCATTTAACAACGGGGCATGGGTGGCGTCTACAGCCGGTGGTGCTGGACCATATGGGCCATTCCATCAGAGCCATGATCCTACAAGACCAGCAGGCTTGTTTGGCTATTGGGTAGGAACTTTTACATTCACTACACCAGGCGAGTATCGATTCAAGTTAGTATCATCTCTAAGTGTTACGTTTACAAAACCAGACGGAACAACAGGTTATGTTATCACAGCAACAGATGAAAGTATTCACACAACCACAATCGGAAGTAAAACTGTTGATAATGCTGTACCAACACTATTAGGATGGTCAATTGCAGAATCTTCTATCAGTGAAGACGGTGGAGTAGCAACAGCAACATTATCCACACAACATGCTATAGGTCAAGATATAACACTTGCCGCCAGTGAAAACTTTGGATCTAATCTCAATATATGGAAAAAGCAAAAAATAACTGCTAACTCAATGACATTTAAGTTTACTTCAAAGGCAAGGAATCGCAGTCAACAAAGAACGTTAACATTATATGCTACACCTGTTGGCACATGGGATGATGCTACTCGAGTAAGCGATACTGTTATATTAACTAATTCTGGAGCGCCTGCAACACTAGCCGGCACTGGTATTAATACAACATCTGTTGACGAAGGTGGCTCGTTTACTTACACATTACAAGGGACAAACTTTACCCAAGAGAATTATACATGGACAACTACCTTCCCAGCCGCGGCAGTAAGTGCCACCAGCGGTTCGTTTACAACTCCGTATGCAGGCAATTATTATACTGGCAATTATCAAGGCTCGTTCACAGTAGACACAGTAAATAGGACCTCTCATTACGCTGATGAAACAGGCGGACAAATCAAGATTTATAGAGATGGCATATTATATACTCAAACTGGCGCAAACCTAAAAATTAAAAATACAACAGCACAACCTGTAACATTACCAGCCATTGCATACGCACCTCAACCAATAGCACATCAAAAGATATTAAGAGACGCAACCCCTACTACACCGTGGACTGGATCAGGAAGTGTTTCTATAACCCTTAATAATGATAGTACATGGTCTTCCTCATCAGGAGTAAAAGGTACTTATGCAACACCGGCACCATTAGAAGGTGATTGGGTACCAAACATTACATCAGCAGGTCCTATAGCAAAGCAGATTCATCAAGAGGATATGGTTTGGGGAATTACTCCTTCAGGCGGATTAGGCTTTACATCAGGAATTAGTGGAACTACTGCAACATTAAAGGTCAAAGGTCTAAAGGCTGTGAGCATTGGGGGGACTGCCTCCTGCACATTTTTCTTCAATTTTAAAAATACAGTTTCGGGTGCAACAAGAGGTGAAGGATTAATTAATTTGTCTTTATTTGTAGAAGCATTACCAAATGTACATTGGTGGGATCATGGTGTCGGAAATGAAAATGGACAAGGTGGGACTTCCATTGGCATTGATTATACAAGAACAAATGTAGATATTATAGAAACAGAAACACCAGCAGTAACAGTCCACCCAGCAAAAGGCGGACTAATAAACACATTTTGCATAGGAACAACACAAAAAGGCAATTACCATAACGGTTCCGGCGGCACTTATTCTGCTGTTATAAAATATAATTCAACAGCATGTGGATATTCGAGCCCAGTAAAAGATAGTGGAAGGGCAGAGCCTGAAATGCACGAACCTACTATTAATGTTACTACTCAAGATTATGCCGCAGGTGGTTCAGTAACTGACGAAGTTAATCAAAACATATATAACCAAAATCTTGCTGACATCGACGAACAAATAAGACAAAATATAGCGAATAATCCAATAGATTTTTCCAACCTTTTAAAAAATATAGAACTTGATCTAAGCCAAATAACAATCAACATTGGCCATATAGGGATAGGATAAATATGTGCGTAGTTAATAAAGATGATAAATAACAGTAATAAAAACAATTTTAATGAGAGTAGACTATAATGTCATATGATATAACAAATACAGACGGTACATTAAGTTATTCCGTTGCTGACAATCAGGTAAACACCAGTCAGTTTTCACTTGCGTTAGTAGGACGTAATACAGCAAACTACGGACAATACTTTGCTCAAAATACCATTAGGCATTTAGAAAATTTTGCTGGTATTTCTGCACCTACTCCAGGTACTAAACTAATTGGTCAACTATGGTTTGACAAAGGCGAAGATATACTTAGAGTGTGGGACGGCACAAACTGGAAACGTGCAGGCGTTGTAGTAGGAAATACAAGACCAACAGACGGTGAAGGCTCAGGTACACAATTTTTTAACTTAGGTACAGAAAAATTAGAAATACATAACGGTACAGCCTTTGTAGAAGCAAACTACCCAGGGGAAGTAACAACTGATTATTCCTCAGACGCAACTAACGGTTCACCAGCACATTATGGTGCAAGATTAAGAACATTATTTTTAAAAGATTCAAACGGTAAAACATTACCAGTATTAGCATTAGTATACACTAAATCAGGCTCAACTGGTAACGCAGGAACAACAACGGTAAATGGCCAGAAAGAAACAATAATGACATTGTTCTCTGATCATCCTTCGTTTACAATAGCAAACCCAACAGCAACAGCAGTTGGTACAGAAACAATTAATTACTACCCAGAACTTACAGGTACTGGCGGTATTGCTTCAGCAAGAACAGGTAGATCAGCAGGTGTTATATTACCTGGTTCTAACCAACGTGCTGAATACGAAGCATCACAAACATCAAACTTTGCAACATTATATGCAACAGCAATTGGTGATGCGTCTAATCCAGTTTCAACTGGACATGTTGATACATTAACAGTTAATACCCAATTAAATATTCCGGGTGCGGCCGCTGTAACAGGCGACTTAACTGTAGGCGGAAGTATAGGCGTAACAGGTGATGTTACAGGTACAACAAGTACAGCCACATTTGCAAACATTGTTGTTACAGCAGGTTCTATATTAAGTGGCGACACAACTATAAACGGTAACCTAACACTTAATGGTGTTAACACACAAACGTTAGGTACTGATTCACAAAAAGTAGAAACTATTTTTGGTAACGCAATTGATACACAAAGTTTAACAGTAGATGGTACAGCCACTATTGCTACACTAAATTCAACATCAATGACAGTATCAAGTTTAGCAACATTAACAAGTGCAACTATTTCAGGAACAACTACATTAAATGGTGCAGTTAACTTAGGTGATGATAGTGCAGACACTATTACAGTTAACGGTACAACATCGTTTGTAGGTGCAACTACATTTAACAGTGATATAGTATTAAGTTCAGGAACAAACTTAACTATCAGTAACGGTCAATTAATACTAGCAGGTTCAAGTAGTATCACTGGTGCGGCATCAAACATATTAATTGATAATCAAGGTTCATTAGGCAATCCTAGATACATTACATTTGTAAACGGTTCCACTGATGATACACAATATAAATTAGAGAATGACGCAGGTCTTTCGTATGTTCCTCAAACAAATACATTATCTACCACAGCAATTACGGCATCCGGAACTTTAACGTTTGGTACGTTAAGTGATGGCTCATTGTCAGTAACTGCATTTATTGACGATGATTCGATGGGTACAGCAAGTGCCACAACATTAGCATCATCAGAATCTATTAAAGCATACGTTGATGCACAAGTAACAGCATCAGATGACGACTTAAATATAGCAGGTGATACAGGTACGGGCACTATTAATTTAGATACCGAAACATTAGGAATTAAAACAGGCGCTGGTTTAACATCAGCAGTATCAGGCAATGATGCAACTATCTCTTTAGATACAACAATAACTGGCATGTCCAGTATTACATCAACTGCATTAGTAGGTGCTTTAACAGGTGATGTTACAAGTTCAGGTACAAGTAACTTTAACAATGTAACACTCACAGGATTACTAACAGGTACTTCATCTAAAGCAAACACAATAAATTTAACAGCAGAAAACAGTTCTTCTTCACAACATTCTATATTAATTAGTGCAGGTGCTACAGGTTACGAAGCAATTAAAACTGATACAGGATTGTTTTATACACCTTCAACTAATACACTTACAGCAAGTGTATTTAATGGTACAGCAGACGTTAGTACCAAGCAAACATTAACAGCAACGAATACAGGTACTAATGCACATTATCCTTTATTTGCCGATGCGGCAACAGGTAACGAAGATGTTAGAACTGATACAGGGTATACTTATATACCAACATCAGGACAATTAACAGCAACCATATTTAACGGTGAAGCAGTAACGGCTCGTTATGCGGATTTGGCTGAGATATATTCAGCCGATGCTGACTACGAAGCAGGCACAGTTGTGAAACTGGGCGGCAGTGAAGAAATTACAATGACACTATCTCACAACGACACTGAAGTATTTGGTGTCATCTCAACTAACCCTGCATACTTAATGAACAAAGATGCAGAAGGTTTACCAGTAGCATTAACAGGTCGTGTACCAGTTAAAGTAATTGGACCAGTGAGCAAAGGCGACAGGCTGGTATCAAGTGATGTCCCAGGTGTTGCAAGAAGTATTGGTAACGATACATACGATGCTAGAGCAGTTATAGGCCGTGCATTACAAAACAAACAAAACAGCGACGATGGAGTTATAGAAGCAGTCATCGGCGTAAAATAGGTAAATAGTAGTATAAATTAGGAGTTAACAAATGGCATCAGGATCAAGTTATACAGTATCAGGCGGAACTACAATGACAGGAGTCGTTGCAGGAGACGTTATTGATGATGCAGATTTCAATAATGCTAGAACAAACATTAATACATTAATGGGCAATGCCGCAGATGTTACAACAGGAACATTTACTGCATCAAGTACATACGGATGGGGCCAAGGTGGTACAGGTGTAACGGCTGTAACAGCAGGTGAAACAATTGATGCCACAAGTGCAAACGGTTTTAAAGACTTACAGGATGATGTACAGGCAATGTGTGCATTTTTAGGTGTTACAGTTAGAGCAAATGTTGGAACTGACGTAACATCAAGTACAACAATTAATGCAACAACTTGGACTAACTTAATGTTAAACGTACAAGATTGCTGGAATGGCAGATTTTCACCTAGTTCACGAACTGTCTCAACAGATGCAAGTAAAACTTTTACTAGTTCATGGACTAATACACTAACACAAGAAACTCAATGGACATTCTCAAGTGAGGCTGTTTGTAGAGGATTCTTTAACGGTGGTGGTAGACTTGGAGTATCAGGTTCGTATACAGGTTCTTCAGGTGATCAGTATACAGCACATGCAAACAGAATGAGTGGCATGGGCGATTTTTACATGGGACACGATGATATATCAGCAAGTGCAGGTTCTGGTAGTAGCAAAGGCTTCTATGAACTAACAACAAGTTACCAACAACTTTGGATTTACTATGGTGCAAGTACACCATACTCAAATGACTATATTAAAATTGAGGGTAGGGTTAACAGTACTACAAATCCAACTGTAGTACTCTTAAAAACAACATTAGTTGATGCAACAGATAACGTTATTGATGCCGCGGCAACAGGTACACTAACTCTTAACTGCAGAAGACATCAACCAGATGCAAGTGGTTCAGGATTTAGTTTTGCAGTACCAACAGACAGCATGGGTAACATTACAGGATCGTAATAAGAAACAATCTTATCTAAGAGCCAGTTCTTTAGTAACTGGCTTTTTTTTGACCATAAATAATGTATGTATATCTAACACACATTGTTGATGTGCAAGGAAAATATGAATATAATAAATCATTTCATTGATACAATGAAAACGGTGTTGGTCACAAGAGCAACAGATATTAACGGAAGGTCAGACAGACCAGAGTACTGGTGGTTTACATTGTATGC